>Ga0306921_10003716_pt1 | contig 15505 bp, 14 predicted proteins | sample sta12Cox44000080_FD_203760 | JGI IMG/M metagenome (GOLD analysis project Ga0306921, IMG submission 203760) | Lab enrichment of tropical soil microbial communities from Luquillo Experimental Forest, Puerto Rico - statoxic.12C.oxic.44.000.080 (v2)... | ecosystem: Environmental > Terrestrial >...
CTCGAAGGCGACCGGCTTCGCACCCGCGGGAGTTGGAGTGCCTTGCACCTGCCAACCACCGAAATACTTGCTCGCAAGCGCACGCGCCTCGTCGGCGGTGACATCACCGGCCAGCACGAGCGCTGTGGTCGCCGGCCGGTAATGTGTCTGCCAGAAGCTGTTGATCTCCCCGACGGTGATCGTGCCGTTGGCCGCCCGTGTACCCAGGTCAGGGAACCCGTAGGCGTGCTGCGGTCCATAGATGGCACCGAGCAGTACCTGGCGACTCACCTCGTATGGAGTGCTCCTGGATTGCTGGAGCTCACCGTCGCGTAGTCGGCGCACGCGCTCGACATCTCCGCGGTCGAATCTCGGATGCTCGACTACATCGGCGAGCAGGCCCAGCGCAGCGCCCGCATTCGCCTTCAGGACGGTGAGCGTTGCCACCGCTGCGTCGCGCTCGGAGCGGGTCGCGAGCTCGGAGCCGGCCTGCGCGGCATCATCAGCAACCTGCGCCGCCGTTCGCGTATGGGTCCCTTCCTGCAGCATCGCCGCTGTGAAGGCCGAGAGACCCGGCCGCTCGACCGGATTGGCACCAGTGCCAGCGAGCGCCACGACGCTCGCCGCGACGACCGGCAAGCCATGCTGCTCGACAACGAAGACGGTAAGACCGTTCTCGAGGGCGAAGCGTGCCGGTGTCGGCAGTCGTATCGACGGCGCAGGTCCGCTCGCGGGAGCCGCTGCCCGCCACGGCTCATCGGCCATACGACCAGCCGTCGCTTCCCGGCTCGGCGCCGGGGTCGCCGCCACAGTCGCGGCGGCTCGCGGCGGATCGTCAAGCTGCTTTTTGCCCGGCACGCCGTAGATGACGACGCGCGCCTCGCGCTGCAGCTTGCTCGCAGCGACTTGCCGCACAGTCGCCACGGTCGCGGCGTCGTAACGCGCCAGATCCCGTGCCAGATACCCGGGATCGTGCAGGAACTGATTGTAACGGTTGAGTTGGTCCGCGACCCCGCCAAAGCCACCTAACAGCTCGAGTCGCGTCAGCATGCGCGTCTCGATCTGATTTCGGGCGCGCACGAGCTCCGCAGCGGTCGGGCCGTCGCGGCGCAAGCGATCGAGCTCGGCGTCGATCTCGTGCTCGAGGCGCTCGAGTGCCACTCCGGGCTTTGCAGTCACTCGCAGCTGCAGGGCCGAACCGAACTGCAGGTTCTGATTCTCGACCTTCACGTCCTGCGCGAGCTGCAGCTGCTGGACGAGCCGCTTATAGAGCCGGCCCGAGCGGCCGCCTCCCAGCACCTGGGCGATCAGATCGGCCTCTGCATCGCCCGGCTGGTAGATCGGGGCGGTGATCCACGCCATGTAAATTCTGGACAGCTCGATCTGATCGGTGACCACCGCGCGGCGCTCGCTCGTAATCGCGGGCGTGGCGACCGAAGGCACCGCAACCCGCGGGCCCGCCGGGATCGAGCCGAAATAATGCTCGACGAGCTCCCGCGTCCGGGCGGGATCGATGTCGCCGGCGATTGCCAGGCTTGCATTCGCCGGGGTGTAGTACTGCCGTGAGAACTCACGCACGTCATCGAGCCTCGCAGCCTCGATATCCGCATGCGAGCCGATCACGCAGGCGTAGTAAGGATGCGACTTCGGGACCAGCTGATGGCACATTTCTTCCTCGACCAGTCCATACGGCGCGCCCTCGACCGACTGGCGACGTTCGTTGCGAACGACGTCGCGCTGATTGGTCAGTTTTTCGGCGTCGAGCCCATCGAGGAGATAGCCCATGCGATCGCTCTCGAGCCACAGGGCCAGCTCGAGCTGGTTCGAAGGCAGCGTCTCGAAGTAGTTGGTGCGGTCGAAATCGGTCGTACCGTTGATGTCACTTGCCCCGGCGCGCTCGAGGTAGCGGAAATGCGCTTTCGAGCCGATGTGCTTCGAGCCCTCGAACATCATGTGCTCGAACAGGTGCGCGAAACCGGTGCGGCCGGCAGTCTCGTTGGCCGGACCGACGTGGTACCAGATGTTGACCGCGACCAGCGGCAGCCGGTGATCCTCGTGCAGGATCACCTCCAGGCCGTTCTTCAGCGTGTACTTGGTGTATTTCAGTTCGACCCCGGATCTCGCCGCGGGGGACGTCTCGGCGCGCGCGGAGGTGGCGACCGTCAGGCATGAGACGCACAGAAGCGCGGCAACCCGAATAATCATGGCGGTGTCCTTATGCGTGGCGGCGACGCGTGCGACTTGCCTGGGACGCAAACACGCGGGCGCTGCCGAGGGCTCTGAATTTGTTTCTTGTGGGCACTCTCCGACTGGCGCATGTTATCACTGGTCAGTGACCCGAATGGACGCAAGCTACGGCGGAGCGCCAGTTCCCGCTACTCGCGACGCAGCCGAGAGAGCTGGAGAGTGGTTGTCGCCGCGATACCCCGGTAGCCTCAAGACATGAGTACCACGAAGGTTTATATGGGCGGCTGCCTCTGTGGCGCGGTCCGGTATGAAGCGCGGGGCGACCCCACGTACCAGGGCTATTGCTTCTGCGCAGATTGCCGCAAAGCGTCGGGGTCGGGTTTCGTGCCGTTTCTCTTCTTTCCCGCGAGCTCGGTGCGCTTCAGTGGGGAGACGAGACACTCCATCGTGAAGGCCTTACGCGGCGGAGATGCGGTGCGCAACCACTGCGCCCGGTGCGGAGGGCTCGTTTTCGGTGGGATCGCCGGGAGGGACAGCGAGCACACGATCTACGCGGGCTCGCTCGATGAGCCGGCGCTCTTTCATCCGACCATCGCGCTTTTCACACGCGACAAGCCGGATTGGGTCCCTCTGCCCGCAGGCCTCACAGTATTTGAGACCATGCCGGGGCAGTGACCCGGGCGCACTCGGTGCGGGTCCTCGCGGTATACCTCAGCCCGTCAGCCTCGTCCGGTGGCTCTCGGCGGTAGTCACGCGGTCCTTCAGATGCGCATCCTTGCAAGCGGAGCGGCGTCCAGGATTCCCCTTTCGACGATCGGTGAGCTGTCCTTGCAGGCTACCGCTGCCGCAACCGCTTCGCCGAGCTCCACTCGTTCTTTCAAGTCGATGGGCCAGAACTCATCGCACGGCACGCAATAACCCTCGATGGGATAGCCACCGTTGAGCAGTCTCAGTAAATCCGCGACTGAAAAGGCGTCCTGTGGTTGCTCGCGCCTGCAACTCGGGCACGTGGATACGAAGACGATGGCCATGGCGCGAACCTCCTGCTATGCGCCATTGAGGCTATCGGCTAGCGAGTGAACGCCTGATGAACGAATACGGGATCCCAAAAATGCCAGGCCGAAGGCAACGCTTTCCGCACGGGCCCGCAATTGACTGGAATGTGAGCGGTGTGGCTTCGTGCCGCGGCGTTCCTATCCGCCCGGGCTCACCGGTTTGCAGTCGCGAACTTCGACGATTGCCGGGCGTCTGCCGGAGGCGGCTACCAGCGTCCCGATTCTGTCGCACCGTAGGGTAATCCGCTGATGTTTCAAGATCCCCTTGGCGGTTTCACCTTGAGTAAGCCACGCCGTCACATCCCAGGAGTCACCCGAGAGCTGCAACGCGGCGCCCTCTGCTATTGCAGCGTTTTCGACCGTGCCACTGATCTCGACAACGGCGGTGCCGATCTTGCGGGTGAGGGCTTCGGGGTTAGTCTGGAAGTCGCGCTGTAGCGCCTCGGCGGTGGTCTTGTAGACCGGACGGGGCGGCTCCGCGGGCGCCGCGACCGGCACCGGCGTCAGACCAAAGCACTGGTAATAGTGCCCCTCGTCCAGCGTCCACTTTCCCTGCTTGTCTGGCTGCTGTCCGGCAGAGCCAGATCCGAAACGCTGACAATCCTCCAAAGATGCAAAGACCGCGATGTCGCGACCCGCGCTGTCGATGCGCAGGTCACACTTGCCCGTTACTGCGTAGCACGCGAAGAACCCGTACAGAAGCGCAGACACGACTCACCTCCACCACGGCTGGGTCATTGCTTCAATTCCACCAAAATACTCTCGACCGGATCGATCGCCTCATCCCGGTGGGTCACAGGCGGGCGAATCGACACATCCCCCGTCTTCAGTTCACTGACCTTCTGTGTGCCATCCGGGAACGTAAAGCGCACACGGCCACCTTTCAGCACGACCACGACTGCCTCCGGGTGCGAATGCATCGCGGATTTGTCGCCCGCCGCCGGAGCGTAACGTAGCACCCGGACCTTCTCATCCTCGGCCAGCACTTTGAGGAAAGGCAGCCGTTGCTGCATCACGTCCTGCGCGAAAGCCCCCGCTATGCCACCGATCAGCATCCAGCTGGCAATGCCGAAGATCTTCCTGCCCGTTGCGTTCATCGTCGCTCCTCTCCAGCGATTGGCTAGTGCCATGCGGCACGCAGTGGATTTCCGAGAGACCCCAGGTTCTTATCGATTGTTATCCACTCATTGTATATCTGCCACACAGTGGCGCAAGGAATCGCCGCCCTTGCCTGGCGGGGGATAGTTACAACCGATAGCATCCGCACCGGCAAGACTGTCTCGGGCGCAAGGGGTAGTGAAGTCCGCATCGTTCTCGCGCGGGGGTGATTGTGTACGGGCCTGCGAATACTTCCCGTCGTTCGTTCCTCGTCGGTGCCTCGGCAGCAATCGCGCTGCGCACAGTACACGCCGCTTCCGCTACGTCATCTGCCACCACGGGCATGGCTGAGCTCGTCAGTCTCAGCGCCGTCGAGGCGGTGGCGGGTATCGCGCGCGGCGATTTCACCGCGGAACAGTATGCTGGCGCGCTGCTTTCGCGCTGCGCGGCGACTCGGTCGCTCAATGCATTCATAACGCTCGAGCCGGACAGAGTGCTCGAAGCGGCGCGCCAGTGCGACCGGACGCGCCGCGCCGGCACTCCGGCGGGTCCTTTGTTCGGTTTGCCGGTTCCCATCAAGGACAGCGTCAGCACGCGCGAATATCCGACGACTGCGGGGACCCCGGCACTTCGCAGTTTTCGCCCGGCTAAGGATGCAGCCATCGTACAGGCGCTGCGCGCGGCGGGGGCAATCGTGCTCGGCAAGACAAATCTGCACGAGCTCTCCTACGGTTGGACGAGCAATAACGCAGCCTTCGGAGCGGTGCACAACCCTTACGATCCCACTCGCATTGCTGGCGGAAGCAGTGGCGGAACTGGGGCCGCGATAGCCGCAGATATGGCACCAGTCGGTGTCGGCGAGGATACGAATGGATCCATCCGCATTCCCTCTGCGCTCTGCGGTGTGTTCGGCTTGCGGCCCACCACGGGCCGCTACTCCACTGATGGCTGTGTGCCGCTGACCCCACTGTTCGACCAGGTGGGGCCGATTGCGCGAACGATCGCGGACATCGGGCTGTTCGATTCGGTGCTTGCCAACGATTGGCAACCGATCGTGCCGCGGCCACTCAAGGGCGTGCGTCTGGGCGTCATCCGCGGCTACTACTACAGCGGCCTTGACCCCGAGGTCGAGCACATCACCGGTAGTGCACTGAGACGACTGCAGGAAGAAGGTGTCGAACTGGTGGAGTCCGAGTTCCCCGAGCTCGCACAGGTGCACGAGCAGATCACCTACCCGGTGATTGCGCATGATGCGCCATCGGCCCTCGGACAGTACCTCCGCGAATACCAGGCGGGGCTCACCTTCGAACAGCTCATCGACAAGGCCAGTCCTGACATTCGGGACGGGCTTCGAGCCGTGCTACCCGGCGGAGCCGATTTCGTCTCGGACGCCGCATACGCGGTGCTCGTTCATCAGCGCATACCGCTGCTGCGTCGTCAGTTCCATGACTATTTCTCGCGCACCGGTGTGTCGGCGATCGTGTTCCCGGTGACCTGCGTGCCAGCTTTGCCGATCGGGCCCGAAGTCGATGTCAAGATTGGCGACCGGCAGGTATCGTTGTATACCGCGATTGCTCGCAACATCACGCCCACCGGCTCCGCCCGGCTCCCGGGGTTGGTAGTACCTGCGGGCTTGACGCAGTCGGGCCTGCCGGTGGCTATCGAGCTCGACGCGGAAAGCGGCAGCGATCGGGCTTTGCTGGCGCTCGGCATGAGCGTCGCGCGGACGCTGGGCGCCGTTGCGCCGCCGCGAAGCTGAGCAGCCCGCCAGCATTGGCACACAGCCGCGGATCGGTCCCCTGCAGGTTGCTAGCCTACGGACCCACCCGCCAATTCGCCTCGCTGCGATCCGTCAGCGGTCCTCCCGCCAGCGGACGAGCCATCGCATGCGCTACCTCAGGCGTGAAAGAGCCGACTCGCTTTTTTCTCCCTCTTTGCGGCCCGCTTCTCCATAAGGCTCTTGGCGGGTTTCTTCTTGGCGTCTTTCTTGGTGTCCTTCGCTTTGCTCATGTTGGACTCCTCAATTACCGGCGGTGCCACGTTGCACACCCATGATGGTAGCCATTACGTTAACTGCGTACCAATGGTGGCTGGCGTGTGGTGAATGCCCCGGGTGCCTCGTACCGTGGTATGACGCCCTTCACAGACGCCCCCTCCTCGCATGCCGTTTGATACCGTGCAGTCACATCCTTAGCAAGGATTGGCAGCCATGGTCCAGAAAATTCGTGCAGTCCGTCTGTCACTGACCGCAGCGGTGGTACTTGCCGGTTGCGGCGGAGGTGGCAGCGGCTCAAATCCGGCCCCACAACCGAACCTCAAGTCCGCGAGCATGCCCTCTCAACCGATGGACATTCCATCGACGATGCTGTCGGCCACAGATAGCAGCGGCAACGTGTACACCGTGACTTACAGCAGCACTTCCGGTGGCATGGCGATGTTTGGCGGTCAAAATGCCAGCACCAGCATGATCGCGATAACCATAGCGGAGAATGGCGCGGTCATTGCCACCGAAGACAGCACCGCGTATTACCTGACGAATCCATACTCCCTACTGGGACTGTCCGGGATGAGCAACGGTGCCGCATGGACCGCGCGTGTCACGGGCTCGAGCCTGGTACCGACCATGCTGACTGTCGGTGACTCGGGAACTCTTTACTCGTTCATGTACCTGGACGGTATGGGCAACACCATTGGCTCGCTCACCGAAACTTACACGGTGAACGCCGACAGTCCGACAGCCGTCTTCTTCAATGTCGAGGCGGTAGGATCGATCAATGGAGTGCAGGAGACCGAGACGCTCACTTACGCGGTCGCGAAGGACGGCACGGTACAGGGGCTGGTGCAGGCACAGATCACAGTCAACGGTATGACCCTCACCTTCAACTAGGAGGCGCAAACCGGCGGCAGAGCGAACAGCCGCGCGGTTTGTCCACCACCCGCACCGCCAGCGGTCGCAAACCGGTCCGCTTGTCTCAAGCTGAGCCAGTCCTGGCGTACGGCTGTTGGTGCACGTCCGAGGATCCGCCGAAAGCCACCTGAAACCGTCCAATACGAGTATCGTCTGGCCCGTTAGTTAAGGAGACGCTTCGCCGAACCGGCGTTCAGGCTGGCGGGTGAAGCCGGGGCCAAAATCGGACTGACGGGGCCGACCAGGACGATGCAGGCCACTAAATCGCTGACGGTGAACGACAAGAAACGACGCCCCATTGCAGCGCGCATCGTTGCCCTGTGTGTACTGGCGACCAGCGCTCACCCCGCAGTCGGAGAGGATTGTCATATCGGCAGCTACCTCATGGCCGACGGCAGCGTCCTCGATATCGCGCCGTCCGAGGGAGAGACCCTCCGCTGGCGTCGCTTCGACGGGACAACCGGGGCGTTGCACAAAACGGCAGCGGGCGAGTGGAACAGCACCTATGGCTGGACGGGCCGGCCAGATGGCAAGTCGGCCTCATTCTCCGACTGTGACAGCGGATCGCTGAAATTTGACGGCGTGCGCGGCGAGCGGATTGGCTTCAAGGTACGCAACACGGTGTTTTCCAGTCACGACACCGATTTGGCCGGTCGTCTCGTGATGCCGTTGGGGGAGAGTAAGGTGCCCGTGGTGGTGCTGCTGCACGGCTCAGAGCAGGACTCGGCTCTCGACACCTTTTCCCTGCAGCGCATGTTGCCCGCCCAAGGTGTGGGTGCGTTCGTGTATGACAAGCGGGGCACGGGTCGATCTGCGGGCACGTACACCCAGGACTTCAGCCTCCTGGCCGACGATGCAGTGGCCGCCATGCGCGAAGCCCGTCGTCTCACCGGTGCGCGGCTCAGACGCATCGGCTATCACGCCGGTAGCCAGGGAGGATGGGTGGCTCCATTAGCGGCGGAGCGTGCTCCGGTCGACTTTGTCATCGTCTGCTTTGGGCTGGCCGTCTCGGTCATTGACGAGGATCAGGAGGAGGTCGAAATCGAGATGCGCGAGAAGGGGCACTCCCCCGCTGAGATTGCCCAGGCACTCGAGGTCGCGAGTGCGGCCGAAGGCGTGATCGCCAGCGGCTTCAAGGAGGGCTTTCGCCAGCTCGACGCCGCGCGCACAAAGTACGCCAGCGCGCCCTGGTACAAGGATCTCCACGGCAATTACACCTACATGCTGCTGCCGTATTCAGAGACACAACTTCGGGAGCTGGGCGACACGCAGCTGAGTTGGACCCGGAGCACTCCATTCCACTACGATCCGATGCCCGTGTTGCGCACCGGGACCGTGCCGCAGCTGTGGATAGTCGGCGGCGAGGACTACGAGGCACCGAGTGCCGAGACGAGTCGTCGCATCAAAGAACTCATCGCCGCCGGTCACCCTTTCACTCTCGCCTCCTATCCCGACGCAGAGCACGGCATGACGTTGTTTGAATTGGCTGCAGACGGTTCCCGGGACTCAACCCGCTACGCTCCCGGATATTTTGCAATGATCCGCGACTTCGCCCGTGAAGGGCGACTCACGGGCACCTACGGCAATGCAGAAGTGACAATGCCGCGCGGACGCAAACCCTAGAAGAATCCATCCAGAAATGCCGCCGTTTCTTCCGAGATGCCGACAATCTTGTTCGTTGCCTGACGGTAGAACTTGAAATTGAGCTCAGTTTCCGGCCGGCCGTCCTTCCAGTCGGTGAAGCGTTTGAGCTCGCTCCGCCCCAGGGGCTGCTTGGCGAGCGCAGCGCGCCTCACGGCGATGCTCACGCGGGGTGTTTGGCGCAGGACTCCCCTCTTCCTGGCTACCGCTTCGGCGGCAGTCACCACGGCGCGTGCAATGAGACCGTGGCCGCCCTCGTTCTCGCTGGCAAAGATGAACACCGTGTCGCCTTTGGCGATATGCTTGCCGCCGTACATCGTTTTCTGAGCTCTGAACGCGAACATTCTCGCTCGCGGATCACGAACCTCGACCTTGATAGCGAACGGCATGCCCTTTTCCCCTGTGCCTGGTGCCGTGCAAGATGGTCCGACATATACCAATATAGCCCGCACATCCGGGGTGCATGTACTGCGAGGGCTGTCCATGCCTGCGATCGCTTGCGCAAAACTCGGCCTCACGCTGCTGGGCGTGGGACTCGCCGCGTGGGCTCCGAGGATCAGTGGCGCAGAAGTCGCTTCGCGCCCAAGCGCAGTGGAGTCCTATGCCCGAGTGCCCGGCGGAGAGTTTCGCTCGGTGCTGCCCGAAGGCGTTGCCGCTGCCGCATCGCCCATCGAGCCCTTTGCGCTGCAGCGCATACCGGTCACCAACGGCGACTATCTGGACTTCGTGCGTACGCATCCTGAGTGGCAGCGCGGGAGAGTGCCGGGCACCTTGGCTGACAGCCACTACCTGCAACACTGGGCCGGGCCACTCGAGCTCGGCTCGCAGGCTCACGCCGATCAGCCTGTGACCAAGGTGAGCTGGTTTGCCGCACGAGCCTATTGCGAATCGCAACAGGCGCGTTTGCCCAGGTGGGTCGAATGGGAATTCGCGGCTGCTGCGGATGAGCAGGTTGCCGATGCACGGCACGATCCAATGTGGCGGCAGCGGATCCTCGCCACTCTCAGCCGTTCTCCGGGATCGCCTCTGCCGGCCGTGGGGCTCAAGGCCGCCAACCTTTACGGGGTCCACGACCTTGCATGGAGTCGTGTGGGAATGGGTGGGAGACTTCGATTCGCTGTTTGCACCACCAGGGCAGTCCGAGCACGCGGGGATGCCAATGAGCCACGGAGACACCGCCATGTCGTGCGGCGCGGCAGCCCTTTCGGTCAGCGACCCGGAAAACTATCCGATGATCTTGCGGCTCGCGGTGCTGGCCTCCCTGAGCCGAAACTCCACCACCGCGGACCTGGGCTTTCGCTGCGCACGCCCGATCAGCCCTCCTTCCGCTCCTCGCACCGCATCCGCACGCTGATCAGCCAGCAGTATGCGAACACCGGTCGGGCATCGACTCCAGGGGTAACTTCCATGAGCATTGTGCACATCGAACGGCCAGCAGACCTGGACCCGAGCGCATTCGACCTCTTTCAGCCGCCCCCGGTTGGCGACCTGCCACGACCGACCCTCGGCACCGCCGAAGCGTGGGCCGCGCCGGACGGCGCCATCGAGACCGGCACCTGGGAAGCAACGCCCGGCAGCTTCGTGCGCGCGGTAGTCGATGCGGAGTTCTGCCATTTCGTCCGCGGTCGGGCGACATTCATCACGGATGACGGTCGCCGCCTCGAGTTCAAGGCCGGCGACGCCGCGTACTTTCCACCCCGCACGGGCGGCACGTGGACGATTCACGAGACGCTGCGGAAAACATACTGCATCTGGCGCTGAAATTGCCTGAACCCGCTTCGTCGGGCATTCTCCCCGCGCGGGAACGTTGAGTGCCGGCGGATGGGGGCAGCCTCGCCAGAGCATGCGAGCACACCGACTGATGGGCGAGCCTGACAACCGTGTGTCGCACCCTGGTGAGGCCCCGCGCGAAGCGAAGGCGGGTCTTGCCGCCGCTCATCCAGTAACCCCGGATCCCTCGCTCGGCGAAACTGTTTGGGCCAGGATCCGGGGCCACAAGGTTGTCGAGTGGACTCTCGCTTACGTAGCCTTCGGATACGCGCTGCTGCACGGCGTACAGATGCTTCGCGAGACGTTCGAGTGGCCGCTGCTCGTACCCCGTCTCACGGTCTTCGGCTTGGTGCTTGGGGCACCTGTAGCGGTGACGCTGGCGTGGTATCACGGCCACCGCGCGCGGCATCGCATAAGCGGCCCGGAGCTGTCGATTCTGATCGTGTTGCTGGCCGTGGCCGGCAGCGTGCTGTGGTGGATCTCCCGCCACAGTCACGAGCATGCGACCGCGCCGACGATGGCTGCCAGCTCCACGGCCGCTCCCGCGACCGCTTTCAATCCGCCACCGCATTCGGTCGCTGTACTGCCCTTCGTGAATATGAGTGGCGATGCAAGCCAAGACTATTTCAGCGACGGGCTGACCGAGGAGCTGCTCAACTCACTGTCCCGCATCAATGAGCTCCAAGTCGCGGCACGGACGTCCTCGTTCTCGTTTCAGGGCGAGCACCCCGACATTGCCACCGTGGCGCATAAGCTCAATGTGGCGTCAGTTCTGGAGGGGAGCGTGCGGCGCTCGGGGCACACGATCCGCGTCACCGCGCAACTCAACAATGCCGTGACCGGCTTTCACATCTGGTCCCAGACTTACGATCGCGATCTCGGAGACGTGCTGCAGCTGCAGGCCGAGATCGCCACGGCCGTCACTGATGCACTCAAGGTCACTCTGCTCGGCGATCTCTCCGCAAAAATCGAGCTGGGCGGCACGCGCAACCCGGCAGCTTTCGATGCCTACTTGCGGGGACTGAAGCTGGCACGCGCTCCAGCGGCCGATTCGGCAAGTGCTCTGGCATCTATCGCCGCCTACTCGGAGGCCGTGCGCCTGGATCCGAACTACGCCATCGCGTTCGCCGGTCGCGGATACACACTGGGAACATACGCCGGATTTTTCGCAACGGGCGGTGCGGTGCGCACGACCTGGGACCGGGCGCTGGCCGACGCGCAAAGGGCGATTGGCATCGCGCCCGGACTCGGCGATGGGCATATGGTTCTGGGTGCGGTCTACCTCTACGGATCTTTCAACTTCGCGAGCGCGAATGAGGAGCTTGAACGAGCCGTGGCACTGGCCCCGGGCAATGCCGTCGTCTTGTATGAGTACGCGCGCCTGGCCGCATATCTTGGCCACATCGACGCGGCGGTCACTGCAGCCCGGCGCGGGGCGACACTCGATCCTCTGAATCTGAGAACGCATCGCGAGTTAGGCGACATGCTGCTCTACGCGCGGCGCTACACCGAGGCGGTCGCCGCGTACCAGGAGTCAATTACGCTGGATCCCGAGGGCGCGCTTCGGGACTATGCGAAACGGGGCGTGGCCTACTATCTGCTGGGTGACCTCGGCGCGGCTCGCGCCTCCTGCGAGACCAAGCCCGATCAGTTACTCAGCCAGGTCTGCCTCGCGTTGGTGTTACACAAGCTCGGACAGCCGGCAGAGGCCAAATCGGCATTGGCGAAAGCCATCGCTTCAGCCGGCGAAGCTCCGGCATACCAGTGTGCCGAGGTCTATGCGCAGTGGGCGGATCCACCCAAGGCGCTCACCTGGCTCGAAACCTCCCTGCGCACGCACGATGCGGGACTGCCCAAGCTGAGGGTCGACCCGCTCCTCGATCCCTTGCGCAACGAGCCGCGCTTCCAAGCGGTCGAGCGGGAACTGAAGTTTCCGCAGTGAGCGCCCGCCCCAGGTGGCTTTCCATCTGAAAGCAATGAGGTCTATAGTGAGCGCCGCAAAAAAGCGCGCTGACTGCGCGGTTAGTATCAACACATCTGCAATGCTGAACGTGTGCAGCACGCCAAGTGGAGTGCACGCAACGCAGCAGCACAGCATCACAGGGGAGAGTCAATATGAAGAGTACCCTAGTCACCGTTGCGACGTTTCTGGTCATGTTCGCGGCGGCCGCGCGTGCCGCTGACGATACGGAGGCTCTCATAGCGCTGGACAAGCAATGGGGCGAATCCGTACTCACAGGTGATAAGACCGTGTCGGCGAAGTTACTGGCTGACAAAATCGTCTCGGTCGACCAGAACGGCGTGATGGGAAAACAGGAGATGCTCGCTGATATAAAGCCGGCACCCGCCGGTTCGCGTTATGAGCCGACCGGCTACAAAGTCACGTTCATGAATCCGGATACGGCCATTATGACGCATAGCACCAAGGGCACTGACGCCCACTACAGCCTGCACGTATGGTCCCGCAAGGGCGGCACGTGGCAGATCATCGCCACGTCAATGGCGGCAGCCAAGAAGTGACACATCGTTGATTCCGGCGACAGAGCGTTGAGTTCCAATCACGCCAACCCACCCTAGACTTGTCTTACCGGCGGCCCACGGCACGGGAATGCCGTGGCCGCCGCGGTGTTGATGACCGCTTCCGACCCTTCTGCGACACTCGCCACGCTCCATAGCAGTCATCCGCAAGGGTCACAGCGGACGTCCGCTCTCCGGCGCTTGATCACCCGGTGTCGGTCTATTCCTACGACTACTCGTTACGGTCACCGACGCGAGTACTAGGGGTCCGACTTCTACAATGTTGCGCCGCGTCGACAAAGGAGTCGGGGTGCGATGGCCGACGAGTTTGAGTCTCTAGCCGACCGAGCGTGGTATTACCGTCGTATAGCCCGCCTCATTAGGTCGCGGGCCTCCTTGACGCAGTCTGCAGAGGCTCGAGCCGACCTGCACATGCTGGCCTCCGACTACGAGATTCTCGCCGAGCACGCGGAGCGCTGCGGGCGACCCACCAAGCCTGATGGGACTTCCGACGCAAGTGACCCATCGCGTGATGCCGACGGGCTGAGCATGGCTAGGTACCGCAAGAAGCCGGTCGTCATAGAAGCCGTGCAAGTCGCCGCGGCTGTTTACAACGGGAAGACTTGGAGCGGTTCGCCCTTCAAGTGCGACGTGCTCCCGCAATGGCTGGAAGACGCCTTTACCAATGGGACTATTGCGGTGCACCCGAGTGACCGAGACTTTGCGCTGCTGGCGATCAAAGCGCCTGAAGGAACGATGATCGCGCAGCCTGGTGACTGGATCATCCGCGGCGTGAAAGGCGAGTTGTATCCCTGCAAGCCAGACATCTTCGGGGCTACGTATGAGCCTGTCGTCGCCACCTCATTCAAAGCGCGTTAATTGGGAGGGCGCGAATTACCGCTTTCGACCCGCAGCGGTCTGATTGTTTGCCCGTTAGCTGCCGTTCAAAACGAATGCAGTGGACATTGATCGCGCTGCCGGTCGGACTCGGCCCGCCGTGAGTCGGGGCCCGTCTGGGAATTAGCGCGCGGAAGTGCGGTGCTGCATGCGCGGGAACGGAGCAGTGGCCCCATTCAACTGTCCTGCGGCGCTAATGGACCCGCTATAGGTTGCGGCAGCCCACAATCCACTGTGGCTGACAGCAAACATGTGGGCAAACCTACCGCGTTGCCCGTCCCTATTACGTCCTATTGCGTCGATCCTTTGACACTTGCGCCGTGGCACGGCGTTTGCTTTAGGACTTGTTGCTGGAGGGCGAGCAATGACAACGCTATCTAAGGCGGGCAATCTTCTCTCGATCTTCGTCGGGCTATTGCTCTTCACGCACGCCAATGCGCAAACACAGGCGCACCCCCGATTCAAGGCCGTGGCTTTCGATTACTTCGTCATTTTCGATGCGAACTCAGTCATTCCTGAAGCGGAAAGGGCGTTTCCCGGCAAGGGAGCAGACTTCACCAGAATGTGGCGTACAAAACAGTTCGAGTACAGCTTTCTGCGCTCCATCACCAATCGTCATGCCGACTTCTTCAAAGTGACAGAGGATGCGCTCATCTATACCGCGGAAGCGATGAAGCTCGATCTGACGGACGACAAACGCAGGCGCCTGCTGAATGCCTATCTCACTTTGACGCCATGGCCCGATGCAGTGGATGCCCTGCGCAAACTAAAGGCGTCGGGTGTGCGGATCATCACGATCTCGAACTTCAGCGAAAGGATGTTGCGCGCAAATGCCGATCACGCCGGTATCACCGATTTGTTCGACGCGTTACTGAGCACCGAGGTGAACGGCACCTACAAGCCGGACCCGCGCGCCTATGGACTCGGTATGAAACAGCTAGGGCTCAAGAAGGAGGAGATTGTATTCGCGGCGTTCGGCGGCTGGGATGCATACGGTGCGAAGAATTTCCGATACCCGACTTACTGGGTTAATCGGTTCAATCTTCCGGCAGAAGAACTCGGCATCGGCGCAGACGGTACCTCCAATAACATGGAGGGCCTGCTTAGGTTTGTATTCGGGCAGTAGGCCGAAAACCTAAGGCATCGTATTGGGCACGCAGGCGCCAATCGCGAGAACACCGCTGAGCTGACCGTACCGCTCTACTACATCAAGCTCGACGCGCTCCTCAGGAACACAGAGTCGGACCGCGCTACGGAGCATTCCTGCGCAAGATGAACCTATCGGAGTGAGCGCTTTCGGGTGGACCGAGCGCAAGGGCCCCTGCACGTGAGCTACGGGTCGACGCAACTTCAGTTTGCCACCGGCTACCTGAGCCTGCACCACAACGTGCGGGTTGTTACCGTTCAGCTTGGCGCCAATGATGAGTTTGTGCTACTGGATTCGTGCGCCTCT
>Ga0306921_10003718_pt1 | contig 15504 bp, 13 predicted proteins | sample sta12Cox44000080_FD_203760 | JGI IMG/M metagenome (GOLD analysis project Ga0306921, IMG submission 203760) | Lab enrichment of tropical soil microbial communities from Luquillo Experimental Forest, Puerto Rico - statoxic.12C.oxic.44.000.080 (v2)... | ecosystem: Environmental > Terrestrial >...
CTTGTGGTCAGCGAGTTGTCGCCAGCGCCGTCCTTGCTGGTCTGCACCATGAATACAGGCTGGAAAAGATTGCAGCATGAAAAGCGGGCGAAGGTCGCTCAGAGGATGCTTTTTGCGGAGCACAGGTCTGCCTCATCCAGGGCCATCGGAAAATTTGCCTGCGCCTCGAGTTGCCAGGTTGCAACTACGGAGCGCTTCGAGCGATCCACGACCGCGATCGTGTGATTGGCATTGGGCAAGTTCACGAAGATCCTTGGCCCGGATTCCTCTAACCGGAATGATTCCGGATGGGCGCGCAGCGCAATATCGGCGAGCTTCTTGCTGGTGGCTGCGTCCAACACACCGAGTGCTCCCTCGCCGTAGCCGACGTAAATCTGGTTTGGGGCGGCGTCGTACCGAACATTGTCGGCATCGCTCTGAAAATGCGCGGTTTGCAGCAGCTTGAAGGAACTGTCATCAAAGATCCTGCATGTCCCATCATCTCCGTTGGCGACAAAAAGCTTGTTTTCTCTGGCAACAAAGAAGACTCCTTGAGGTTCCCGCAGCCCTGTGATGCTCGTGAGCAGTTTACCGGCGCGGAGATCGAGCACTTCTAGGGTATTGTTGCCCAGAGCCGCAACGAACAGGCGTTGAGTCTGAACATCGACGCTCATATGGTCAATGCGCCCTTCGACGCCTGGTAGAGGAATCGTCTGGACCTGCCGCAGAGGCTCTGCGGCCTGGAATGCGCCTGCGAACGTGAGGACCTCAACAAGAAGGGTAGCGAATCGCATTTTCATAAGCACCTCTTGTTTGTCAAGAATCCGAGCTCATTTCATCTGCGTTTGCAGCACTTGGCGTATACTTTGGGCAACCACCTCGGCTCTACCATTCCCCCAGAAATGAACGAAGTAAAACTCGGGATTCGAATCGATGAAGTGATTATGAAGCGCAGTAACGTACATGCCGCGCTCTCGCAATGCCCGAAGTACGTTGTGTACCTGGTCCGGCGTCATGATGATCTGCCCGTCCGTTACGGCATTCTGGCTGGTTCCTGCGAAGGCAATCCAAGTCCTGAGACCCAGCTGCTTTCCAGCAGGGACTCCGAATATCGTCCCGACCATTCCCATAGAAGCCTTGTACATACCATGGACACTCTGGCCATGAGTCATTAAGATGGAATCCAATTCGGAAGCGTCAAGGTCATTCTTTAACGCCACTCCATCCTCGGCGACTTTTTCGCGACCCTTTGGATGTGCGGTCCGGATCGATTTGATGATTTGGCGAAGTCGCTGGAGTTTTGAGGCCAGATCAACCGAATCCCCAAGTCCAGATATGTGCATCGATAGAATCCGAGGCTCTTCGAACATGTAACTGTCCGCAATACCAGTGATCGCTAAGCCGTTATCAAGAGCTGCTGAAAGCACTGGATTCACTTCGTCTTCTAGGAGGCAGAGTTCCGCAACCAACAAGCGCCCGCCATGGTGAGGGTCGCTAACGAAGGCTACCCATGACTCCAGTCCCATGAACGACGGGATCTCCCGGCCCTGGACTACTACCTTCATATCTCCACTCGGGAAGACAAATTTATATGTGTCTTCGGCTGCAACGTACTCCCCAGTGCTTCCGAGCACTTTATCGATCGTCTGACGCTCGGCGGGAGAGATTCTTGCCTCCAAAGGGGTTTCAACGCATATCGTCAACAGCCACAGAGCCAACCACAATCTCATTTGACCTCCTACTTTCACGATCATGATCCGCTTCCCCGTGGTTTCGAGTACCTGCGCGTCAGTTCCCAGAACTCACACGGGGACAAGAAGAGCGCCGGCGCATGGAGCGAGCGACAGCAACGCCGCCAGAAGGCATGCCAAACGTATCCTGGAAAGCGTTGTACGCTCCGTCTAACATCACGTGCAAAGTATCTTTAGAATCAACGAAGACGTTCCGCCGTGATGTTCATTGCTATTGGTGGGCCGAAGGCCCATGTGACACTCGGTATTGAACATGTCGAAGCTCTCCTCTCCTCGCCCCAGGGCGGATCACGCGACCTAGCGCAATGAGTATTCATAGGGTGCGTCGTAGATCGGAAATTGACGGGCGAGCCTGTCGTCGTCTGAAAGGCCCATCAAGGCGAAGCCTTCGGCAATCGCTCGCAAGCCCACACCCTCGGGCGCCACGTGTTCCTGGCCCTTGATATCCGCAGCTCGAACGATCAACGCCAGCTTTGCGAGTCCCGGCGCATTCAGGTGATAGTCTTCGATGATGGCCTCGAAGGTGCAACGCGCTTCCCGATGATTCAGCTTCACCTCGGGCAGACGCGGTGCATCAAAGGGAGCGGCGTTTTCCCTCCGCGCGGCGCCGACAAGTTCAGCTTCCTCGACAAACAGAAACTCGGCATCGGGGTCAACAAAGCGCCGGATCAGCCAGGGACAGGCTACGCGGTCTGCCTTGATGTTGCGGCGCGGAATCCACTTCATGCCACACCTCGAACAGGCCAACGAGTCAGCGACAGTGGCAGCGGTTTACCCGGAGCTGACGCCTCTCACTTCTTGCCGAGTTCGCCCAAGGCGGCCCTGAAACCGGCAGCAAGCGTATCGGCAGGCCGCTGACCCCAGTAGTGAAAGAAACATGATCGAGGGTCGAGTACCGATCATGTGATGGTGAATCGCGACCACCTCCAGACCGTGACTCCTCAGAGCTTTCAGCACGGATGTCACCTCCGGCTCCAACATGGCGACGTCTCCCGCCACGGCCGCTCGTCCCGTCCTGACAAAGGCTGCCGAGGTATTAAGAGGGTCCTGTTCACGAATTTAGCAAATGCCGGAGACTAACTCTCGATTTGGTACAGAAAAAGGGGTCCGATCAAGAGTGGGTTCTCTCTCACTCCCGCTGGTACAAAAACCCCGGTCAGGTCATGTTCGTTAAAGAGTATCCTTCACCACGAGGAGTCGGCCATGGTCCGGGTCGGTAACCCAAACTTGACCGCGGTTGTCCGCCGCCGCGGCGTGCGAGCCCTTGGCCGTTTCAACCGTGCCAAGCAAGCGTGGCTCCCCGCCCGGGGAGACTCCGATGATGGCTAGCGTTCCCTCCTTCGGGTCGGGCACGTAGACATGCCGGAGGATCGGGTTGTATCCGATCAGGTCCGTGCCCTTTCCAACCTCGAGAGTGCCAAGGATCCGTCCGTTATGGGCCACGTCAACCACCGCGACGCCTCCACCGCCGGAGCCGACGAAAAGCCACGCTTCGGTTTCGTCCAGCGCGAGACCGCTCGACGAACCTTCGGTGCCGTTCTTCCACTCCGCCACGATTCGGCGCGAGGCGATATCGATCGCTACGGTGACCTTCTGGTCCTCACGGTTCGTGTAGACCCGCGACCGGACGGGGTCCACCGCAAGCGACTCCGGCCCTCCCCCTCCGGCCACCTTCACGTCGGCGGCGTGGGAGAGCTGGACGTTGCCGCCAGCCGAAAACGCCAGGATTTCGACCTGGCCTTTTTGGGGGTCCTCCTCGGTCACCCAGACCTCGTGGGTGGCGGGAACGTATCTCACAATGTCCGGCTCCATTTCGAGGGTCGCGGAAGCGACGACCTTGTGCAGCTTGGGGTCGATCACGTTCACGGCAGAGTGGGTGCGGTCAGCCGCGAACACGTAGCCAGCGCCGGCGTCCGCGGAAGTGGTCCTGCCCTGCCATACGGCGCATGATTCGTGAGACCTGGTCGCGGGATCGATCAGGTACACGCGGCCCGTTTGCGCCGCAGGGACTATGACTTGGTGCAAGGCCGGTGCGTACACGATGTCGTCGAAACCGATGCCTTCCTCCCCTCCTGGGAGAGAAACCGCCACGGCCTTGACCGGGTTTTCCGTTTGTCCAGGGGCCTTGGGCTTGCCATCGTCGCTTCGAGCGCTCCCTGTCGTGCCCAGTAACAATACCAGCGAAACCAGAACAACCAAGCTTTTCTTCATCTTAATGGCTCCTTTCCAAAAAATAGTTTCCTAGGAAACGGGGCTCCTCTTTGGAGGGCCGCTTCCGCATCAAAAAGGATGGACAACCAGAAACAATCCTACCCCGAAAAGCATTGAAATCTTTATGCATCGTACGCCCTTGTGGGTCGATTTAATTAACATCAGAAACTTTTCATTCACGCCGTTGTCGCAGGAATCCGCGGGCCTTTACTTGCAATATTTACAGGCACCATGATCCTGAGGAGTGGGCGCCCATCAACATTCTCAAGTGGGAAATAGACCATGTGGGTCTTGGGATCCACGCACACCGTATGAGCGTGCGGCATGAAAAATGTGCCCATCGGACTAAGCGCCTTGCCGTTTTCGCGATAAACCCATACCGTGCCGGATTCGGCAGAAACGTATAGCTGTTTCAGACCTGGATCGAATGCCAGCACGTCTGGATTTTCTCCCGCTGGATAAGTGCCCACAACTTTCTTGCTGGCCAAATCAAGCAGGGCAAGGAGGTGATTGCCTTGTCCCGCTACGAAGGCCAAGCGGTTCTCTGGATCGAGTGCGACACCGTGGGGTCTCTTCACTTCGGACAGAGCATAGTGCTCTATGATCTGGAGAGAGATGGGATCTATCGAGACCAACTCATTAGCTTCGTGAACGGCTACTAGAATGTGGCCAGAGGCTGGATCGTAGACCGTGTTACCCGCTCCACCCATGAGTTTGATACTCGTGATGAGAGTGTTCGTCTGAGCGTCAATCACAGCGTCCGTATCGCCATGCTCATCGGAGACGAACACTCGTTGAGGGCCAGGAGCAAAGGCAATGCCGTCGGGATAATTGATCGGTCCAACCTTGGCCACCGTATGGAGAGTCTTCGTATCGACCACCGCCACTTGGTGTTCTCCAGTGACCGAGGCGTATAGACGTCCTAATTCCGGCACTAACCACACCCCATGCACGCGAGCAAAGCCGTCGAGGTTCGCGATTACTTTTCGCGCCATGGTGTCGAATACTATGAGCTGATCGGCGTTCATATGAGAGATGTAAAGCCGACCTTGATCTGCATCGAGGCTTTGATAATCGAACCGCACAGCGGGCCCAGGCATGGGAACATCAGCCACAGTTCTAAGCGGGTCCTCTAGCCGACCGGGTGGCTGCGGTGACGAGGCGCGGGAAAATGGAACCAACACGGCTAAGCTCAGAAAGCCGACTACCCTCAACATGCTAGGCATGAACTCTCCTCTTGGCAGACGGTAAGGCGAATTTTCACCTTGTCCGGAACAGAGCCTAACGCATGTACATGAAAATTACCTGAATGAGCTTTCGACAGGCCCATGTGCATCTGGCAGCGGAGTGGCAGATTTACTGCTTTGCGTTTCAGAGCTAGGCTTTTCCTTTTCTTGCTGCACACTCCATGCGCAAGCGCCCGCCAGAAAGGCGCAACCGATCGGTAAGACCGCTCCGATAGCAGTCATTATTTTTCGCCGCTCCGTTTCGGTTGCGCCACGATCATTCACCGCCGACCCGACGCTGAGTGTCCGGTTTGCCATGCCCTACCTGCTCCTGGCAATAGGCATACAGGGCATCGTAGACAATCCACTCTGCCGAGTTGATTTCGTGGTCGTCCTTAAAACCCAAGCGCCCGAAACCCTCCGCAATGGCGCGCAAGCCTAAACCTTCAGGCGCCACAAGCTCCTGCACCTTAATGTCAGCCGCACGGACGATCAAGGCCAGCCGTGACAGGCCGGGCTCACTCAGATGGTAATCTTCGATAATCGCTTCGAAAGTACAACGGTCTCCCCGATGATTGAGTTTGATCTCAGGCAGGCGAGGTGCATCAAAAGGAATTGCATTCTCCTTTATTGCAGTGACTAGGAGCTCGTCTTCTGCGACGAACAGGAATTCCGCGACGGGGTCAATGAACCGCCGAATCAGCCAGGGGCAGGCGACGCGGTCGACCTTCACGTGGTGGCGCGTAATCCACTTCATGGCACACCTCTGACGAAGCGACCTTCGTAGGCGCCGCCCGTGGGATGGGCCGAGTCCAGGAAGGCCTGCCGAGCGCTACTTGCCATGCTGCCCGAGTTCATCGAGGGCAGCCTTGAAAGCCGTTGCAAGTTTGTCGGCCGGCCCTTGCCCCCAGTAATGGAGAAAAATAATCGTCGGTTGAGAGCCGATCATATGGTGGTGGATCGCGACTACCTCAAGACCGTGGCTTCGAAGCGCCTTCAGGACAGGCGTTACCTCGGGCGCCAGCATGGCGACATCGCCTGCAATCGCCGCGTGCTCGTCTGTACCGACAAAAGCCGCCCAGGTGTTCAGACCCATTCGCGCGTTGATGGTTGCACCCATCTCCTTCAAGCGCAGGTCGTCGCGCCCCAGTGTGATCTTGTAGACGGGGCCGGTCTGCTCGCCCTCGTGACCCACGATCTGAGCAATCTTCGCCGTGTCTATCTTTCCAGGTTGTATCGTTGCAGCTTCCGACACAGCGCTGCGGTGGCGCGCCGGTACGTGCCCGATCAGGTCGATAGCCGGCTTCGCCATGCGGGCAAGATCCGCCGGTCTTCCGTGACCCATGACGTGCATGTAAAACAGGCGCGGGTTCTCATAGAAGAAGTGATTGTGCAAAGCCGTGACCTCGAGTCCGTTGTCCAATAGAGCCGACATCACGGGGTTCACCTCATCCTCGGTGAGCACGAGATCTCCCATCATTACATCCATGCCGCCGTCGCCTTTCGTCATGGCCAGCCAGCCGCCAAATCCGAAAGGTGTCGGTGTGGCCACGCCATCCACGACTACGTTCAAATCCTTCCGCGGGATGTTGGCTTTGAGCACGTTCGCCTTGAAATCTCCTTGTTTGTCCAGGATTTTCAGTGCTTCTTGATATTCATTGGGCATTTCTTGGGCCTGTACTCGGACGGTCAGATTGACCGTGCAGAGTGCGGCGAAGAGGCATGAGATCACTGGGGGAAATCTTCGTATTAATTTCATAGTTAGCTCCTGATTCAAATACTGGACAATCGGAGTCATAAACCGAAACCGGTTTAAGGACCCCGCTGGGCTGTGACTGGTGTTCCGGGACGCAGTTCATCCGTCCCACGCCGCGCGACTTCGTCCCCTTCGTTCAAATTACCGAAGACCTCAATGAGGTTGCCGCTCGTGGCTCCTGGTTTTACGTCCACCCACTCGGCCTTGCCCTCGTGAATACGAATCACAAAAACGCGCTCGGTAGTCCTGGCCACGGCTGAAGTGGGCACGAAGAGCGTAGGGCGCGGACGGCCCACAGGCCAGAGCACCTCGGAGAACATGCCTGCTGCGAGCTTGCCGCCAGGATTTCTCACTTCCAACTCAACAGGCATGGTGCGGGTCTTGACCTCGACGGATTGCGCGATGCGGGCGACAGGCGCGCTGAAGGTTTGACCCGGGTAGGTCGGTACAGTAAATTCGACGTTGGTCCCTTCCGGGATACCCGCAACGTAGGCCTCGGGCACGGGAATCACTAGCCTTAGCCGCGAAGGCGTTTCGATTCGGACCATGGGAGCCGCCACCCCGGGACCTCCCGAAGGCCCCACCAGTGCACCCGGATGAACATTGCGCTCGGTCACTACTCCGTCAAAAGGAGCTTTGACTTGAAGATAGCCCTCGATCTCGGCGATGGATCGCAACGCTTCCTGGGCTGCGTTCGCGCCGTCCTGAGCGGCCCGAACACGCGCCCGGTCGGCCTCCGCTGCTTGACGCGCAACCTCAAGATCATTCCCAGCGACGACCCCTGGCGTAGATGCGGCAGCCTTCAGCCTCTGGTATGTGCTCTCATTGGCGGCAAGCTTTGCCTCGGCTTCCACTTGCTGGGCTTCTGCCGTTTGTAGCTTCGCCTGCGCTTCCGACCGCTGCGCGGCTAATTCCGGCGCTACGAGTCGCACGATCAGTTGCCCGCTCCGCACACGAGAACCGCGATCGACCCCGATCCAGTCCACAAAAGCCGTAATCTTGGGATAGAGGGCTACGACCTCGTAGGGTTGAAGTTCTCCAGGCAGGCGGACCTTCATGTTGAGCCGCTGCGATTCGACCCTGACGACCTTCACGGACGGCGCGGACGCAGCACCCTGAGCCTTCGACGCAGGTATTGAAGATTCTCCGCTGGGCCCGCACGAGCTGCACACGACCGAAAGGATCAACAAAATCAAAAGCGGTTTCAGTCGGCTCATTGGATCCCCTTCTTCGAGCCGTCAGAACTTTCTGGCTTTTCCCGCGAGTAACGGCTTTCGGGGTCGTCCGCGTCGAGCGAGGCCGAGCGGGTGCTGGCGTGCTCTTGAACCACAGAGAAAGCGCACGGAAGGATTGTAAGTGTAGCGAAGGTGGCAGCCACCAGTCCGCCAATCACCGCCCGGCCCAAAGGCGCCGTCGCTTCGGCGCCGCTGCCGAGGGCGAGAGCCATAGGTATCATGCCTGAGACCATCGCCAGACTCGTCATTAGGATAGGTCTCATTCGGGTCTGGGCACCGTGGATCGCGGCCTCAGTCGAATGCGCGCCTTCTCCACGGCGGTGGGCTTCGGCAAACGTGATAAGCAATATGGCGTTCGCAACCGCGACGCCGATCGCCATGATGGCGCCCATAAAGGATTGAATGTTTAGAGTCGTCCGCGTAACTAGCAGTGCGATGATCACGCCGCAGATTACTGCAGGAATCGTCGAGAGCACGATAAGTCCGAGCCGGAGCGACTGGAAGTTCGCGGAGAGCAGCAAAAAGATCGCTAGAACGGCCAGGCCCAGTCCCAGCCCCAGGTTTGTTAGAGTGAGACGCATAGGAGCAACCTGCCCACGAACGTTCACGGTGACCCCGCGCGGCGGGTCACCCGCGCGCCTTATGGCGGCATCTACCTTGGCAGCGGCCCGACCCAGGTCCTGTGCACCAAGATTTGCCGTCAGGGTCACCATTCGCAGTCCGTTTAGCCGGTCGTACTCGCCCACTTCGGTTCCATAGGAGACGTGCGCGACATCCCCGATTAGGGGTCGTGACGATCCGTCGAGCATGGCAGGTATGTTTTCAACATCCTGGATCGAAGCCATCTCCGACTGCGGGATCTCGATCTGTACCTGGTAAGCGATTCCAGAACCCGGATCGCGCCAGTAGTTTGGGGTGATAAAGCGGCTGGAAGACGTCCCGGTCAGGAACGACCGCCCCACTTGTTCGACAGTAACGCCCAGCTGGCCCGCGCGCTCGCGGTCTACGTCGACAACAAGGCTTGGGTAGTCTAAAGGCTGTCCGTACTGGAGGTCACGCAGAGAGGTGATCTGCCTCATTTGGGCCTCCACCTTCTCGGCGTAGGTGCGGTTCGTTGCCAAATTTGGACCGCTGATGCTCACTTCGATGGGCGTCGGAGCCCCAAAATTCATGATCTGGCTCACCACGTCTCCTGCCTCGAACGAAAACGTGCTTTCCGGGAACTTCCCCGGGAGTATCTGTCGCAGCCGCTGTTCCAGGTCGCTCACCGTGACGTTAGAGCCTTCTTTTAGGGCGACCAGAACAACCGCTTCATGGGGACCACTGGTCCACAAGAAGATCGTATTGACGGGATAGCTCGGAGGCTGGGTGCCAACATAGCCCAATGTTGATGCGACGTTTTCAGGTCCCGCTGCCTGCTTGATGTCGTCTAATAGGCGGAGCGCCATCCTTTCCGTTTCCTCGATTCGTGTGCCCACGGGCGCACGGAAACGGAGCTGGAATTGGCCAGCCGCAACTCGCGGGAAAATTTCTCGCCCCAATCGCGAACCCAGCAAAAAGATAAGCGCCGCGGCGACTACGGCGTAGAGGCCGAGCACAAGCCAGCGCCTTCGCAAAATCTTCCGCAGCCTATCCGCATAACGCTCTCGTACGCGATCGAATCTCGAACCGCGCTCCCCTTCTTCAGCGTGAGGCCGATCACGAAGAAGCCAGATAGCCAGGATCGGAACAAGAGAACTCGATAGGAAATAGGAAGCCATCATGGCAAATCCCACCGCCAGGGAGAGGGGTACGAAGAGGGATTTCGTAACGCCCGTCATCAAAAATGAGGGCACGAATACGGCCAGCATGCAGAGCATCGAGAGGAACCGCGGCACAACCGTTCTCCTGGTGGCATCGAGCACCGCCCGCGCTTTCGATTCGGCCTGAGGGAGGGTCGCGTTGATGTTCTCAATCTCGACTGTCGCTTCATCCACCAGAATGCCCACAGCGAGCGCCAGCCCGCCCAGTGTCATGATATTGATGCTCTGTGCCGCGCCCCACAGCGCAACGACGCTTGTGAGCAGGGAAAAAGGGATGGTGATGACCACGATCGTGGAACTCCGCCAATCACGCAGAAACAGCAATACCATGAGGCCCGTCAGCAACGCCCCCAAGAGCGCCTCACGAATGAGCGAATTGAGGGCGCTCCTAACGTAGGTGGATTGGTCGAACTGGAACGCGATTTTTATGTCCTGAGGGATTACCGACTGGAAGCGCGGAATATTAGATTTCACCTCCTTTACGACAGCCAGAGTCGACGCGTCAGCGCGCTTGGTCACGGGGATGTAGACCGTTCTGCGTCCGTTAAAGAGCGCGTATCCGGTTAGGATATCCGTACTATTTTCGACATATCCGATGTCCCGCAAAAAAACTGTAGGGCCGGCGCCAGTACGGATGGGCAGGTGGTCGAGGTCGTGAATATCGGCGACCACGGAGTTGATGGGTGAGATTCGGTTAAGGCTACCGGTGCGCACATTCCCGGCGGGAATAATGATGTTTCCCGAAGCTACAGCTTTGACCACCTCCTCGGCGGAGACCTGATAAGCACGCAGGCGGTCCGGGTCTGCGTGAATCACGACGGTCCGCTGGTTGCCTCCAAAAGGCGGGGGCGCCGAGACGCCAGGCAGGGTGGCGAATAAGGGCCGCACGCGATTGAGTGCGAGGTCCTGGATCTCCCTAGCGCTGCTCGTTTCACTCGAGAAAACAAGGTAGCCGACGGGAACGCTGCCCGCGTCGTACCGCATCACAAACGGTGGAACGGTGCCATATGGCATGAAGGCACGCGCCCGATCCACGTAAGAGATGGTTTGGGCCAACGCCTGGCTCATATCGGTGCCGGGGTGAAACGTGAGTTTTAGCAGCCCGACGTTCTGTATGGACTTGGACTCTACGCTTTCAATCCCGGTGATGTAGAGAAAGTGATATTCGTAGTAGTAGACGAGATACCCTTCCATCTGTGCCGGGCTCATCCCGCCATAAGGCTGCGCCACATAAATGACTGGGAGATCAAGCTTGGGGAAGATGTCGATGGGCATTCGCGAGATCGCGAGGATCGAGCATAGTACGACGCCGATGACGGCCACGATGATCGTAATAGGTCGCCGTAAGGCGGCATGAATGAGCCACATATCTAATGACCTCCCGAGATTCAGTGCAACAGTTGCAGGAAGGGTTCGAGATTCCCCTCCGCCGCGGCTATCGAAGCCAGGTTGTGCCATACGGCGAGGCGGGCCAGCGAATCGTCAATGTCGGCCTGCACAAGCAGACCCTGAGCCTCGGCCACCTCGACGATTGTCGCCAAGCCTGCCTGATAGCGGGCGCGAGCCTGAGTTTCTGTGTCCCGCGCAGCTTGGAGTTCGACAGGAGTATCGGCAGCCACGCGCCGTGCGCCTTCCAGCGCGGCTTTTGCTTGTGCCAACTGGCCTGTCAGGTCTTGAATGGTCTGGTCGTATCGGGCGGCTTCCGCGCGCTCGCTTGCGGCCTCGATTCTCTTGCGAGCCCGGATAGTAAAGATGTCGAACAGCGGGAAGCTGACAGTCAGGCCAACGGCCCAGTTGGATCTTTCCAAACCCAGTCCATTCGACCCTGTGGCGAAGCTGCCGTCTGGGTTGGCGCCACTGCCGCGTCCGAACACGGTCGACTGCAAATCAAACCGAGGGTAGTACGAACGGTCGAGAACATGCTCTCGGGCACGTACCTCGTCAATTCTTGCTCGCTGCACCACCGCAGCCGGGTGGGCCGGGATTGTCGGTGCCGGCGGTATGCTCTCGGGCGGCGGACCTAGAAGCGGCCCAGGCTCGACGTCTACCTCGGTTCCGGCAAGTCCCAGAAACTCAGCCAGGACGGCCCGGCTGACCTCCTCCTGTTGCTCGGCCCGCGCCAGCACGGTCCGTGCCCGGGCCAGCTCAGCATCCGCTCTCGATGCGTCGGCTCCGGGCCGGAGCTCGTTGCTCACGAGCACGTGAACAGATTTTGCGAGAACCTCCCGGCGCTCCACGTCCGCCTGCGCGGCTTGCACCGTCTGCTTGGCTGCAAGAAGTGTCAGAAAAGCGTCCGTAGCCGCAACTGCAACGTCGAGGCGGGTCACGGAGAGCTCGGCGGCTGATTTGACTTCGCTCGCCCGAGCGGCATTCACAGCCGCGCGTCGATATCCGAAATCGACCGGCTCCCAGGAAAAGAGGACGCCGGCGGCGCTACCCCAAACGCTCTGGTTCGACGTGGAGCTCAACACGGGACCCGTGATGGGCGAAATCACCGATTGTGGAAGGAGAAGTCCGAAAATATTATTAGCCGTTGCGCGATTCGACTGCCAGAGCGTATTGGCATGTGGCAGGTAGCTAGTGAACGCCAGGCTCACTCCGCCACGGGCGGCTGCAACTCGTTCGAGCGCAGCGCGGACGGCGGGGTAGTTCGCCAAAGCTTGGTCAATGGCCTGCTTCAATGTGAACGTATTCGCCGGAGGCGGTTGCGATTGCCCAGACACCGTCTGGCAAAAGAGCTTCGGTATGAGTAAGCAAGGAATCACGATGAGAAGGGCAATTCGCTTTGTTGATAGCACAGAGCTACAACCTCCCCGGTTCTCTTTAGCAGTGAGGGCTCACGAACCGAACGCTTACCGTATTCAAATCCCAACCATGAGATAGAGCGCATCGAAGAGTTCGAAGCCTTTTCGCAAGATCTCCTCATCAGGCCAGTTCATCTTTCCCCACCCTTTGGTGATGAGCTCAATCGCCCTGCCTTCAGGGCGGCCAAACTTGTCATCTTCCAGATCCGCGTCATGGATGATCTGGGCGATTTGCTGGAGCTGCTTATCCCTCAGGTTGAAGCGCTTCAGCAGGGTTTCAAACGTGCAGTCATCGCCGACGTGGGTGAAATCGCCTCCAAACATGTCAAAGCGGATTGTGCCCGGATGCGCATCCGGCTCGGCTGAGAAGACGAACTTGGCCTCGGGGTCTATGAAATGCCGGATCAGCCATGCCGATCCGACGCGATCTATCTCCGGACGGGGACGAGTCTGCCACACCCGACTGCGATACTGCCCGGCCTTCTGATGGTTACCACGGCGATAGGGGCCATCCCCGCGGGCCCGGGCTTCCAGCTCCTTCATCAATTGCTCGGCTTGTTTCCTCATCCCGCAGCCAAAAAAGTCAATCGTGCTAAGGTCCGTCAGGCGGCGGTTCAGTCTGCTGAAAGCCAGTAGCTGTTCTGCCTTGCTCCGACTCACGGCGGCTCGCAGCGCGAGCCGGAGGTTCCGAACGAGGGCCTCGTACTGTAAGGCCCGAGCGCCGTTGAACATGGCCATGACCTGCTTGTCCGTGTGCCCATGAATGCGTGGGACTTCTATGACAGAAGACTCGCCTTGATACTTCTGGATCTCTGCGGCGAGCCATTGAAACCTTTCTAGGTTGGTCGAGTTGAGCGGCAAGATATAAGCGCAGTTCTTCCAGTTCAGCGCACCGTATTTCTGCAGCTTCCTCCAGACACTGACACGCTTGCTGGCTCTCCGTGCTGAGAGTTGGAACATGAAGAACACCCATGAAGTGTTCGTCTCCTCTGTCCTGCTGTCTGTACGGTCCATAACTCGATGTTATGAGTATATCTCCATCCTGGGATGCGAGCAAGTCCCCAGAAGAGGCTCGATGACCAACTCTTTCGATGAGACCTCCAACCGCCGACCCCGCCGCTGCCGGTTACTTTTGCTCCTCTAGGCTGTGTCAGGCCAACGGTTCCGACAAACAGCAGCCGCACCACTGGTGTATTGAGCCGAAACACTGATGTGTCGGGCTTACGGCGTGCCTCTCAGGTAGATCCATTCCCCGTCGCGGACTCGGGCAACGAAAAACCCGGGCCCGACCCAGGCAGCTTAACGACACAACCTGAAGAAAACCTGAAAGTTGGATGTCCCGGGATTGTTCTTGCTGAAGGTGATGGCGAATGAACGAATGGAGAGGTCAAATTCCCCGAAACCCGGATCGGGCTGGCGGTAATTTATGCTGACGTCCGCCGGAAACGGACTAAACGGTGCCAGGCAGATCTTTGCTTTACGCTTCAGGTCTAACGCCGAACTGGTTGGGGAGCGCACGCCGGTTGTTTATAGCTCCTCAATCAAGATTGGACACCCGGCATAGGTGCGGTGCCTCGTAGCCGCATAATCCCCCCGGCTCGAACGGCTTCGCCTCGGAGGTAATGTTGTTCCTTTGGTTCGCTTGGCGTTTGCTGGCTGGTTCGGTGTCCGCCGGTAGGCCAACATTGTTGCTGTGCCAGGACGGAGGCCACTGGGGCAGGGGGGCGTATGGCGGGGACGGTCAGCATCGATCATCGTCTAAGCTAGTCTTCGATTGTGGGTAGTGTCCTCAGCACTTCCGTGGCCCGGGGCCGATTAAGCAAGGGCTCATCCTTACGAATTCTTCCGTCGCGGAAGATGAGCACGCGTTTCGCAAACTGCGAGATGTCATGTTCGTGAGTTACAAGTACGATCGTTAATCCTTTGTCGTTGAGGTTCTGAAAGATCTCCATAATCTCGATGGAGGTGTGACTGTCGAGATTGCCCGTGGGTTCGTCGGCCAGCAAGATCGACGGGCGGTTCACCAGGGCGCGCGCGATGGCGACCCGCTGCTGCTGTCCTCCGGACATCTGCGAGGGAAAATGCCCCGCCCGGTCGGAGAGGCCCACCATTTCCAGCGCCTCAGCAGCACGATTCCGACGCTCGGCCTTATCGATCTCTGAGTATAGGGTAGGCAGCTCCGTATTCTCGAGCGCGGTGGTGCGTGCCAGCAGGTTAAAACTTTGGAAAACAAACCCGACCTTTTGGTTCCGAATTCGTGCCAGCGCCTTCTTATCCTGCTTGGAAACGTCGACTCCTTCGAGGAAGTACCGTCCGGAACTGGGGCGGTCCAGGCAGCCAAGCATGTTCATGAACGTGGACTTGCCGCTGCCACTCGCACCCATGATAGCCACAAACTCACCATGCCGAATATCCACGCTGACACCACGCAGCGCATGGACGCGTGTTTCGCCGAGTTCGTAATACTTGTGAACGTCTTCGACGCGCATCAACGCCTGTTTCGCAGCGGTTTCCGGCGTAAGTTCGGATTGGTTCACAGCCGGCATCGTTTTGTGGGGAAACAGTGGCAGCTTCGTGACCCGTGTTGTACCTACCGCCGTAGCCCCCCGGGAACTTGCGTCTTTGGCACCACGGAACGAATGATGAGATCGTCTCCTTCCTTTAGTTCCCCTTTGAAGGGCCCGGTGACTTCTGTGTACGAGTGGTCCGTAATACCGAGGGAAACCTTGATTGGCTCCAT
>Ga0306921_10003720_pt1 | contig 15502 bp, 13 predicted proteins | sample sta12Cox44000080_FD_203760 | JGI IMG/M metagenome (GOLD analysis project Ga0306921, IMG submission 203760) | Lab enrichment of tropical soil microbial communities from Luquillo Experimental Forest, Puerto Rico - statoxic.12C.oxic.44.000.080 (v2)... | ecosystem: Environmental > Terrestrial >...
CTGGCAAGGCCACGAGCCGAAATACGCGCGGGCTGACGCGCTCCGTAATCGCGCGAATCGTGCCGCCTTTGCCGGCAGCGTCGCGTCCCTCGAAGACAATCATGACCCGCAGCCCTTTGTGTTTGACCCAATCCTGCAATTTGCACAGTTCGGCTTGCAGCCGCCGCAACTCCTTCTCATACTTCTTTCGCTTCAAGCCCTTTTCTTCACCTGCTGCTTTGTCTTTGCCCATTGCAGAACCACTCCTCGGCTGTGGTTAGGAGCTCATCGATTAGCCATTTGCTCGGTGACATCGGAGGAGTCCAGATGCGGACTCCTCCGTAATGTCGGGTCGTTGTATTAGCTTACCTTCGTGCGGAACAACTTCAGCGCAAACGAGGCAGAAAGGCACAAAAGTCCAAGGAGCCCTACCAGCGGCAGGCTGCTCCCGGTCTTTGGCAGTTTCGCAGGGGCGGCGGCCGCAGGTGCCGCTTCCGCTGCGGGTGCCGCCGCAGCCGGCGTTGCGACCACAACTAGGATCGGAACGTCTGCCGGTGGAGCGGGCGGAGGTGGGGGCATCGTCCCCGTTACGTGGCTTTGTTGCGATACGACGACCTCGGGAGTCTCGACGATCTTAGTCGCGTTGATGATCATGCCCTTCCTGAGACCAAACGCGTCGACCGTCTGGCCGTTCACGTTGAATTTTTGGTCCTTGGGAATCTTGAACGTTTGATTTGTTCCGTCTTCAAGAGTCAGAGTCACGGTTTTCGGTGGCATCACATTCCATACCTTCCCCGTGACTGTCTGAACGGTCTTGATTGTCTGCGGTGTCGAGGTCGTGGTTATGGTGCGCTGCAGCTTCATGCCCGGCTTTAGGTCATGGATGCCAAGCGATTTGCCATCCACGGTAACCCTGGCGCTCTCCGGTACATTGGGAAAATGCCGAATAGAACCGTCTTCCATCTTGACCACCAGGTCGTTGCCTTGCACAAGCACAACTTCGCCGCGCTCAACTTGGACCTCTTTGCTGCCCTTGCCTGCAGTTGTGGTGGTGTCCGTTTGCACTTGTGCGATCATTGTTGCACTAAATGCAAGACAAACGATCCCAACGACTAGCATCAGACCGATGTTCTTCCAATTGTTTCCAAACCGCATCTTCAATCCTCCTTCTTTCAAGTCTCGAACACGTTATGCTGCGTCCTCGTTCTTTGGTCTCTCCTAAATGAATTCACTTCTTCTCCTGGTACCCTCCCTTCTGCGTCAGGGAACTCTGCTGTTCACGATTCTCTTGAGTTGCCCCGGTGACTGAGGCATGCACAATGAAGCGCTGCGGTGCGCTGCCTACAAAGTAAAAGGGGTAGCAGGTGACGAGCGTTAGCGAAGTGACCGGGCGCGGCCGCAGCACCCAGGTATCTTCAGGTGCAACAATAAGAATCTCGTCGACGACATAGCGGTTGGTTCCGGTCTGAGACACCAGTTCAATCGTATCGCCTTCGTGAATGTCTTTGAGCCCGCGGAAAAATCCGTCACGGTGTCCGGCGATTCCAGCGTTGCCGCCCCTTCCCGGTAATGGCGTGCCCTCAATGTGGCCGACTCCCCGATTTAGTGTCAGTTCTTCGGTCCCTTCGAAAACCGGAACCTCCAGTTGAATGGAGGGAATCTCCAGAACCGCGAGCGCCTGCGGAGCACCCGCATTGAGACTCGCCTTGTAAGCGGCGACACGACCTTCAGACCACAGCCGGAAGTCGGGCTGGCCCTTTTCTGGCGGGGCGGTTGTCCCGGCCATGTGCGTGCGCCAAAACTCACGCAGCTCCCATCGAGACGAGACCGCACTGTAGATTCGGGCCGCGACATAGACCGCGACGAGCAAGAAGCCTATGACCAGCAAGAGGCGTTCGAACCCGGTCAGGGTCTTTGCTACACCGCTTCGTTCCATACCAAGTACCTTTCGGCAAGGGGCTGGTCGACGCTCGCCAAGTTTCGGGCTGGAGTTGCCAGTCTGCTCCTACGTTATAGTACGGATAGGGTTTGCCGGCAACTAGGGAAACCCCTAGACACGGCTGTGGCCTTTCCTGGCTTAGTGCGCCAATGGTGACCGTACTGACAAGCGGACGCCGCCGTCCACCGATCACGAAGACGTTGTGGGGAAGACAAGGTCTTGCCCGTCGAGAGCCGCTTTGACTGCTGAAAGCAAAGTTGCCTTCATGCGTGACTTCAGCACGTATCCCGATGCACCCTCAGCAATACAAGCTTTAATGAACTCGTCCTCCGAATGGATGGTGAGGAAGACGAGTTTTGCCGAGGATCCGCACTCGCGGAGGCGATGCGCGGCTTCAATCCCGTTCAGGATCGGCATCGTGATATCGGCCACAATCACATCAGGGCGAAGGCGCAGCGCTTCCGACACGAGAGAAGCGCCATCTCTTGCCGTTCCCACGATCTCGACGTGCGGGCTCAGCATGGCACTTGCAGCTTCGAGCAAGGAGGAATGGTCATCCGCTAGAAGTACGCGCGCGCGGGTCAAGCTGGCTCTCCCGCGGGGAACAAACGTTCACTCGCTTTCGTCCCCGTGACCGCCTATTCTTCAGTCACGGAGACGATGCTGAGGTTTTTGGCAGCGTAGCGCTACTGGGAAAATCCCTAGTCTCGTGGCTCTGCTTGTAGAGCGGTTCAGCCTCGTCCGTGCGCGGCTCTGGCTCTCAGGCCCGGCTCGGGGTTGATCGAGATAAGACCATGTTTCAGGGCAAATAGCACCAGGTCCGCATTGCTCCTGAGGTGAAATGATTCCATGATGTGGTGCTTGTGGAACTCCACCGTCTTTTCGCTCAAATCGAGGAGGCCCGCAATTTCCTTCATGGAACGCCCCTCGGCGAACAACTGGACCACATCCCTCTGGCGTGCCGTCATGTCCTTGGAATATTGCTTCGCGCGGGCTTTCGTGGCGACCCAGTCTTCGGCCCGCAGCTTTGCCGTTACGTAAGACTTTCCCTGTAGCACCAAGGTGATGGCTTTTAGCAATTCCGGCCCCGCGGAATGCTTCAGCACAAAAGCAACCGGCCCGAGCTCCATCGCTGCGGCCGCGAGGTTTGGATCGTCGTGCATCGTCAAAAATATGAACTTTACCTCCGGAGCTTGTTCTTTGATTCGCTTGGCCGCGTCTAATCCATTCAGCCGCGGCATGCCAACGTCTACGATCACGACATCAGGACGAAGCTTGATGGCCTCCTCAATCATGGCGCGCCCGTCAGGAACAACGCCTACTACCGGGTAGTGCCTTTCGAGGTAGGCTCGCAGCGCCTCGGCGAAAATTGTGTGATCGTCGGCAATTAGAAAGCACGGGCGGGACTTAGCACTAAAATCTCTATCCATACCGTATGACTCCCTCCGAACCGCTTTGGCGGATCAAACCGGAGACACAAACACCCCGGCGGGTTCAATGGACGGATAGCGAATCAGAACAGCGGGCGGAGCATGTGTATGTGACCTGCGTCACTCGGGACGTTGAACCCGTCACATGCCGCTATCTTAATTCCGTTCGATTGTCCCTGTCAGCAAAAATCCTGTGGCCAGCCTTCTGCCACTCCCTCCACTAAGCGCGGCGTCTCCCACCAGACTCATTTCACGAGCTTTGAATATCTTGATGGCTTTCTCGTCTCGAGCGCTAGGCAGCACCTAGGGGTTTTCCTAGGTGCATTTTTCCTTTCCCGGTTCTATGGTCCGCCAGGTAGTCGGCTGGGCTACCGGGCGGATCCTGAGGCGGCCGCACCCCGATCAGGACCTGCAAGAGAACCTCCAACCAGTTAATCGCGGGCGCTGAGTTTCAAAGCCAGCCTGGTGAGCGTCGAACGTTGAAGCGTCACCATCTCCGAAGGGATTTCGCACACAAAGGAGCCGTATGCGGCAGCTGAAATCTATAACTGCTCCGATTTTTGTGGCGGTGTGCACGTACCTCACCCTCTGCGGAGCTGCAAATCCAACTGATCAGAAAGACAAGTCCACTCAGAAAGACAAGTCCGCCCAAGCTCAGAACGGAAGCGACCTGAGGAAGAAGTACGTACGCCCCACCGATCCTGCGTTGTACGTCGGCGAGGAGACCTGCAAAACCTGCCACGAAGATATGTACAAGCAATTCGAAACCACGCCCCATGTCGCCACGACGATGGAAGCCAAGCTGGATGGCTACAAAGGCCCGGAATGGCACGGATGCGAAGCCTGCCACGGTCCGGGAAAAGAACATGTGGACGGCGGGGGCGACAAAACAAAGATTTTCACCTTTAAGGACGCATCGCCGGCGGAAACGAGCGCCCGCTGTCTCGGCTGCCACCAATATACGGAGGAGCATGCGAATTACGAGCGCTCAGCGCACTTGATGAACGGCGTGGGTTGCATCGACTGCCACTCGCCGCATCATGCGAAAGAAAGCGAGTTTCTGTTGAAGGCTAAAGCGCCGGAACTCTGCTACGGTTGCCATGGGGATGTGCGCGCCCAGTTTGCCAGGCCGTTTCATCACCGTGTGCCCGAGGGACTTCTGACGTGCAATGACTGCCACAGCCCGCACGGCACTTACCGGCCGAAGCAACTGCGCACCAATGCCGCCGGCGATACCGTCTGCTATAAGTGCCATTTCGAAAAGCAGGGCCCTTACGCTTATCAACACGAAGCCCTCATTGAAGGCTGCGCCATTTGCCACTCTCCTCACGGCTCGACCAACCAGCGCATGTTGGTGCAGAACCAAGTCAATTTGTTGTGTTTAAGCTGCCATGTCTTTCCCGCTGAGGTCGGACCGCCGGCAACCCCAACGTTCCACGACCAGGCGACGAAATACCAGTCCTGCACGCTCTGCCACATGGCCATCCACGGCTCGAACACGAGCGCCGTGTTCTTCACACCCTGAGGAGGACGACCATGAAGAACGTCTGTAGTGTTTTCTGCAAGTCGAGCCTCTGCGAAAAGCTGTCGGGTTACCTTTTCGCCCTCCTTCTGGCAGCGTCCTTCTTGTCGGTCCCCGGCGCCTTTCCGCAGCAGCCGGAAGAGCAAAAAGGACTTGACCAGGGCAACTACAACATCAAGCAGTCGATCGAATTTGGCGGGCGTTTGACCAGCGTCACGGGCAACGAGCAGACCTACGACACGATGGTCAATCTGCAGCAGGGGCCGCGTTTGTTGAATTTCACGACCGAAATGCGCTCACTCGATCATCGCGGTACTTTTCTCGACCGCTTGTATTTCAGCAACTTCGGCTACGGCGGGGATCCCAATGTCGTCAGCGTCTTGCGGATCAGCAAGAACAAGTGGTACATGTTCGACGCATCGTTCCGTCACGACGAAAACTTCTGGGACTACTCGATTCTGGCCAATCCGTTTAATCCAGCGCCTCCGCCGGCGAATGCACCCGCGAATTTCAATCCAATCATAACCGCACCGCCGAATGTTCTAAACACCGCCGTCGTGGCGACTTCGCCCCACTTGTACAATACGCGCCGCAATATGCAGAGCTATGGCCTGACGATTCTTCCAGACTCGAAGGTTCGCTTGCGTCTCGGGTTCAATCACACCTCGAACAACGGCCCCGCCTTTACGACCGATCATGAGGGCACCGAGCAGTATTTTTTGCAGCATCTTTCCAACACGATGAATCAATACCGCCTGGGAGTGGATTTCCGCTTCCTACCCCGAACCAACATCAGCTATGACGAGATTTGGAGCTACTACAAAGCCGATCCGGGGACGACGGACGAAAATCAGCAATTTTTCCCCTCCGGTGGATTTCCAGCGGTGGACCTAGGCGTTTCCTGGAATGGACCTCCGTGTAACCCGGCCTTTCAGCCGGGCGGCGTGGTGAATTCAAGTTGCAATGCCTTTTACTCCTACTCGTCGCATCGGCGAACGCGCCTGAATGCCCCAACCGAGCAGGTCAGCTTTCAATCGAACTTTATACCCAGTCTCCAGTTGTCCGGAAAGTTCATGTATACCGGCAGCGACCTGAATGTCTACAACTATGGACAGGCATTCAGCGGCGTGGTATCCAGGAACTTTACATCGAACTACGCGGATTTCGGACCCATTAGCGGCCGACACGTCACAACCTATACCGACTTTGGAGCGACGTGGCAGATCACACGGGACTTCAGCCTGGTTGACTCCTTTCATTTCGGAAACTGGCATGACCCGGCGCAGTATACTTCTTCGCAATGCTCCTTCTTCAGCAGCAGCCTAACCATTCCGCCGAACTTTTTCACTTCCACTGCCGCGCTTCCGGTTTCGACCTGCACACCCCCGGCGAATGCGCTGCCGGGCACACCTAACCACAAGAGCGGTTCGTCCCCCGATATCCTGGTGAATCTCGATTCGAATTTCCTGAAGCAGCAGATCACCAGCAATCTGATCGAAGCCCAGGTACAGATATCGCCGAAGGCAGGCGCCTACTTCGGATACCGCTATGTGCACCGCGTCATTGCCGATAATTTCTACAACACGCAAAATGCGATTTACTTCCCGAGCACCGCGGCGCGTGGTAATTGCGCGCTTGTTGCAGGAGTCTTACCAGACGGCTGCACGCAGAACGCCGACGGTTCTATTTCGTTTGTGACTCCGAGTCCCAGCTTTGGCCCGCCTGGCGTAACCGATATCAGCTCGAACACGGCAGTTGTTGGCCTTTGGGGGAAACCGACCCAGAAACTGTTCCTCAATTTCGATGCCGAGGTAGGAAGCGCGGACAACACGTTTACACGGCTGAGTCCGCAAGAGTTCCAGCAGGTGCGGGCACGGCTGCGCTACCAGGCCGCTCCTGGAACAAATCTCAGCCTCTACTTTACGACCACAAACGGCCAGAACAACGCGGTTACCATCAACGGCGATGGGCACAACACCAATGCGGGTATGTCGTTTTCCTTTGCACCCTCCGAGAAAATCTCGGCACAGGTTGGGTATAACTACGCGGACATCTCGTCGAGCTTGCTGATTTGCTTTACAAGCAAACTGGTGCAGCCCGGTCTGCAGCCGTGCCCCAACGTCGAAGGACTCTTGCAGGAACAGTCTCCCTACAAAAGTACCGTCAGCACTGGGTTCGTGGATGTTCTCTGGAGCCCCATCCCCCGCCTCTCTGTGGAAGTAGGCGGGAACCTTTCGAGCGCTTCCGGGTCAGAGTTGCAATTAAATCCGCTGAGCCCGATTGCCACGATCCCAACGGGCCCGCTGAACTCGACCTGGTATCAACCCTATGGCTCGATCGGTTATCGCTTTGCGAAGCATTGGACGGGCCGCGCGCGCTGGGATTACTACAGCTATCACGAAAATTTGAACGGCTCTTACTTGGATCTCTTTGCCCCCAGGAGCTTCCACAGCAATCTGGTCACGCTGTCGGTGCGGTTCGCCTTCTGATCGCGACGCAGGACTCCATGACTTGAACCGCCTGCTTATAGGTGTGTTCACCGGTTCGTCTTGAAGGTGAGCAGCTCGAGCACGGACATCGCGATTCACCGGACACAGAAAGGACCTGTCTTCGGCACCCACTATCACTGGGGAGCGCGCTGACAAACGCAAGCGGAACCATCGTTAAACCACAGCTGGTCTCGATTCGCTTGCTGCTTACGAGGGATGTGGCTCGCCCAGAATGCAGCGCACCGTATCGCGAGCGATGAGCAACTCTTCATCGGTTGGAATCACATAGGCATGCAATTTTGAATCGTCGGTGGTTATCCGTTCTTCTTTGCCAATCGCTTGCTCGTTCCTATTCTTGTCGACCTTCAATCCGAACCACTCCAGCCCTTCGCAAATCCGTGAGCGCACGTCGGCCGAGTTTTCTCCGATGCCTCCCGTAAAGACGACAGCATCTGCTCCACCCATAGCCGCAAGGTAGGCTCCAATATATTTTTTCACGCGATAGCAGAACGCTTCGATCGCAATGCGTACGCGCCGGTCGTCGTGCTCCTTCAGCTCCTGTTGCAGTACGCGCATATCGTTCGTCAGGCCGGAGATCCCAAGAAGTCCGGACTGCGTGTTGAGCAGGGCTTCTACCTCGTGCGTCGACAAGCCTTCCTTCGTGGCAATCACGTTGACCACGGCCGGGTCCACGTCGCCGGACCTCGTTCCCATCACCAGACCTTCGAGTGGCGTCATTCCCATCGAAGTGTCCACCGGACATCCCTTGCGGATCGCGGCGGCCGAACAGCCATTCCCCAAATGAAGCGTGATGACATGCGTCTGCTCCCGGGTCAGGTTGTTTAGCGCGCGATAGCGGTAGGCAACGAAGCGGTGAGAGGTGCCGTGGAAGCCGTACCTACGGATGTGATGTCGGCGGTACAGATGGTAGGGAACCGCATACAGGTACGCCTGTTCCGGAAGGCTATGATGAAACGCGGTGTCAAACACCGCGACCTGCGGAATCTTCGGACCAAAAAGCCTCCGCGCCGCCTGAATGCATTTGATGTTGTTCGGATTGTGTAACGGAGCCAGATCGATGCAGTCTTCAATGCCCTTGAGCACTTGGTCGGTAACGATAACCGACTCCGAAAATGTTTCGCCGCCGTGGACAACCCGGTGCCCGACGGCGTGAATATCCGCGGCACTGTGCACCGTCGAAATGCCCGACGGCTCCGAAGCCATCCATCGGACAAGAAAGTCGAGCGCAGCACCAAGGTCGGCGAGTGGAGCCGTGAAAACCGTCCTCGGTTGCGCCCCGATTTGCGCCGTGACAATGGCCTCGCCGCCAATTCGCTCCACCATCCCCTTGCACAGGCGCTCGTCCGCGTCTTGCTTGATTCGATCGAGATCGGTCACAATCAGTTGAAACTTGAGGCTGGAGCTTCCTGGGTTGAGCACGAGAACATTCATGATCGGCTTTCGTTTTTTCCGTCAGACAAAGACCCGCTGGGCTACGGCTAGAGGCGCCATAAACAGGTAAGATTTCACCCAAACAACACGGAAGTCTAGTAAGGCCACGTCCAGGCGGCGATATCCGGCTTGTCGATGCCGTATTCGTGCGCGTAGTTCACGCACTCAATCTGCAGATTGCGGAACTTCTCCTTGGCGTGACCGCCGACCTTCTGGAGTTTCGGAACGCGATCGATAGCGTCAATCGCCAGGCTGAACCGGTCGATCTCATTTTCAATCGCCAGTTCCATAGGGGTGTTGATATTTCCCTTTTCTTTGTAACCACGCACGTGAAGGCCGTCATGGTTCTTGCGGCGGTAAGCGAGCCGATGAATGAGCCAGGGGTAGCCATGAAAATTGAAAATGACCGGTTTGTCGGTAGTAAAAAGAGAATCGAAATCACGGTCTGACAACCCGTGTGGATGGTCGTGCGCCGGCTGCAGCTTGAATAAGTCCACAACATTGACATAGCGGATCTTTAGCTCTGGAAATTCTTCGCGAAGGAGCACAATCGCCGCCAGCGCTTCCTGGGTAGGGATATCGCCTGCCGAAGCCATCACCAGATCCGGCTCACTTCCCCGATCGTTGCATGCCTTCTCCCAGATACCGATCCCCTTCGTGCAATGGATGATGGATTCTTCCATGGTCAGGTATTGAAGATGCATCTGTTTATCGCAGACGATTACGTTCACGTAGTTCTCGCTGCGAAGGCAATGATCGGCAACGGAAAGCAGCGAATTGATGTCCGGCGGAAGATAAATGCGGGTGACCTCAGCACTCTTATTCACTACTACGTCGAGAAAACCGGGATCCTGGTGCGTAAATCCGTTGTGGTCCTGGCGCCATACCGTAGAAGTTATCAGCAGGTTTAACGACGCAATGTTTTCCCGCCATGGCAGATGGTTGCAGATCGACAACCACTTGGCATGCTGGTTGAACATGGAATCGATCACGTGCACGAACGATTCGTAGGACGAGATGAAGCCATGCCGTCCGGTGAGCAGATAGCCTTCCAACATGCCCTCAACCGTGTGCTCACTAAGGAGCTCGATCACGCGTCCGTCCGCAGCCAACTCTCCCCCGTCCATATCTTCGGGAAAATATTCCTCAATCCAGAATTTCTTGGTGGCCTCATAGACGGCGTCAAGTTTGTTGGAGGTGGTCTCATCGGGGCCAAAAACGCGGAAGTTTGTCATGTTTGCCTTCATGACGTCGCGAAGAAACACACCCAGGGGCCGCGTATTTTCCGCCTGGACGACTCCGGGCCGCTCGAGCTTGATTCCATAGTTGCGAAAGTCCGGCAACCGCAGGTCCCGCTTCAAGTGGCCGCCGTTTGCATGTGGGTTTGAGCCCATGCGGCGCGTGCTCTTCGGCACGAAGTCCTTGTACTCAGAACGCAGCTTTCCTTCCTTATCGAACAGCTCTTCGGGCTTGTACCCCCGCATCCACGCTTCCAATTCGTGCAGGCGTTCCGGGTTTTTCTTGACGTCCGCCATGGGAACCTGGTGCGCGCGCCAGAAACCCTCCAGTTTGTGGTCACCGACTCCCCCGGGAGCCGTCCAGCCCTTCGGCGATCGCAGTACAATCATCGGCCAGCGTGGACGCTGCGAAGTCCCTGTAGTGCGCGCGTGCTGCCGGATTCTCTTGATTTCGGTGATGCAGTGTTCGGTCGTCGCCGCCATCGCCTGGTGCATGCTAGCGTGTTCGGAACCTTCAACGAAGTAAGGGATCCAGCCATAGCCGCGCAAGAGACTCTCCAGTTCCTCGTGCGAGATCCGCGCTAGCATCGTTGGATTGTTGATTTTGTACCCGTTCAGGTGAAGGATTGGGAGCACCGCTCCGTCGCGAAGCGGGTTCAGGAACTTGTTGATGTGCCAGGACGTGGCCAGCGGCCCGGTTTCCGCTTCGCCGTCGCCGACCGCAGCCGCAACGATCAGTTCCGGGTTGTCGAACGCCGCCCCACAGGCATGCGAGAGCACGTAGCCCAATTCGCCACCTTCATGAATCGACCCCGGCGTCTCCGGCGTGCAATGGCTCCCGATCCCACCCGGGAACGAAAACTGCTTGAAAAACTCGCGGAGTCCTTCCTCGTCTTCTCCCTTCTCGGGATACACCTCAGAATAGCTTCCCTCCAAATAGACAGGCGCAAGAACCCCGGGTGCGCCGTGGCCCGGCCCGGCGAGGAAGATCATGTCGAGGTCGTACTTCCTGATTTGGCGCGTAAGGTGGGTATACATGAAGGCAAGGCCAGGGCTGGAACCCCAGTGCCCAAGCAGCCTGTTCTTTATGTGTTCGGCTTTCAGGGGCTCGCGCAAGAGCGGGTTGTCCTGTAGATAAAGCATCCCCAGGATCAGGTAATTACAAGCCCGCCAAAACCCATCAGTTTTGGCTAATTCCTCAGCGCTCAGCGGAGCGCCCTGTACCGTTGATCTTGCCCGCCCAAATGCGCTCAACTCCTTTGAGGGATGGACTGCTACCGTTGCGGTGCTCATCGCGAACCTCCCTGTTAGCGAAGCGATTAACTCCGGCTATTGGGAAGCAGGGTGTTGTTTCTCGTAGGGCGGGAACGACGCAAACTCACTACTGCTTCCACTTCAATTTTTTTCGCGTCGACCGAAGCGAAGTTGAACTGGGATGTTCAATAGTCGAACGCTCTCGACATTCTAATACCAGAAATGTTCCTGCAGTATTACAAAAAACCGTCTAGATTGGGGGACCGTCATGCGCGTCAAAGATGACCGTGGTTTTCTCCCACTCAAAGTCGGAGCGGCTCTGCAACAGCCGCACGCAGCGGTTCCAGCGCAGGATGGCGTCATCGTTACCCGCGGGGCGAATCTTCTCCGCTTCGGCAAAGCAGCGCATAGCCTCTTCAAACAAGGGCAAGAGCGAGTGAGGAGGGTGCCCCGCACGCAACTGAGCCTTCGCGCGGCGTTCGTACAGGAGGCCCATATAGTAAGACCTCTCGTAGGCATCCTTGAGGCTGCGAAACGCGTTCTCAACCTCGCCATAGCGGTCCGAGGAGACACCCAGGAACTGGTCTGTAAGGGTGAGGCCAAGGAGCCGGATAGCCAGCTGGTTGTCGGGCTCAACCGCCAGAATATCGCGGCAAATGGATTCCGCCTCCTCCGGTTCATTCAGGTAGCGGTATAACTCCACTTTCTGGAACGCTTCGGCAAAGCCACTCTTTGAGATGGTTTTTAGTGCCAGGTTCATCTCATCCTCCAATTCTCGTCGTCCGGGTCTGCCGGGCGCCGCTCGGCGCTATCGAAAATTCCAGAGCAAATATGCGGCGGCGACGGTACCTGCAATCGCCCCGCCATAGCAGAACACGTTGATGAATTCATTCAAGTGCTTGATCTGAAGTCCGTCGTAGAGTGTGTAGCGAAACCGATGGGCCCAGTGGAACAGCGACAAAGAGCAAACTCCGAACAGAACAACGCGCGAAAGAGGCAAGCTCACGAGCTGGTGCAGCGTTTCGTAACTCGGCGGGCTCAACCATCCAAGGGGAAAGGCCAAAGCAAGCAAAAAAAGCAGAGCCGGAACGAAGAACGCGGAGACCACACCACCTCCACTGAATAGGGTCCAGAAAAGGGGCTCGATCGGTCGTTTCGCCATCGCTCACCTCAGGAGCAGCCACACCAGAATGCCCGAAACCACCAGCCACGCTACATAGTTGGATGCGGTTATCAGAACGCCGGGAATCCGCTTGCCTCCGACGCGAACAGCCATCGCGTGTGCCGAGAGGCTGAACCAGGTAATGGTGTGAAACAACACGAAGAGCAGGCTGATCGACGTGAACAAGATCACTATCGGACTCGCGAGCCGCCTCTGTAGCGCTTCGTAGGCCTCTGGTCCGAGCGACAACGCCCGGATAAAACAGAGCAAAATCACGCAGGAATACGCCACGCCCAGGCTGGTTAGCTCTCGCAGAACAAATCGGAAATAAGACCATTGCTGCATCCACCAGTAGGTAGAGACGGGTGTCCGGTACCATCGCGGGTGGTACGGCGTGTGCGGAGGGACTGAGCGTGCGGTTGGAACACTCATTTCGAAGCTTTCGGCATAAGCAAGCTCTTGAACCAGCTCATCGCTGCTGTCAATTTATATTGCTGAATGGATCCGGCGGGATCCACATTCTTGGGACACGCCTTCGTGCATTCACCCACGAAGGTGCATCCCCAGATTCCCTCATGCTGCGCAAGGATATCCATGCGTTCCTCGGCGCCCTGGTCGCGAGAATCGAGGTTGTATCGCTGCGCCATGGCGATGGCTGCAGGACCGACGAAGAAGGGGTCGAGTCCATAGACTGGACACGCCGCGTAGCACAGCGTGCAGTTAATGCACATACTGAATTGCTTGAAGTTCTCCAGTTGCTGCGGCGTCTGAAGGTACTCTCCCTCGGAAAGGGGTTTCTCCTCCTTGCGCATGAGCCAGGGCTTCACCTTGCGGAACTTGGTCATGAAGTCCGACATCTCGACAACCAAATCGCGGACAACTGGGAAATAACGAAGCGGCTCAACTCGGACAGGGCCAGGCGCGTACGAAGAAAGGAACGTGGCACAAGTAAGCTTGGGTTCCCCATTCACCATCATGCCGCAGCTTCCGCAAACACCCATTCGGCATGACCAGCGAAAGGTGACCGAACCATCGACCTTGTCCTTAATATAGTTGAGCGCATCAAGGACCACCCAGTCCTTGCGCAGCGGCACCGTGTAACTCTGGAAAGACGGGGAGTCATCATGCTCCGGGGAATATCGCGCGACATCAAGCTGGATGTTGTCTGCCATCCGTCATTATCCCTTCGCGGCCTTTTCGGCCGGCTGCCCATAGACCCTTTCACCGGGCGGCCAACGAGTAATCGTCACCGGCGAATACTGCACCTGCGCTGTGCCGTCTGGCTTCCGCAAGACCATCGAGTGCGCCAGGAAGTTCTGATCGTCGCGCTTTGGAAAGTCGCTGCGCTGATGTGCGCCCCGCGACTCGGTCCGTTTCTTAGCGCATTCCACCATCGAGGCGGCCACATCCAACATGAAGGAGAGCTCCAGGGCCGTTGTTAAGTTTGTGTTGAATGTTTGGGAGTGATCATCGATCGCTACTCGTTTAAAGCGATCTTGAAGCTCCGCGAGCTTCTGCCCGGCTTCTTCGAGCGAAGGCCCTGTGCGGTAGATGCCGACGCCCTTCTCCATGGTCTTCTGCATTTCCTCGCGGAGTGTCGCGATGCGCTCCGTGCCGTCCGCCCGTGCCAGTAAAGTCTCCAGGCAACGCTTTTCCTCTTGTGCCTGCAAAAGCGCGGCCAGTGAGGTGCCATTCTTCTGTGAAGCAAAAGCCGCTGCGGCTTTCCCTGCCCGCGCTCCGAAAACAAGAAGCTCCGGCAGTGAATTTGAGCCGAGCCGGTTTGCCCCATTGATGCTGACACACGCGACTTCGCCCGCCGCAAACAGTCCAGGAAGCGAGGTTGCGCCGTTAATGTCCGTGTGCACGCCGCCCATCATGTAATGCACCACGGGGCGAACCGGAATCAGTTCTTTGACCGGGTCGATATTTTCATATTTCAGACAAAGCTCGCGAACAAAGGGAATTTTGAGGTCGATCAATTTCTCGCCGAGATGCCTCAAGTCGAGGTGCACGAAATCGCCATACGGGCCTTCGAGGGTTCGTCCCCTCTCCGCTTCCTTGACGAAAGCCTGCGAAAGCCGGTCGCGCGGCCCAAGCTCCATTGAACGCAGGACTGGCTTCGGCTGAGGCGTTCCGAGGTTGTAATCCTGAAGATAGCGGTATCCATCTTTGTTAAGGAGATATCCGCCTTCCGCCCGCGCGGCTTCGGTGATCAGGATTCCAGTGAAAGGGAGGCCCGTCGGGTGATACTGAACGAACTCCATGTCTTTGAGGGGAGCTCCAGCGCGGTAAGCGAGCGCCATTCCGTCGCCTGTCTTGATGCTGGCATTGGTTGTAAACGGAAAAACGCGCCCGCAGCCACCCGTGCAGAGGATGATGGCTTTCGCCATGATGGCCGCGATCCGGCCAGACATCAGCTCGATAGCGACAACACCTTGCACGCGCCCTTCGTCAACCAGCAGTCGCGTTACAAACCATTCGTCATAGCGCGCGATGGTGGTGTATTTGAGTGAAGTCTGAAACAGGGTGTGCAGCAGGTGGAAGCCGGTTTTGTCCGCGGCAAACCACGTGCGCATCTTCTTCATTCCGCCAAACGCTCGCACCGCGATGTGCCCATCAGGTTCTCGGCTCCACGGACAGCCCCAGTGCTCCAAACGCAGCAATTCCTCGGGAGCTTCCTTAACGAAGGCTTCCACCGCATCCTGGTCGGTCAGCCAGTCTCCGCCTGAAATGGTGTCGTACGCGTGCTCGTCAAGAGTGTCGCCTGCCTTCGCAACTCCGGCCGCTCCGCCCTCGGCGGAAACCGTGTGGCTGCGCATGGGATAGACCTTGGAGATGACAGCGATCTTGAAAGCAGGATTTACCTCGGCAGCAGCGATGGCGGCGCGCAGTCCTGCCCCGCCACCACCAACGAGGAGAATATCGTGAGAATAAACGTCCACAGCCACCGCCCCTCACAGACTTAGAAGCTCTCGCTCTATGAAATGAGCCGTTGTTCGCCGGGAATCTACTCGCAACGGAAGCAGGTGTCAAGCAA
>Ga0306921_10003721_pt1 | contig 15501 bp, 19 predicted proteins | sample sta12Cox44000080_FD_203760 | JGI IMG/M metagenome (GOLD analysis project Ga0306921, IMG submission 203760) | Lab enrichment of tropical soil microbial communities from Luquillo Experimental Forest, Puerto Rico - statoxic.12C.oxic.44.000.080 (v2)... | ecosystem: Environmental > Terrestrial >...
GCGGGAGATGGTCAACAGCGGCTCGGTCAACCTCATTCGCGAATTCAGTGAGGCCTGTCGCGCAGAATTCGAGACGCTGCGAATTGCGTGACGTTGCGCGCGAATGCGGGCTGACGGGAAGCTATGTCTGCTTTTGGCACAAAGCGGAACATCGCGATTGTGCTGAACGATGTCCGCTTTTGGGGCTAAAACGGACATCAACGCCGGCAATCCGATGTCCGCTTTTGTACCCGAAGCGGAAGTCGGGCGCCCGAGTTTGGTGTAGTGCACTACAGCTCCTTTCGCGTGGTAAGGTGTCGTCCGAGGCCCAGGGCTTAGTCCTGAGCCGCTCTTGTGGAGGCAGCAAATGGTTGCTGTTCCCCGCCGATTGAAGCGAACTGAAGTTTATTGTCCTGAATACGAAACGACTGCGACGATCCGTGTCAACGATGCGCACTCATCGGGGACGGACCATCTTGAAGTCGATTACAGATCTCCGGTCCATAGCCACTTCACCATCGCAATCCGTGACGATTGGACCGATCAGGATTTGTTGGAGCTAATTTTTTTTACCACTCCGCGATTCGGGAAAACGTAATTGGCCAGCTTGGGAAATTCTCGCGTACGACTTCGTATCGTTTAGGCTGTTCAGATTCTGGAAATGCGAGAAGAAGCCAGACAAATGAGTTTCTTTTTCGTCTGCTACGTTTCCCCCGCAATAGCGCTTTGGCCCTCGGGCTTCCCAAGAAAATGGCCCTATTTTCTCTTCGCCAACGGCTTGGCGGCCTCACGGATGTGTTCGATGAAGAGTTGCGCAGCGGGACTGAGAGCGCGTTTTTTTAGGGTCATGATCCTCGTCGTTCCTCCGGTCATTGAGAGTTTTACGGGCAAGACTTTGAGTAACGAAAGCGTTGAACCAAAATGCAGCGCCGATTCTTGGACTACCGTTAGAAATCGTCCGGTCGCCAGCAGATTGTCGCGTATACGGCCTGGGGCTGTCGTGGCGGCTACACGCGGAGCCTCGCACCCGAGTGCGTGGAAGGCCTTAGCCACGATCGACATCACCGGATGTCCTGACTCAGGTAGCGTCCAATTTTCGTTGACAAGATCTGCGAGTTCGACCCGGTGCCGTCGAGTCCAGGGATTACTCGCTGCCGCGACGACGACCAGTCGGTCTTCGTACAGCTTTTCCGAGACGATATCATCGCTCGTAATAGGATCGAACGTCAGCAAGACGATCAAATCCAGATTGCGCTCCCGTAGTTCTTGTAAAAGCGTCGCGGGGGTAGCCGCCACGACATGAAAACTCACTCGCGGATATTTCTGGCATATCTGATCGATGACGGCGGCCACGATCCCCACCTCTGCGATCGTCGAGGTTGCACCAATGCGCACTTCTCCTATTGTCGGGTCCTTGATGAATTCGATTTCGTTGATCCCTTGCTGGAGTTCATCAAAGACGGCGACTCCTCGCTTGATGAGTGCACGGCCATAAGGCGTAGGCTCGACGCCTCTAGAGTTACGATCGAGAAGACACACCCCAAGCGTGCGCTCCATATCGGAGACCGCCCTAGAGATGGCGGGCTCGGATATCGCCAGCTGCGTAGCGGCTCTTGTCATGCTTCCGGCGTGTGCCACAGCGAGCAGGATGCGGAGCTCATGGAGCTTGAGTCGGCCCACGCGGAGGTCGGTCTGCATAACGGGACCCATACGATCTAGTTATATAGACCTCAAAAGATAGCATTTCTTGGATCAAATCGGGTTGGATAGGTTTCGCGAAAACAGTGCGCGAGCTGACTGGTCCTTGCCAGTTGCAGGACGTATCGACGGAAGGGAGGTGACAGCTGTGAATCTTCAAACCGCAAACAAGAGCGGCATTGCCAATAACTTTTGGCTCCAAACAGCGGTGTTGGTCATCGTGGTAGCGGGGCTAATCGCAATTGCGGCGAAGTACATTTGGTGACGCCCCAACGCTTAGATCGTTCACTAAGGAATGAAACCGGCAAAGCTGATGACTGAGCCGGAGGGGGCTGGGCTGCACGAAATGGATGCTGAAAATAGATGAAACCTATTTCGGGCCAATGAGCACGTGCTGAGCCTCATTGAGAGGCGAAAAACTGGAGAGCTCGTACCTCCTCGCGGTGTGGTTTGAGCCTTATCTGGCCTGAATTTTCATGCAACGTTCGGGATGAATTGCTGCAGTGCATGAGTCCGCTGTTGGCACAAAGCGGACATGCAAGCGCGGCCCATCAATGTCTGCTTTTGGGGGTAAAGCGGACATCGGGTGAAGGGGCTTTGTTTGTGGCTTTAGAGCAACGCCCACGAGGAATTAGTCATTTGCTGGCCTGGGAAGGTTGACCGGGGCTTAGTCGTGGGCAGACGATGCTCAGGATTCGACGACACCGTCTCGGGGGATTTCGTCAAAGCGTTCTCTACGCGAAAGGAGAAAACGCGCGCCTGGATGTACGGTAGCGTTGTGTGGCCGCGGCATCGGAGCGCTTTGGTACGAATGGAAATGCGATGAATAGAAAATCGTCTAGAGCGGCGCTGGCGGCATTGGTTCTGGGATGGAGTACTACGTTAGTCTTCGCCCAACAGCTCGGTACGGCGAAGGACGCGAGAGCAATGCTCGATCGGGCAATCGCGGCGCTCAAGTCAAACGAGCATACGGCGCTGAGCCAGTTTAACGATCAGAACAACAAACAGTTCCACGACCGCGATCTCTACGTCTTCTGTTTCAATATGTCCGATGGAAAGGTCACGTCATATTCAGCCCCCTTTCTCATCGGTGCTGATGTTCGCACCTTGACGCTCGTCAACGATCAAATAGGTCAAAGAGCCTACGATACGGTCCGCGCTGTCCCAGAGGGCAAGATTGCCATTCTGCAATACAAGATGCCAAAACCTGGCACGATCGAGCCAGCTACGAAGCTCTCCTTTGAGACACGCATCGGTAACCAAGGCTGCGGGGTTACTTATTACGAATAGATATCCCTTTACCGCCTGCGCATGCCTACTTAATCAGCGACAGCATCAAGCTTGAATGCCAATGGGGTTGGGAACGATGAGCAAGAACACGGACAGCACGCATGAGACGGCCGAAAAACTGGGCAACTCGTCGGAACGACTAGATAATCCGCCATTGTGGAGTCCATGGAATTTTCAGAACAAACAGCGTGACTGGCACCAGGATTTCTATGACGAGATGCGTTCCAGCACATCACATGATGCAGAGAAATAGATCCTTCCTGCGTTCCGGTATTGGCGCAACTTGGACCTATGGTGAGCATCTCTGAACGATCTAAAATTTTGTTCGAGCGATTTCACTCGCTGGCGATCGCATCGTAGGAAAGCGGCAGACCGACGCGCGTGCGGAGATCCTCGGCGACCCACACGGCCCGCATCTACACTCAGCAACTTTTATTCAAGCTGGCATTTGGAGACAAAGCCGATCCACCTAACTACGTCGGGTTTCAGCGTGGCGCCGTCGAACTCCACATGCAGTTTCAGTTCGAGCATGAGATGGAGACAATTCGCCTGCGGTTTCTAGTGGAGGATCCAGACGCGCTCTTTAGCGAATACCGTCAACGGGGCGTTGAGTGCAATCCCAACAACGTTCACGATACTTCGTGGGGGACGCGCGAATTTGCCCTCTACGACTTCGATCGCAATGCACTCACCTTCTACCGCGATCTGCAAGTGCGGGGAGGGAGGGCAGATGCGGAGCAAGCCTCTCATCGGGAAGAGGTCCACATGGCGAGCATGAAGAAGAGGAGGCAAGACGAGCAGTCCTTAGCGAATACGACAGATGGGCGAAAAAACACCCTAACGATGCCATCATGATGGGCGGGTTTCTGTTCTTCCGCTACTTACAGAAAGAGAGGTCGGACCTTCTCGATTTCCGTGAGGTTGGTGACAAGTGGCAAATCGTTCACGGCTGGCTTCGGGATCGATTGGAAGATTAGGCTCACGCATCCGAACAAGGTAAAAGGCGCTTTTCCCAGCACGTGCTCCCGTCGCCCGATGATCGATTTTATCAAATTTTATCAAATTATGTTATGAGGATCGCTCGCGTCGGTCGCACGCGATCACGCGGTGGGGGGTCTCATGCACGGGCGCTTGAACGATGCCGCGCAGCTCGGCGGTGGGAGGCGAAGGCATTTGCGGAAGAATTTGTCCGCACTTGGCTTCATCCGCCTTCGCTTTGCGGGCTTGCGCGCGCGAGCCCAAGCACTGCGGCTGTCTACCCCTGCTGCCATTGTGATGCTCTTGGCCACGATCGTGCTGATGGCCGTGACCACCACGCCTCCTGCTGCCGCAGCCAGGCAGGCGCACCCCGCGCAACCCATGGAAGCGGACGCCCCACGCGAGGCGGGCAAGCCGATTATGGCAATCGTGTCGATCAAGACGCAGCAGGTGACCTTCTACGACGCCGACGGCTGGATCTACCGCGCACCGGTATCGACCGGCACGACTGGACGCGAAACGCCAGCCGGCGTCTTCGCTGTTCTGGAGAAGAACAAGGATCACCACTCGAGCCTCTATGACGATGCCTGGATGCCGAACATGCTGCGCATCACCTGGAATGGCCTCGCATTGCATGGCGGCCCCTTGCCCGGCTACGCGGCCTCGCACGGCTGCGTGCGGATGCCTTACGATTTCGCTGAGAAGATGTTCGATAAGGTGCCGATGGGGATGCGGGTGCTCATCTCGCCGAGCGACGTGGAGCCTGTTGAGTTTTCCTCTTCGTCGCTGTTCATACCCAATCCAGAGACGATCGCCGCTATGCCTGCGAAGGCCCTGGCGCTCGCCCGCGAAGCGGACGAGGCCATCAAGGCGGTGGCCATTGCGAAGACCGCTCTCGGGTCGGCAAAACGTGGGGCGGCCGCGGCTCTGGCGACGGTGCGCAAGCTTGAATATTTCAAGAAGCACGCTGACGGCGAACTCGCCGACGCCGAGAAGGTGCTCGCAGCCGCCAGGACGGACGCAGCCAAGGCCGCGGCTGAGAACGTGAAGCAGAAGGCGACCGCCAAAATCGAGGAGCTGAGCACACAGCTCGACGCCGCCATGGCGGACGAAAGGACGATGCAGAGCGCCGTCGCCGCCGCCGAAGCAATCGCCAAGACGACCGAGGCCAAGCGGATCGAGGCCGACAAAGCCGCGAATGACGCAAAGCTCGCACTCGAGCCGGTCTCAGTCTACATCAGCCGGGCGACGCAGAAGCTTTACGTGCGGCGCGACACGCATATGCGGGCGCCGGACGGGGGCGAGATGTACGACACAGCCATCGAACTCCCGGTCGCCATCAAAGATCCCGACAAGCCGATCGGCACGCACATCTTCACGGTAGTAGCGCGCACCGACGCCGCCTTGCGCTGGACCGAAGTCACGATCGACAACGGTGACGATGCCCAGGACGCGCTCGACCGCATCATCATGCCGCAGGAGATACTCGATCGCATCGCGCCCACTGCAACGCCGCGGTCGTCGATCATCATCTCGGACGAGCCCATGAGCAGTGAAACCAACTATCGCACGGAGTTCGTCGTGGTGCTTAACGATCAGCCGCAGGGCGGCTTCGCAAATCGCGCGCGCTCGCCTGGCATGCGCTTCGCGCGCCGCGATGGCTTCGGCTTCAATCGCTTGGGCGATTGGTTCTTTGGCGATAGTCGGCCGCCCCGCGGCCGGTCCTATGGTAGGCGGCAGGGCTGGGGGTGGTGGGGGAGCTATTAGCCAGCGCGTTTCCCCGCCAACCCGAAGGACGCCCACAAAAACGGTCCCGATACAGTCGGGCCGTCATTCTGTGAGATGCACCTCCATTCCATCCCCGAAGCTATCAAACAGTAGTAGAAAAACTGACGCACTCACATCCAAAGGGACGATTATCGGCGCGCTGAAGCGCTCAAGCGCTTTTGATTCCGCAAATCTCAGATGGTGTGCGTCCGCCGGGCGCCGACCGCAGATTAGACACGGCTGCTTGGCAACCAATCTGACGTGATCCCGGTCGCGAATTCGGCGCCGCGCCGACAACGACAGCGCGCTTTTATCGATAACAGCGGCTTGCTGTCGCCTCTTGCGTCGATCCGCTCGCAGGGCCGACGATCGAGCTTCTTGCGCCACCGGCCGGCCATCTGATGCTTCGCTCACAATACTCGCCAGCCTGGCCTGGAAAGCCTGCTCGACGCGCTCGGCATCAGCCGTGGTCAGAGTGTTTTTGCTGGCAAGTGCCCGCTGCGCCCAATATGCCGCGTCCTCGGCCGAGTTAAGGTCGTTCAGTTCGGCTGTCAGTTGATCACGCAAAGCGGCTGAAGCGTGCGGTTCGAGGGTGGGCTTAGGAGGATTTGAGATTGTTTTCGTGCGTCGACCGGTTGAGAACTGCGGAGGTGAATGTACTTGGCCCCGACTGCGCTGCCCATTTTGATTTCCGCGAGCTCTCTCTGCTTTCGATGGCGGTGTCACAATTAGATCTGGAGCATCAAGATCGTCTTCACCGGCAATGCCGACCAGTGTGAACAGAGCGTAACGCCGGGCATAGGTCAGTGCCGCTCCCATCCGGTGCGGGACTGCCGTTTCGCTGATGGCACACACGGGCCAGTCTGAGGCGATCCACTCTCCGGAGGCATGTGCCAGCACAGTGCTCAGCCGGACGATGCCAGCGGATTCATCAATCGAGGTGGTCTGCACGGTCGCGATCTCATGTTGGCTTAAGGTCTTGCGCACGATATCGAGCCCGCTCGAGAGCGGCGCGTAGCGGAAGGATCGCTCAGCTCCACTTCCCCGGTCAGAGCGGATGGTCCCAACCAGTGATTTTTCCGGATTGACGAGTTGCGCCTGAGCTTTGGCCAATGCCGCCGCGATCGTGCCAATCGTCTCACTAGACTGCTGCATGACGACCCTCCGCATCGAGGAGGTCGAAGCTAACGGCCCCTGACTTCGAGCGCTTGGCACTTATGCCGTGGCCGATCGCTTCTTTGGCGTCCTCCGGCATCAACGTTTTCAGCTCGGCCTTCGAGCGCTCATGGTCCAGAAAGGCTTGCCGGGTGCTGCGGAACAGACCGGCGAATTCCGCCCAAGAATTCGAAGCACTCATATCGACGATCCGGACCGCCTCGATTCTTGGCTTGGGCGGCTCGACACCAAACAGGCGAGGGGGCTCACCGTTCTCGACGCATCGCCAGAACTTCCGCTCGGCAGTGACAATCAGGTGCTGGTAAAGCGGATCAGCATGGGTGGTGATCTCGACCCATTTGCCGCCGCCCGTGATCACCGAGAGGACAGCGCTCCTGGCCGCGACCACCCACATATTGTGCTGCAGCTGCGGCATGTATTTCTCGGCCGCGGCTTCTTCCGAGAATGACCAGGGCAGCATGAACTTGGCCTCGAAGACCGCGCCAGTAGCTTCGTTGCGTCCGTCGAGCGTGGCGGCCATCCACCGCAACGCCGGATGTCGGACCTGCTTCTGGATATCCGTGATGACCTGGCCGGTATTGGTCTGATACCAGCGCCGGTTCAGGTCTTCGGTTGCAAGGCCGAGCTGAACAACGAGATTACCTGACAAATCCTCTGGCTCGATTTCGCCTCGTTTCTCCTTCCAAAGGCGGCGGAGGGCCGGTTCGTCGTCCCCCATGATGATCCGGGCATCCGAGCCACCAATAAAATAGCGGCGCTCTTTCCATGGCTTTGAGGTCATGTCGAACTCCCGCCGACTGAAATTAAATCCGCCGCATTGTTTCTTTCAGTGCGACTGTGGCGAACCCGCGTATTCCTGATGGGGAACAGAAGCAGGAGCAGAAGAATGTTCCAGGGCCACCATCCCACAAGAATGGCAGCTGTCGCATAGCAAAGAGTGACGACGTGCCAGCCAATGGGCATCCGACCGCCAATGGTCTCGTACCAGCAGCGCATGTCATGGCGGAGAGCAGGTTCATTGACGTTGGTGATCCGGACGTCCGAACCCCCTATAAATTCAAGTGGCCGGTTGTGACTCGCCATAAGAATAGCACTCACTCATGTGAGTTAAATATAGTCATATGCATAAAACTGTCAAGCCCCGTCGCACTGCGGAAACGATTTTGGGAGCGCAAATTAGAGCCGCTCGTGCCCTTCTTCGTTGGTCGGCCGCGGATCTCGTTCGGGAGTCCGGAGTCAGTCACTCAACGATCAGTCGTGCGGAAACAGGCAACGGAAGGACTGCAATGACTTTTGCAAACGCATCGGCTATCCGCCGTGCTTTTGAGTTGGCAGGCGTAGAATTGCTCGACGAGAACGGTGGTGGACCTGGTGCTCGCCTCAAGCAGCGAGTAACGGACTAGCCAAAATCGCGGTGAAGCCTTGACGTGACACTTCTCGCGGATAAAGGCGAAAACGCGCTGGACACTCACCCCGCGTCCTTCACGACGCAGCAGTAGGCGCGAATGCATCGGCCGTCCGAGATGAATGATCGGCCTGGAATCGCAGCGCGAGCATTGGTTTCGGACAGATCAAAAGGCGCACCACTAGTCAAAATTAGATTCTGCGTAATGAAATGAACGTTGAGTCCGCGGGCTTCAACGCACTGCACTTGCCGTTTACTTTACCTTTTGGATTAGGTCGCGCGAATGAAGTACCAAGTTAGGTATTTTCTGCCGTTCGGCTTTAGCTTTGCGCATGTAGAATCCATGCGTAACTGCATTCTTATTTCCGCGCGGCGCACCCGATCCTTGTGCCCCGCCATGCATTCGGCATCGTCTCTTCCCGCTTACCGCAGGCGACATGCAGGCTTTTCCGGAGCGTGTCCTCGCGCCACAACGTGCGCTCGCGAGCATCGGGCCAGTATTACGTCGGTGTGTGTCCATTGCCATTTCGGGCCATAGTCGAATCTGTTTTCTGCAGTGGCTTGGTAACTGCGGATCCATTTGATCTGCGAGCGCGCGCCGTGTTCGCTTTCTTCGACGTGACGTTTGGAATGGCAAGTTTGATCTCGCCAAGACTTGCTTCCACGGGCGTGATGGCAGAAAGCTGTTGCATCGTCCTGGACGCTTCGAAACTCGCATGATGTCGGTTCGCTGCATCAATGAGTTCAACGGATAATGCCATCAGCCTAGTGGCCGACCGAATACTAAATTCTAGGACTACCCGGTTATCGATTTTGACCTCTCTGTCGATCTGGTCTTTAGGGTTGTATTTGTAGTAGTACAGCGCGTTCCTTAATTCCTCAGGGAGATAGAATCTTATGGGCCCGCTCAGATGGTACAGGAGCCGCGCTTGGGTAATTCGACAAACAGCCAAATCAGCGAGAATTAGTGTGTGGAGCTCATCAACTGGTTTACCAGCCGCGATGATGGAAATGGCACGGTTCAGATCGCCGGCACTAGGATAGTCAAATGCCGAGGCCTCATCGATCGGCAGGGCCGCGCACAGGTAATGTAGCAGACCTCTAGCAAACTGATCGTCTGCCGTCCCGAACGCCTCCCTGAGAAGCGCAGAAGCGATGAACTGATGGGGATGGTCGAATTCGAGCCGCCCGCCGCCGTAGTCCTCCACGAACTTCATGCGCGGAACGCGAACCTGATCTTTCAAGCGTTCCGCTTGTTTCGCGAGTACTGTCCGTTCGTAATCGGTGGGTTGGTATTTTGATTTAGCAACCGCATCAGGGTTTTTTGGTTGTGTTCGTTCCTTGGCTTCTGGGATCCAGAGCGTGTCATTGCGACGGCCTCGCTTACGGTCGCGTTGGGTCCAATCATCGTCTATGCGCACCGGCCGAGCGCGCTTCGGGCGCTCTGCTCCTTGCGGGTGGACCACTGGTGGCTCGCGGGCAGTCAGCTCGTTTTTCGATTTTGCAGTGCCGACAGGTTTCGTTTGCTTTGTTGATTTAATATCTTTCATAGGACCTCCGCGGAGCCATTTTCAGTGCTGTGCAGATCGCGCTTTGGCGATGCCGCAACAGTTCACGAGATGGAACCCCGAGCGAGGTCCGAGTTGGACCTCTTCCGGGATTTCACGTCACGCTATCGAGATAAACGGGCAGCGATCTTCGCTGCTGCCTAGCGCACGCCCGAGACGTGGCCATTTGATTGAGCCACGCACGCAACCAGGGCATCGGCTCAAGCTGAGGATTTTGGGAACGCTTATCGCTGAGCCTGTGCGAACGTCTCCATTAAAACGAATCATGCGTTTTTGCAAGATGCATTGCTATGATTTCTCAATGTCAGGTTGAATCGTACTTTGCATGGGGTTGTTTTCATTTTTTGAAACCTGACAACTTCGGGTCGGTCATAGAGCGAAGCGACCGGTTGTCTAGATATCGTTCGACGCAAGAACGGCAGCGGCCCCTGGGATGCTGCTACGAAAGCGGCACCAGAAAAAGAGTTGGACCGCTAGGGGCAGGGATTACGGCTCGATCAGTTTCCCGCTCGCCGCCTTGATAGCTGCTTCGGTGCGGGTTGCCGCACCGAGTTTGCCGCGCGCATTGTCGGTATGGAAATCGATGGTGCGCTTGGTGAGCCCGAGGATTTGCGCGATCTCGGCCGAGGTCTTGCCGCGCGCCACCCAGGTCAGCACTTCCACTTCGCGCTCGTTGAGCGCCACCGTCTTTGGCCATATCCCGGTGCGAGCGACTGCTTTCAGCCGTGCCTCGATGATCACAGCGAGCAAATCGAAATCGATCGGCTTGGTGACGTAATCGTCGGCGCCGAGCTGCCGGCCTTTGAGTTCATTGTCGCGGTCGGTCAGCGCGGTGAGAAACACAAACGGCATGTTGGAAAAGCGCGGCGCCAGTGCGGTCAGCCGTTCAAGGAGCTCGAAACCGGACATCGCCGGCATGCTGATGTCCGAGAGCACGAGATCGGGCATGGTTCTTAAAACCGCCGCCAGTCCCTCGCGCCCGTCATGGGCGATGCTCACCTCGTAGCCGCGATCGAGCAATTCCTCTGCGATCAGCGCCGCGGTTTCGCGATCGTCCTCGATGCACAGTATTTTTTTACGAACTTCAGTCATTCTTCTGATCGCGCCAAAAGCAGCGAAATGCGCCGAAACGAGCTGGAATCGGGACGCTAGCTAATTTACCTCAATTCAGTTTCCGGTGGTTGCGCCTTTACTATAGGATTATTGAGAAAATCCACCGGCAACGCTTAACAAGGCGCCAGCGCGGAACGGAACCCAGCTATGTGGCAGCCCCGCTCAATTCGTCTGCATCTGGCCGCGGTGTTCCTGTTGTTTTTTGCGCTGGTCGCCGGGCTCGGCGCGTTCAGCATGTGGCGGCTTGCTAATTTCAATTCTTTGTCGGCAGATGTCGCCGAGGTTTGGCTACCGACCACCCGCGCGCTTGGCGACCTTAACAATTACACCTCGGATTTTCGCGCTTCTGAGGGCAGCGCGCTGTTGACTTCCGACCCGAACGAGATTGCTGCAACCGAGAAGCAGATGGCGGAGCTTGATCGCGCAATCGCGGCTGCAGAGCGTAATTTCGAACGCATCCGGCACGATGCGGCCGGGAGCGAACTGTACGATCAATTCAAGGCACACTGGAACACCTACCGCGGCATCGTCAATCAGATGCTCGTCCTCTCCCGCAGCGACCGGCGGGACGAGGCCTTGCATATTTACGGCAATTCATCGCGCGTCGCCTATAACGCTGCGAGCGACGCGCTCGGCCAGCTCACCGATCAGGCGGTGGCGCGCGCGCAAGTTGCTAGCGATCGGCTCGCGGTCGCATATCGTCATGCCTATTGGCTGATCCTCCTTGCCATCGCGGTTGCCGCGATGTTGGTGGTCGCCGCCCTTATTCATATCAGCCGCTCGATTTCGGCGCCGCTTCTCGCGCTCGCGGATCGCATGCGCCGGCTCGCGGCCAAGGATAGGGCCATCGATGTGCCCGCCACCGAGCGCCGAGACGAAATTGGCGCCATGGCCAAGGCGACCGTGGTTTTCCGCAACAACGCCATCGAACTGATGCGCAGCCAAGAGACGCTCGCCCGCCAGGCGGCGCTGCTTGAAGAGCAATTGGCGCATGAACAGCGCCTGGCGCTAATGCAACGAAATTTCGTGTCCATGGCGTCACACGAATTCCGAACGCCGATGACCGTGATCGACGGTCACGCGCGGCGGCTCGATAAGATCAAAGACACAATCGCGCCCGCCGAAATCGGCGAGCGTGCCGGGAAGATCCGCAGTGCCGTGTTGCGCATGACACAGCTGATTGAAAACCTGCTCAACTCATCGCGGCTGATCGACGGCGGCGCCGGCCTTTATCTCAATCCCGCGCCGATGGACGTTACCGCCTTGCTGCGGGAAGTCTGCCAGCTGCATCGCGAGATGGTGCCCAGCCTGCAAGTTGTCGAACGCTTAGCCCCCGGTCCGGTGCCAATGATCGGCGACGCCAAACTTCTGTTCCAGGCCTTCAGCAATCTTCTCTCCAACGCCGTCAAATATTCGCCAGGCGGCGGCGCGATCGAAGTGACGATGAAAAGCACGTCAAACGAAGTTGTGGTTGCCGTCTCTGATCATGGCATCGGCATTCCCGCTGCCGACCTTGAGCACCTGTTCGAGCGCTATCATCGCGGCAGTAATGTATCGGGGATCGTCGGCACCGGCGTCGGCCTTTACCTCGTCAAGACAGCGGTCGATCTCCACCGTGGCGCCGTCGGCGTAGAGAGTAAGGAAGGCGAAGGTTCGTGCTTTACCGTGCGGCTGCCGTGCGCCGCATTGGCAGTGGACAGTTCGGTGGTGAGCGAGTCCTCAATCTTGGCTGACGCATGACCAGACGCGTCACCGTCGCGATCTGCTTACTATCCGTCTTTTTACATCCGGCGAGCGCGGCCTTTATCTCGCGCGTCGGCACCATTCACGACATGATTGTACGCGCCGATTGGCAATATCCGTGGCAATTGCCGCCGCGCTTTCGCAATCACTGCCGCTACGAGTATTTCACTGCGCGTCCCTATTGCTCAGATCATTGCGGCAGCGACTACAAATTCTATTACTGCTCGGAAGCATCGTTCGGCTGCTGTCATCTCGGCCGTGGCTATTGCGACTCGAGCGGCTTATTGCGCTGTCATTGGTAGGTTGCGCGAAATAGTTTCTTGCGCCTAAGGCCGCCCGGAACTTCCCTCCCGGCCCCGCCGACCGGATCAAAGCACCGGATCAAAACACTAGATCAAAACCATGGCCGCACGCGGCGAGCTTTAAGTAGCCGTTTCATCCGGTCGCTGTCCCCTTGCTGCGCCACCGTGATGCGCTATTTTCGCCCATGTCGGGAAATCGCGCCCGGCGCGGGTGTAGCTCAATGGTAGAGCAGAAGCCTTCCAAGCTTATGACGAGGGTTCGATTCCCTTCACCCGCTCCAACGATTCCAACAATTTAGCAAAAGACCGGCGCCGGCTTTCACCCACCGGCTAACGGCGGGCTAACGAAGGTGGCATCGGCGCCACAACGCTGTGGGTGGGTGGGCGGTCGCTGGTGCGTTGGAATGGATCGGGCCGTAGGGCGCGCCATGGCGCCACAAATATCGCGCCGGCGGGCCTGTGGGCACCATCACTGTCGAGAATTTTAGGCGGCGTGATTGTGGTGCCGCAGGTAGAGCAACGCTCGACGCACTGCCTCGGAAATGTCGACCGGTGTCGCGAAAGCGAAACCGTCAAAGCCATTCCTCCCGGCAATCAATCCGCAATTGCTTAAAAAGCCGCAGCATCAATTTGTGATTATTGGCCTCGATCGACAGGAGTGGGTGCCGCTTCAACGAACCACGCCACCCCGGCACTAGTGGTCCGTCTTTAAGGATGGCAGCACGGCATTCCCGAGCTCGCTGGCGACATCTCAAAGCACACTCGAGAAGGATTTCGCCACCGCGATTGAACCCATGATTGCGCACGATATCGAGCCAGAGTTTCCGCTCCGGTTCGGCGAGGTTTGGTGGTGGTGGTGTCGGGAAACGGAGAGGTTGATTGGCGATAATGTCGGATTGGAGCGAGATCATTTCCCGTTGCAATCTGCCCTTTCGTCCACGTTGTAGCACGCTGCACCTCCGTCGCGGTTCGCGTCTAGCCCAACAATGCTGCCGGGTCTATCTGCTGCTGCTTCCCCCGAAAGCGGGTAATCAGGTGGCGCCACCAACTGGACCACTGTCGACGGCGCCGGCGCTCGGACACCTCGAGCACGGTCTGGCCATTGACGAGAGTGGAAATGCGGACTTCGCGGCCCCGCAAATAGGTGTAGACTTCGTCGTCGATGATAAACCCGCCGCCGCCCATTAGGCTCGCTCCCCCTCATAATTGCCATAGTAACGTCGCCGCGCAGCACGATGTGATCGTCTTCAATTGATATTTCGACGCGACGATTACCATCAACGATATACGCGCGAGTGCAATCTGGCCTTTCTAGCTAAAAGCCGCGACCCGTGCGCATTTTACAAAAAACCATGTTTAGCAAAAGGAGATGCCGCCGCGGCTCGGACATCGCCCAATGCCGGCGGAAGGCCTCTCCCCCCTGCCCCCAGGTTTACTGCGCATTCACTTTGCTTTTATTTGATACACAGGATGCTTATGATCGATAGGCCAACCATCGACGCCTATGTCACTGCGATAGCCGCGCTTCTCCTCTTTTTGCTTCACGCTCGACAGGGTCCGCATAACGACTGTAGTTCGCCATACCAGAATGCCCATTCATTGCCCTTGTGCGGCACGACATGATCGGCATCAGTGGCGGGGACGACTTGTCCGTTCTGTAGACAAATTGCGCAAAGCGGGTACCGCTTTAATTGTAATGCTGCTCGTCTACGCCATCGTTGCGTGTGGTACCACTTACAGCTCATTTACCGTTCCTACGATTATACCAAAGTCCGCAGATCTGCCGATCGTCCAAGGGACCAAAGTTTATCATCAACTCGAATACTGTGAGAGAAACCTGCCGTCCACACTAGCTGTTTCCAAGAAAAGAAAAGGTGTACCTCCGTAATGGTCAGCCGCATCGGCCGTACAAAAATAGACCGGTCAGGCTAAAGGCGCTGTCGAGATCGCCTGTCTTCATTCGTAGTTCGCCCTGTCCCCATGAGTGCGATGGACTTCCAGGAACTGATTTCACGGTTCGGATTGGCGCTCGGCATCGGCCTGTTGTTTGGGCTCGAACGAGGCTGGCGGATGCGCGGAGAGCCGCCTGGCGGCCGAACCGCTGGTATCCGCACTTTTGCCATTTCGGGAATCCTCGGAGGTGTGATCGGTGCAAGCGCCCGGACGGTCGGCGGCGTGGGAGCCGGCTTTGTCCTCGGTCTAGGCATTGCCGCCTTCAGCGCAGGATTGGCAGTGTTCTGCCTGGAGGAAAACCGAGCGCAGAAAGATTTTTCAGCAACCACCTGGGTCGCCGCGATACTGACCTTCGCGCTGGGCGCTTATGCCTTAGTCGGCGACATGCGGGCCGCCGCGGCACTGGCGGTGGCGGCGAGCCTGATTCTGGCGCTACGCGAGCCGCTCCACGGCTGGGTCGAAAAACTGACCTGGCCGGAGCTGCGGTCCGCACTCGTGCTCCTCGCAATGACGTTTATCGCACTACCGG
>Ga0306921_10003722_pt1 | contig 15500 bp, 13 predicted proteins | sample sta12Cox44000080_FD_203760 | JGI IMG/M metagenome (GOLD analysis project Ga0306921, IMG submission 203760) | Lab enrichment of tropical soil microbial communities from Luquillo Experimental Forest, Puerto Rico - statoxic.12C.oxic.44.000.080 (v2)... | ecosystem: Environmental > Terrestrial >...
CGGACCCGGAACGCAGTGATCCGCAATACGAGGGGGTTGGCAAAATGCTGAACGCGCGCCTGGCGATGTCCGCTACCTGGGGTGATTCGGAGAACATATACTCACTCGGAGTTTTACCGCCCGTGACCTTAACCGGACTCTCCTGAGTCGCCATCGCCCCGATCAACCTACATGGCGCGAATCCGCGAAGGACGTCTGTTTCGAACACCTTGACCTTCCCTTTAAGAGCAACCTTTTATGGGGCGTCATCGGCGGCCATAAGAGGGAAGCCAGCCATGAACATCGGCGAGGCTGCGAGCGCATCGGGGGTGTCCGCCAAGACCATTCGCTATTACGAAGCGGCTCGCCTGATCGGGACCGCAAGCCGCAGCGCCGGCGGTTATCGTGTCTATACGCGAGCAGACGTGTTCACGCTGCGGTTCATCAAATGGGCACGCGAGCTTGGCTTCTCGATCGAACGTATCCGCCGGTTGCTCGATCTTTGGCAGGACAAGAGCCGGGCCAGCCGGGATGTCAAACGGCTGGCGCTCGACCATATCGCCGAAATCCGAGCCAAGATCGCGGCAATGACATCAATGCGCGATGCCGTCCAGGCGCTCGCCGATGCGTGCGACGGCGATGAACGCCCGGAATGTCCGATCCTCCATGATCTCGAGGGTTCCACTGGCGGGCGCAACCGCTAGCGGCCGCCGTTATGAGGTGCGTGCCGAACGCCCTGCACCAAGCCGCGGTAGAAGGGCCGGCACGCGCTGCATATAAGCGCGGTACTGGTCGCCGAATTCGCGCAGCGCCTCGCTTTCCTCGATGCGCGCCAGCCGGACATACATGACCACCAGCACCGGGAACATGAGCAGCGTCAGGATCGTCGGCCACTGCAGCAGGAAACCGAACATGATGACAATGAACCCGGCATATTGCGGGTGCCGGACATATTCATAGACACCGGTCGTTGCCAGAGTGTGCCGTCTCTGCGCGTCGTAGAGAACCTTCCACGCTGCCGACAGCAGGATGAAACCGCCAAAGATCGCGGCGATGCTGAGAAGGTGCAGGACGCTCCAATGCGGATCGCCATGCAGACCAAGCAGCGTCGACCACAAATGTCCCGCATCGTGCGAGAAAGGGTCGATGCCCGGATAGGTACGGGTAATCCATCCCGAAAGCAGGTAGATCGTGAGCGGAAAGCCGTACATCTCGGTGAACAGCGCGACGATGAAGGCCGAGAAGGCGCCAAAGGAACGCCAGTCGCGGCTCGTCTTTGGTTTGAGCTGAAGGCGAAGATAACAAAGACCGCGGTGTTGATGATCACCAGCCCCCAGAGGCCATAGGCGGGCACAGTGTCGTGCGTCATGGCCTTCCCTCCGCTTCCTCATCCGGCTTCGGCCCCGGCGCCTGACCGGAACCGCCATGACGGCCGTGATGCATGAAGATGTGCATCAGCGGACAGGCGAGGATCAGGAGCCACGGCAGCACGCCAAAGACATGCGCGGTGTGCTCGGTCAGTAAGAAGAACCCCGCCACAATAAGGAACCCACAGGTGACGATTCCAATCGGGCTTCGCCACCAGGACGGTTCCTGGTGCTCATGGTTCATTGGCGCAGCCCCTTCCTCAGCGCTCAAGACGCCGGCCGAAAAAATTGTAAAGAGACCCGAACACCAGCGCGATGTACCAGCCCCAGATGAAGCTCTCGGCCATTCCCAGGCAAAAGCTGCGCCAGCTCAGCAGTTCGAAACCCGGCAAGAAGATCGACAGTGCCGCAGCTGCACGGGGAAACCCGGAAACAACAGATACCCCGCAATGCAAATCAGGTAGGAGATTACGAAAAACAGACTGAGGCTCAGTCCGAGGGTCACAATCGGGATCGCGACCGCGTGGCCGGCATCGGACTGCGCTCCGGACCGCGGTCCGGCCATGCTTTGCATCTGGCTCATGATGACACCTCCCGCTGTCGCTACATCATCCCCATGGGACCGATCAGCAGTTCGTCGGCGGTTTTCTTCTGTTCGTCGCCGAGCGCCGCGTAGAGCGGGTCGACCGCGGCCTTGAATTTGCGCAGCGCCTCGAGATGCGCGGTCATCATCTTTTCCCGCATGGCCAGCTTTTCCGGTAGCATGCCCGCCTGTGAGCCGCCCATCATGCCGCCCGCCATGTCGCCCATGGTTTTGGCGTTCGCACGCATCGCGTCGGCCACCGCGTTCCATAGCGGGAGCTGGGCGTCGGTGATCTTCAGCTCGGTTTTGAGAAAAGCCAGCCGGCCTTCGACATGGCGGGCCATGGCACCCATCATCGACATGCCGTCGCGGCCCATCATCATGCGCATAATGCCCATCATCGACATGTCGCCGGCGCCGGCCATTCCGCCTGGCATCTCCGGGCCGCTGTCGCCGCGGGCGGATGATGTTCGTCATGCTGCGGCTGCTGTGCGAGCGCCGTGCCGGCAATCAGAGCCAGCATCAGCACCAGCGAGCCCCAAATTTTGCGATGACGCATGTCAATCCTCTCAGACCTCACTACCTGTATCAGGTGTGTTAACCGGCTAAATTGATCCAGATCAAATTTGTGGTCGATTTGCCGCATGTAAATAGAGGTAAAGCAACCTTCTAGGCTCGAAGGCAAGCTCGTCATGTGCCCGGACCTCCCGTCGCGACGCGATCCCGTGCCGCCTTAGCGTGAGCCGGACCCCACTTCTGTGCGCGCCATACCCACGACCTGAGTGGCCAGCGTCGGCCGCTCACTGCCTTGCCGGCGTCCAGCGCATTGGAATTCGACGATAACGAAGACCATCAACAGAATTGGAATGATACAGATGATGGTGCCTGCTCAAAGCAGGCACCAATAACCGACTTAGCACTGCGTTTATTTAGCGATATGTTGGAGATAGGTCTGACGACGCTCTGAGCGAGGCTCACATGTACAAAAACATTCTGCTCGCCATTGACCTCAGTGATGAGGCTTCCTGCCGCAAACCGCTACTCTCGGCGGTCGAGCTTGCGCGCACGTTCGGCGCCCGGCTTCATGTCCTCACCGTGGTGCGCGAGGTTGAAGCCATCCTGCAGGCCAAGACAGCACCGTTGGGTTATGACCTGATCGCCGCGGATCTGGAAAACCGCATCGCCGCCTTGATCCGGCGTGTCGATGCTTCCGACCTTAATCCCAATATTCTGGTCACGCACGGCGCAAGCATCTATGCGGAGATTTTGGATGTCGCCGAGGGAGGCGGGGCCGATCTTGTTGTCATCGGATCGCATCGGCCGGCTATGAAGGATTACCTGCTCGGCACCAATGCAGCTCGGGTCGTGCGCCATGCCCGCTGTTCGGTTCTCGTTGCCCGGGAGTGAGCGTGGACGGTGGTTCGTGAGATCCTCTTTCCCGAGGCCTTTCCGAGAACGAAGCCGCCGCGCGTCTTAAAGCGGAGGGTCCCAATACTCTCCCGCAAGCCGACCGCCGCACCTTTATCCGAATTATCCTCGAGATCCTGCGCGAACCGATGTTCGCGCTGCTGCTGGGCGCGGCCGTCATCTATCTCCTCCTCGGCGATCTCAAAGAAGCTGTCGTGCTCGGCCTTTTTGCCTGCACCTCGGTTTTCATTGCCGTCGTTCAGGAATCCCGCACCGAGCGCCTACTCGAAAGCCTGCGCGATCTGATCAGCCCGCGCGCGCTCGTGATCCGCGACGGAGCCGAGAAACGCATAGCCGGCGCCGAAGTCGTCCGCGGCGACCTCGTCGTTCTTGCCGAAGGCGATCGTGTACCGGCCGACGCGACCGTGCTCTCGGCACATGATCTGCAATGTGATGAATCGCTGATCACCGGCGAGGCGGTGCCGGTGCGGAAGATCCCCTCTCCGGGAGCCTCGCCGGCGCGGCCCGGCGGTGATGATTTGCCGTACGTCTATTCCGGCAGCATGGTCGTTCGAGGTCACGGCAGCGCCGAGGTCTCCGCGACCGGCGCGCGCAGCGAGATCGGCAAGATCGGCCTCGCGATCACCCGCATCGACACCGAGCCGCCACGGTTGCGCGTCCAGACACGGCGCCTGGTCCGCAATTTCGCCGCCGTCAGCCTTAGCCTCAGCGCTCTCGCTGTTGTGCTTTACGGTCTCTGGCGCGGAGGCTGGCTCGATGCGTTGCTGAACGGCATTGCACTCGGTATGTCGATGCTACCGGAAGAATTTCCGCTGGTGCTGACAGTCTTTATGGTCATGGGCGCCTGGCGCATCTCGCGCGCCCGCGTCCTCACTCGGCGCGTCGCCGCGATCGAGACGCTTGGGGCCGCTACCGTGCTGTGCACTGACAAGACCGGCACCCTCACTCAGAACCGCATGACCATCGTCGCACTGTGCGCCGGTAACAATTCTTGGCGCCAGCTGGACAAACGCCCGCTCGACGGAAACTTTGCGACGCTCCTAGAGTACGGAATTCTCGCCAGCGCGCGCGATCCCTTTGACCCAATGGAGAAGGCGTTTCATGCTCTCGGCGCCGAACGCCGGCCTGCTGAATACCCGCCGCACAACGGCCGCACCCTCAAATGGGAATACGGGCTGCGGCCGGATCTTCTGGCTGTCACCCACGTCTATGAACAGGGCGGCTCTCCGGAGCTCATCGTTGCCGCCAAGGGAGCGCCCGAGGCCATCGTGGAGCTTTGCCATTTGCCGGAACGCGATCGGGCGGAGCTACGCCGTGCGGTTGATCAGATGGCGCAGGAAGGCATGCGCGTGCTCGCCGTCGCGCGCGCATGCACACCTGTGGGAATCGCGCGCCCTGAGACGCCGCATGAATTTCCGTTCGGGTTCCTGGGGCTTGTTGGCCTCGCGGATCCTCTACGCCCGACCGTGCCGGCGGCGGTCCAGGAGTGCCGGGCCGCCGGCATCCGGGTCATCATGATTACTGGGGATTATCCGCAGACCGCACGCGCCATTGCCGTGCAGGCCAATCTTGAACCTGGAGATATCGTTACTGGTGCCGAGCTCGAAGGCATGCGCGATGCCGATCTTAAACAACGCGTGTGCTCGGCCACGATTTTCGCCCGCACGATGCCGGAGCAGAAATTGCAGATCGTCAATGCGCTGAAAGCCAATGGCGAAGTCGTCGCCATGACAGGCGATGGCGTCAATGACGCTCCTTCACTGAAAGCGGCTCACATCGGCATTGCCATGGGTGGGCGCGGCACTGATGTCGCGCGCGAGGCCGCCGCCCTGATCCTGCTCGATGACGATTTCACCTCGATCGTCACCGCGGTCCGCCTTGGCCGGCGGATCTACGACAATTTGCGCAAGGCAATGGCCTATATCCTCGCGATCCATGTGCCGATCGCCGGCCTGGCTTTGATCCCGCTGCTGTTCGATTTGCCCCTGGTATTTTGGCCGCTTCACATCGCCTTTCTGGAAATGGTGATCGACCCGGTGTGTTCGATCGTGTTCGAAGCCGAGGGCGAGGAAGCCAACACCATGCGCCGCCCGCCGCGTCATCCCTCCTCGCCGCTCTTCACCGCCGGCTTTGTGCTATGGAGCCTGTTGCAGGGAGTCCTTGTGCTGGGCCTCGTCGCCGGTCTCTTCGTCATGGCCCTGCGCCAGAACCTGCCGGAACCAGATGCGCGGGCACTGGCGTTTGCGGCGCTGGTTGCGACCAATCTCGGCCTTGTCCTCGTGAACCGGTCGCTTGGCGCGTCCATTTTTGCCGCGTTCACACGACCCAATGCGGCCCTGTGGTGGGTGGTCGCCGCCACAGCTGCGATCCTTACCGGCGTCATCCTCTTCCCCCCGGCGCGCGAATTGTTCCGCTTCGGCCCGCTGCACGTCGACGATATCCTTGTGGCACTGGCCAGCGGCTTGATTGCTCTGTTACTGCTTGAGCTGGCAAAGCGACTGGTGCAGCCATTGTCCGATGTGCGTCATCCGCGAACCGGGACCGTCGAGCGATGAACCAACCGAAATCCAGCGGGAACCCCACTACCTCATCGACCATAGCGGCTTCGTAGGCCGGACCCGCGTCGCCCATTTTTCCACGGAAATCGCTACATCTACGGAGGTGTCGCCCTATAGCGGCGGTCTCGGCATCCTACCCGGGCCGCTACCCGGTTGATGGCGATCTAAGGTGGCCTGCTCCACGACCGCTCCAAACGCCCGGCCCAATGCGATGACGTGGGAGCGCAGGCCATCGGCGATGCGCTCGTCATCGGCTTTGCCGGATCCTTCTTTGGCTAGCTGTTCAACATTGAGGGCAGGCCCGAAGCAAAGGCTGATCCGATGAAGACGCGGAATGCAGCGACCGCGTGGCAACGCCTCGAAGGCACCTTCGACCCAGGCGGGAACCGCAGGCGCACCCGTGCGCAGCAGGAGCTGGCCGATGCCGGGCAGAAACCGCTGCAAGTTTCCATCGGGTGATCGCCAACCCTCGGGAAACCAAACCTGCACCTGTTCGTGCTGCAGCACCTGTACCGCGGTGGCGACCGCCGCATCAGGGTATCGTTCATCCACGGGAAACAGGTGCAGCGCCCGGCAAAAGATCTGTGCGAGGCGGCTGTAGAACAGCCGAACGATGTCGCCCGCCCAATACACATGCCGTGCTCGCGACAGCGGCAAAGCCGCGGCAATTGCCAGTGCGTCGAGGTCGCTGACATGGTTCGGAGTAATCACAAAGGCGCCGTTTGACGGGAGGTGCTCCAGCCCTTTGACGCGCAGCTGGAAGCAGAAATGCATGACCACCCAATTCAGCCCATACATCACGAGCCCCGCAGCGGTCAGCAATAGGCCTGTAGGCGCCAGCCAGCGCTGGGTATCCCTCGCCAGTGCTGGAGCTTCTTCAATGCCTACGCCGCCCGCCCGGCGCGCGACACAGAGGCGCAGCAAATCTCGCAACGTTTCGATTCCAGCAATGTCTGCCTCGGTAAGGCGCACACCTGTGCGGGCTTCAAGCGCAACTTCCAATTCCATCCAGGCGAAGGAATCGAGGTTCAGATCAAGGCTCGGATCGACGTCGAGATCGATGGCCCGGTCTGGAAAACGCTCGCGCAACAATGCCCACGCCGCGCCCGCTATAGGGTCTCGCAGCAGTGCCATATCTGCCTCGCCCAACATCCGAGCGGTGCGTTGTGGTCCGCCGGCCAAGGCTCTGATGTAGAGATCGTGCAACAGAAATCGGCGATACTTGCCAAGGCGCGTCCTCGGTAGGGGGCGATCGGTCAGCGCAAAACTGGACAGTCGCTGATAGGACGGCAAGTCGCGCGCCGCTTCCGCCAAGACGATACGAGTCCCGTCGCGAACATTCATTGCGCCGCGAGCGTGCAGCTTTACGGAGTCGGGACGGACCAAGGCAACCAGCGCGCCGCTATCCTCGAGAATGGCGATCTCGCGGATCTCAGGGGCAGAGCCGTAGATGCGCTCCAGATCTTCCGAGTTCACCTTCTTGCCGCCGCCGAGGACAATAACCTCTTTTGCTCGGCCGGTGACGAACAGGAAGCCGTCGCGGTCGACATAACCCAAATCGCCGGTGCGGAACCAGCCGTCCGACGTGAAGGTCTCGGCATTCGCCGAGGGATTGTCGATATAGCCCGCCACAATGGACGGCCCTTTGAGCTCGATTTCGCCAACCCCCTCGGTATCGGGCAAGGCAATTCGGACTTGTCCGCCGGCGAGCGGTTTGCCGGCGCTTCCGGCGCGGCGGCTATTCAAGCTGTTGCCGGTGAAGATTGAGGCCGTCTCCGCGAGCCCGTAGCCTGACAGCACGATCCAGCCAAGTGCCTCTAGCGTCTCTGCGGTGTCTCGCTCGAGGCGTGCGCCTCCGGATACGAGATAGCGCAGATGAGGCGCGATTGCCCGCCGGATCGGGTCGAACAGAAAAGATCCCGGCTGAAGACCGGCCGCGTGCTGCACGGCGATCACGAGGCGTAGCAAGCCGCGCCACCCCAGCCTGAACATCTTTCCGCGCCGTTCCACGCGAGATTGGATCGCGGCCACTAATGCTTCGTAAAGCCGCGGCACGCCTATAATCGCGGTCGCCTCGCCATCGGTGAGCGCCTTCATGATCAGCGGTCCGGTCGCGCCTTCGGGCAGGACTATGGCGGTGCCACAGGTCAACGTAGTAAGCATCCCGACGATAAACGGGTAAGCGTGATGGAGCGGCAGCGGCAACAATGCACGATCCTTCGGGCCCACAATCGCAAGAGCGCGCAGAGCTTTGACGTTGCTGGCGATGTTGCCATGGGTTAGGAAGAAGGCCTTGGGCGAGCCGGTGGTGCCGGAAGTCCAAAACAATGCCGCTGGATCCGTAGTGGCGGGCGCCAGCATCGCCGCCGCTGCATCGGGCGACATAGGAGAGATCCCTTCGCCCACCACTGTGTCGAGCAGCCAAGATTCGGCTTCGAACTGGCCCAGAAGCTTGGCGGACTCTTTCTGGTGCTGCTGAGTAGTCAAGACCAGGTGCGACTCGCTGCGGCTGAGCACGGCTTCGAGCTGCGCTCCCTCTGCCAGATCATCGACTGGCACTAATACGGCACCCGCAGCCAGAACGCCGAGCGCCGCGACAATCCAAGACGGGATATTGGGCGCCCAAAGCACAACCGGCACCCCGCGCCCCAACGACTGGGCCCGCAACCTAGCGGCTAAGCCGACGGCTTTGGTCGCTACCGTTGTACAATCCCAGGTAACAATGCTGCGTTCGCTGAATGTGATTATCGCTGGCGCTTGACCTCGTGCGCCGAGATCTTGGAGTAGGCTGCTGATCGTCCAGCCGGCGCTCACGACGCAACCTCGACTGCCCCTGCAGCCCGGCGGCGCTCGACGACGTTGAGCTTGCCCATACGTTGAGCCGAGCGATCGAGCGCCTCGACGACCGAGAGCGTTATCGCCGGTGCAACTGCGCCCTGACGCGCGATATCGGCATGAAGCCGCTCCCGTAATTCGCTGACAATCCGCGGCCGTTCATCTGCGTTCGGCACGACAAGTCGGATGTGAATGCCTTCTGTATCGTGTTCGGCAGCATATTCGTGCACTGTTGGAAAGCTTTCGATCGCGAGACTTATCAGCATCGGTGCAACGGCAACCTCGCCAGTGCCATCTACACGCTGGAGGCGGAGCAAGTCTTCCGCCCTGCCAACAATCCCTTGCAGCAGCGCGAAAGGTCTCCCGCACTCGCAACGCTCGGCGGCGCGGCACAACATGTCCGTTACCTCATAGCGGATCAGCGGTAACGTCCTGTTATAGAGATTGGTCAGCAAGTATCGGGTGCCCATCACGCCGTCGGGAAGCGGCTGATGCTCGTCATTCACCACTTCCAGCATACAGGTGTCCTCGAACAGATGAAAGCCGGCATGCGCCGAGCAGTCGGTTCCGACGTGTGGTTCCTCGGTCAGCCCGTAGTGATTGTAGGGTACTCGGCCCCAGGCCTGCTCGATAAGCCGCGACATTTCGGGAGTGAGCAGTTCGCTGTGCGTCGCGACTACCTGCGGCCGGATCGCCAGCCGACCGGCGATTTGCTCCCGAGCCAGCAACGCGGCGATCGAGGGATAGGGGAGCAACGCATGGGGCTGAAGCGCGTTGAGCGCGGCGACCTGGTTTGAGATCCGCTCGGTGGCCGCGATGTGCCGCAGCCGGAACAATCCGACATTAACGCTTAGCGGGATGCGGTTGGTGACGTGGATCGGACTGTCAGCGCCGATTGTGCAGATCCGTACGCGATTCGGTAGACGTGGCGTGATCCCAGTGAAGCGTTGCCAGCGGATCGTGTTTGCGAGCACCGTGCGCCAAGCATCGCGGTCATAGACGAAGATGCCGCGTAGCCCAGAGGTCCCGGCGGTCGCGACGACGCGGTAATGGCTGAGATAGGTCTCATCCTCACGCGCAACCGAGAGGTGCCGCTCTAACTCGGCGCGGCGCAGCCGCGCATCGGTGACGACGGTCTCAAAGTGCTCCATTAGGAGGCGTTTGGTTACCACCGGCAAGCGCGTAACGTTTAGCGCTCCGTCTATTTCTATTCCTCGGTACAGGTCGGCGTAGAAAGGCGAGAACACCTGTGCATGCCGGACTAACCGCAGGAAGCACGCGCGCTGATAGGCGAGGAGCCGCTCGCGCGGCCAGGAATCGTGCGTGGTGAATTGGCGGGCGCGCAGCAGCGCCCATAATAAATCCGCCATGCGTCCGATGAGGCCACTCGCGGCCATCGATCAGCCATCGGAGCAAGCGAGCGACATGCTTGCCGCACCTGCGACAGCAACAGCACGGACACTTGTCCACATCTCTGCGTTTCTCCTAGCTGCCTCCCGGGTCTCTAGCAGCGGTCTGGTAATGGCGGCATTGATCCATATCAATCTACGCGTCAGGACCGCTCTCACAACCTCCGTCTTGCGTTCCCCCAAATTCGTTATCGGGGTTAGCCTCGACGTTGCATTAGCTGCCAGAAGCCGAAGGTCAACGAGACGGTTAGACGGCGGCAATCCGATTAACAGAGAAAGTGATCATTACCGGAAGGTCGTGTGTTAGCCGAGGCTCTTGTTGAGTTGGCGTCTGAAACGCCTACGGCTGACGCCGGAGTTTAATTCAACACCCAGGACAAGAACGTGGTCGCCTCGGCTCTCGTGATCGTGAAGCAGGCGGTCGCCGCGGTCCGAGCTCAAATGTAGTTTTTCCGGAATTGGCACTCACCGGCTGTGTCGGCCTGTCCGTAGACACTTCCGTTGTTGGAGGTTGACCGGCCGTGACGCGCTGCTGCGGGTCCTTTTCAGTTTCTTAAAGGTTATCAGATGGCTGCCGGGTACCGGACAGTGCGGCACGTTCCGAGGGCAGGCGTATGACAAGCCTCGAGGGAAGAAACCGCGGGCCGCTTGATACCACGGTGCCGCCTTGAACTATGGTGATGTGGGCCCACGAGCAGTGGGCCGAGGCGGGAGCGTCGCGACTGCCGGAGAGGCGCGGCTGCGTGAGATTGCAGTGGCCGGGCATACCGGTGCGATGAATGAGTTGGTATTGCCATCGTTTAGGGTGTGAGCTGGCGGACTGCCCGGTACACTTGGGCGACGGTGCCGTTAGAAACGGAAATCCTCGTCGCCTAATGATTAGGTTAGGATCGTCCGCGTGCCGACGCCGATCGTGCTGTGCACGATGTCGATCGGAAGCGGTTGAAGAAGCGAAAGATGCAGCGATGCGGGATCGAGGTCTCCGCGGGCGCTCTTAGCTGTGCAACGATGAAGTCTTTTTACGACGAGCCCGACAGGGATGTGGCGATCGATACGCTGCGCCGTGCGCGCGAGATCGGCATCGATTTCCTCGACAGCTCGAACGCGTACGGCCGGGGCCGCAACGGGAACTGGAAGGCCATCGCCATGAGTACGTGATCGCCAGCAAATTCGGCAATCTGCGCGCTGCCGACGGCTCGCCGGCCCGTCAGGGTACTGGGCCGCTGCATCCGAACAGGGTAATGGTTTTGCGCTTTGATCTAGGTCAAAGCTCTAAGGAGCGGTTTGCGTTCTGTTGCCGGCCGGAATCGGAGCCGTCGCTTCTTGATCAAATTGGGTCTCGGAAACTCCGCCGCGGTAACCGGCAATGTGAGGAATTGAGTATATGGTTCCCCGCGCGGGTGGCTCGCCGGCTTATTCAGCGTACTCTTATTTGGCTGCTGGCTCCAGCCAAACGAAATGTGGGAAAAATTGCACGGACCGGACGATACTCAAGTGACGACGGAACCGTTGTAATCGTTTGACTATCGTCGGTTAAGGCGAGCTCTAGCCAATCTGATGACCGATCAGAACCCGCGTTCCACTGACGCTGCCGAAAGCTTCGGTATCACGGTCGAGCCGACCGAAGGGCGGCGCCGTCTCCCGGCCGTCATTGAGCATCCATCGCCGCGACGCAAGCGCCGCAGGTTGCGTCTTTCGGTTCTGGCCTTGCTGATCATCGTCGCCGGCGCGGGTATCGGCTGGTTCTGGTGGCAGCAACATTACCCGCGCTTGCCGCCCGGAATTGCTTGGGGAAATGGTCGCCTTGAAGCCGACCCGATTGACATCGACACCAAGTTCGCAGGCCGTATCGCGAAACTCTTCGTCGATGAAGGCGACATGGTGGCCGCGGGCCAGGTGGTCGCAATAATGGATACGCGGGATCTCGAGGCTTCGCTAAAGAAGGCCCAAGCGCTGGTGAGCCAAGCTGAGCGCGGGCTCGACGAGGCAAGGGCCAACCTCGCGCAGCAACAGACCCAGGTCAAGCTTGCACAGCAGGAGCTCGATCGCACCAGCGCCCTCGTGCCCAAGGGCTTCGCCACCATCGAGCTGCTGGATCAGCGCCGTCAACAGATGAACAGCGCCGTCGCAGCGGAAAATGCCGCGACCCATAGGGTTGCCGAGGCGCAGCACGCGCTCGACGCCGCCACCCACGATGTCGAACTTTATCGGGTCAATATCCTCGACAATACCCTCGTCGCGCCGCGCGACGGCCCGATCGAATACCGCGTCGCAAATGTCGGCGAGGTGCTGCCGGCGGGCGGCAAGGTGTTTACGATGCTCGACGCCTCCTATGTCTATATGGACATCTATCTGCCGACAGCGGAAGCCGGCCGGGTCCGGATCGGGTCGGATGCCCGGATCGTGCTCGACGCGTATCCCGGCCATGTTATCCCGGCCAAGGTCGTGTTCGTCGCGAGCCAGGCGCAGTTCACTCCCAAAACCGTTGAGACCAAGACCGAGCGCGACAAGCTGATGTTCCGGATCAGGGTGCGGATAGATCCGGAGCGGCTCAAAGGGCGGGAGGCGATGGTCAGAAGCGGGCTACCGGGCATCGCCTATGTCGCAACCGATCCCTCGGTCGCCTGGCCGGCTAGCCTGCAGCCGAGCGCCCCGCCGAGCATCCCGGCTTCAATCGCCCGATGACCGGAGGAGATAGCGCCCGCGGATCGCAGCTGGGGACTGCGATAGCGCGCATCGAGGACATTACTCAAGCCTACGGAAAGGTGACGGCATTGGATGCCGTTACTCTTGCTATACCCGCCGGGTGCATGGTCGGGCTAATCGGGCCCGATGGCGTCGGCAAATCCTCATTGCTCGCGATCATCGCTGGCGCTCGGCAGATCCAATCCGGTGAGGTGTATGTCCTGGGCGGGAATATCGCCGATTCTGCGCACCGCGCCGCTATCTGCCCGCGCATAGCCTATATGCCGCAGGGCCTGGGCAAGAACCTCTATCCCGATCTCAGCATCCAGGAAAATATCGAATTCTTTGGGCGCCTGTTTGGGCAATCCAGCTCAGAACGGTCGGACCGCATCGCGGAGTTGCTGGCCGCCACCGGACTGATGCCTTTTGCTGACCGGCCGGCGAAAAAATTGTCGGGTGGGATGCGGCAGAAGCTCGGCCTTTGCTGTTCTCTGATCCACGATCCCGATCTTCTGATACTCGACGAGCCGACGACCGGCGTCGATCCGTTGTCGCGACGGCAATTCTGGGAGCTGATCGAGCGGATCCGTACGCGCCGACGGGGAATCAGTATCATCGTCGCAACGGCCTATATGGAAGAGGCCGAGCGGTTCGACTGGCTCGCGGCGATGAACGCCGGAAAAATCCTGATGTCCGGCACGCCAGCAGAGCTAAAGGCGGCGACCAAAGCGCGGAGCCTCGAGGACGCGTTCATCGCGCTTCTGCCGGAACAACAGCGCGCCGGTCACGGGGTCCCGCACATCCTGCCCCGCCATATCGGCGGCGCCGAGCCGGTCATCGCGGCGCGTGGGCTTACTCGCCGCTTCGGCGATTTCACCGCCGTCGACCATGTGAGCTTCACGATCGAACGCGGCGAGATCTTTGGCTTTGTAGGATCGAACGGCTGCGGCAAGACGACGACAATGAAGATGCTGACTGGGCTGTTGCCGGCCAGCGAAGGCGAAGCGCTTTTGTTTGGCCGGATGCTCGACGCGAGCGACCTGGGTGCACGGCGTCGCGTTGGCTATATGTCGCAGTCGTTTTCCCTCTATACCGAACTGACGGTTCGGCAAAACTTAGATCTTCACGCGCGCCTATTCCATCTGCCGGCACGAGAGGCGAAGGCGCGCATCGCCGACCTGATTCGACGCTTCGGCCTCGCCGATTATGCCGACCAGCGCCCTCTCGATATGCCGCTGGGCATCCGGCAACGGCTGTCGCTCGCGGTCGCGATCGTTCACGAGCCCGAGATGCTGATCCTCGACGAGCCGACCTCGGGGGTCGACCCGTTGGCGCGTGACCGGTTTTGGGAATTGTTGATCGATCTATCACGCAACCAGGGAGTGACGATCTTCGTTTCGACCCATTTCATGAACGAGGCCGAACGCTGCGACCGCATTTCGCTGATGGATTCGGGTCGCGTGCTGGCGACCGATACGCCGGCAGGTCTGGTTAACGCCCGCGAGGCTGCCACGCTAGAAGAGGCGTTCATTAGCTACCTAGAGGAACCAACGGGATCGCGTGGCGTCGTCATGACGGCGGATGCAGCCCAGCAGACAGCGCGAGTGGGCGACGCAAAGCGGGCGCCAAGTCGCGCCTCGTCCTTCAGTCTGCGGCGCCTTGTCGCCTGCACGATCCGTGAGACCCTGGAACTGGTGCGCGATCCGATCCGGCTCGGCTTCGCGCTATTAGGCACAACGTTCCTTATGCTCGTTTTCGGCTTCGGGATCTCGACCGACGTCAACTACCTGACCTTTGCTGTCCTCGACCATGACCAGAGCCACGAAAGCCGCGCCTATCTCGAGGAGCTGCGTGGCTCGTCCTACTTTGTCGAAAAACCGCCTCTTGCCAATTATTACGATCTCGACAAGCGGCTCTCAGACGGGACAATCGACGCCGGTATTAAAATCCCGCCTGGCTTCGGCCGCGATATCGAGCGCGGGCGACCGGCCTGGGTCGCCGCTTGGATCGACGGTGCGAGGCCGTTCATCGCCCAAACGATCCGTGGCTATCTCGAGGCTATGCATCAACTGTACCTCGCCGATCCGGCGGTGAAGACAACGCAGTCGGCATCGGTTCCGCCTGCAAATATCGAGATACGATTCAAGTACAATCAGGATTTCGACAGCATCTACGCGATGGTGCCGTCTACGATCGCGATGCTGCTGGCGCTGTTCCCGGCGATCCTAATGGCGCTGGCCATCGTGCGCGAAAAGGAACTCGGTTCGATCACCAACCTGTATGTGACACCTATCACACGCCTTGAATTCCTGGTGGGCAAGCAACTCCCCTATGTCGTCGTAGCAATGGTCAATTTCGCATTGATGTTCGTCATGGCATTGTTCGTCTTCAAAGTGCCTCTGAACGGAAGTTTCCCAACCCTTCTGTTAGGGACGCTGATCTACGTCACGACGACAACGGCCTATGGCATGCTGATCTCAACCTTTGCCCGCACCCAGATTGCGGCGCTCTTCGGCACGGCCATCCTGGCCGTGCTGCCCGCGACCATGTTTGCGGGCATGATGGTCCCTGTATCTTCGCTCTCGGGGATGGCGCAGATCATGGGTCGCCTGTTTCCGATGACCTACTTCCTGCCGGTCACCGTCGGCGCCTTCAC
>Ga0306921_10003724_pt1 | contig 15497 bp, 15 predicted proteins | sample sta12Cox44000080_FD_203760 | JGI IMG/M metagenome (GOLD analysis project Ga0306921, IMG submission 203760) | Lab enrichment of tropical soil microbial communities from Luquillo Experimental Forest, Puerto Rico - statoxic.12C.oxic.44.000.080 (v2)... | ecosystem: Environmental > Terrestrial >...
TCTGGCTCGCCGACATCGCCGATTTCGCCGCCATGAACGCGGTGTGGGACGCCTGGGTCGTGCCCGGCCAGACGCCGGCGCGGGCCACGGTCCAGGCCAAGCTCAACGACCCGAGGATGAAGGTCGAGATAATGGTGATTACCGCGCTTTAACGCCCAATCCCGATGGTTGAACTTCTAATGACCAAAATAGGTAGTTCGGGCCGACCGGGCGCATATTCAAACCATGGCCGATTTTGTTTTTCCAACTCCATATATCGCAGGTCCGTCATGAACAGTCTCGGTCTGGGTACAATCCTCGGCAATGGCTCGTCCGTGTCGCCGAGATGGACCTACTATCGCGAGCGGGCATGGTTAGATGAGGATGACGATGCGGGCGCAGAGGAGCAGCATCCGAGGTCAGGCCGTCGATAGGCACTCCCGAGTACCGAAGAGCAGCCGCGCTCCTGGCCGCGTTCTCCTCTGCTCCGACAACCTCGCCTGGTTACCTCACACAGGCGCTGCCAGAGGAATCGCCACACGGAGGCGTGGCGCCTCCTGCCTCCCCACCGCGTAGAAATGCCGTGGAGATCGCAGTGCCTCCAAGTCTGGATTTGCCGCGAACACCGAACCAAATTGTGCCGGTTACTGAATCTGAATCTGCACATCAAAAGTGTTTGAGAGAGTGCAGCCAAAAGTATGCAGATGGCTTGCTCAGAGGAATTCCACCGCTTGGCGCCGACGCGCCAAGCCTAATGCGCATATGCATTCGCGAGTGTTTGATGAGACTGGGGGATTTCAACTACTAGGGAAGGCAAGAACTCAAGGTGGAAGAATGAAGCGCGAAATTGCTCAGAAGATCATCGAAGCGATGAAAGGCCTCGACAAAGCGATCGACCGTCTGGATATCGCCGTGCGTGAGATTGAGGACGAATCGGAGAGAAAGAGAATGCTGATCTTTCTTGCAGGCGTTATCCACGATTTGCACGTCAAGATAACTCTTCCAACCGTCAGGCATTTCCCTGACTTGCATCCGGATAAACCTCGACATTAGCAGGCAGAGCAGTTCCTAACGGTTGTGTCTTCAACATTGCCAACCTTGTGCTAGGGTCCGCCGTCCGCTGGTCACGAAAAGGAGGAGAACATGGCCATCAAGCGCGTCAACGCAGGTCCCCGCATGTCGAGCGCCGTCGTGCACGGCAACACGGTCTATCTGGCGGGGCTCACCGCCGACGACACCAAGGCCGACGTGAAGGGCCAGACCAAGCAAATCCTCGACAAGATCGACAAGTTCCTGAAGGAGGCCGGCACCGACAAGTCGAAGATCCTGTCGGCCAACATCTGGCTGACCGACATCGGCACCTGGGGCCAGATGAACGAGATCTGGGACGCCTGGGTGTCGCCCGGCAACACGCCGGCGCGCGCCACCGTCGAGGCCAAGCTCGCCAATCCCGCGCTCAAGGTCGAGATCATGGTTCAGGCGGCGCTCTCGTAAAGCGCGCTCTGTAATGTGGAAGGGCCGGCATTCGCCGGCCCTTTTCATTTGTGCCCGGGGTTCCCATCTTTTGTCGGGTCAGCACAGGAGGAGTGCCGTGGCGAAATCGGAAAAGGCCCGCGTCGTGGGCTTCAATCATGTGGCGCTGGAAGTCGGCGACATCGAGGAGGCGCTGGCGTTCTACGGCCAGATCTTCGAGTTCGAGCTGCGCGGCAAGAGCAAGACCATGGCGTTCATCGATCTCGGCGACCAGTTCATCGCCCTTCAGAAGGGGCGCAAGCAGGCGCCCGATGACGGTCGCCATTTCGGCCTGGTGGTCGACGACAAGGAGACGGCGCGGCGCGCGCTGAAGGCGGCGGGCGTCAAGCTGCTGGCCGGCCGGTTCCTCGATTTCCGCGATCCGTGGGGCAACCGGATCGAGATCGTCGGCTACGACAACATCCAGTTCACCAAGGCGCCCAACGTGCTGCGCGGCATGGGCCTGACTCGCCTCGCCAAGAACGCCAGCGCGAAGAAAGAGTTGGCGGCCAAGGGAATGGCGGTCGAGTAGACTTCTAATGACCAGAATAGGTAGGCGACCGGCGCGGTGGTAGAATAGACCTATTCGAATCGATTCAAGAGCTAGAGGGGCCCCCTTAATTTTTCCCTTTTTAAAAGCGTTACCAGAAGTAACTGGCCCAAGGTCTAGTTGATCGGCCCGATGATCTTGCCCGGGTTCATGATGTTGTCGGGGTCGAGCGCCTTCTTGATCGAGCGCATCAGCGACATCGCCTCTCCGTGCTCCTCGTAGAGGAACTTGATCTTGCCGATGCCGACGCCGTGCTCGCCGGTGCAGGTGCCGCCGAGCTCGAGCGCGCGCGCCACCATGCGGTCGTTCAGCGCCTCGGCACGCTGGAGGTAGGTCGGATCGTCGGGGTTGACCATCATGGTGAGGTGGAAGTTGCCGTCGCCGACATGGCCGACGATCGGCGCGTAGAGGCCGTCCTTCTGGATGTCCTTCTGCGTCTCGAGGATGCATTCGGCGAGCTTGGAGATCGGCACGCAGACATCGGTCGCCCACATGCCCCAGCCCGGCTTGGCGGCCTTGGCGGCCCAGGCGGCGTCGTGGCGGGCCTGCCACATCTTGGTGCGCTCCTCGGCCTGGCCGGTCCAGGCGAAGTCGCCGCCGCCGTGCTCGGCGGCGATCGCCTGCACCATCTCGGCCTGCTCCTTGGTCGAGGCCTCGGTGCCGTGGAACTCGAGCAGCAGCAGGTTCTTGTTGGGCAGGCTGAGCTTGGAATAGCGGTTCACGGTGTCGACGGTGTAGGTGTCCATCAGCTCGATGCGCGCCACCGGGATGCCGGACTGGATGGTCTGGATCACGGTGTTCACCGCGCCTTCGAGATCGTCGAACGCGCAGGTCGCCGAGGCCATCGATTCGGGGATGCCGTACAGACGCAGCGTGATCTCGGTGATGATGCCGAGCGTCCCCTCGGAGCCGACGAACAGCTTCACCAGGTCGTAGCCCGCGCTCGACTTGCGGCTGCGGCGGCCGAGCCGCATCAGCCGGCCGTCGGCGGTGACGACCTGCAGCGCCAGCACGTTCTCGCGCATGGTGCCGTAGCGCACCGCGTTGGTGCCCGAGGCGCGCGTGCTCGCCATGCCGCCCAGCGAGGCGTCGGCGCCGGGATCGATCGGGAAGAAGAGCCCGGTGGCGCGGATATATTCGTTGAGCTGCTTGCGCGTGACGCCGGGCTGCACCACGACGTCGAGGTCGGCCTCGTTGACCGCCAGCACCTTGTTCATGCGGCTGAGGTCGAGCGAGATGCCGCCGTTGGGCGCGCTGATATGGCCTTCCAGCGAAGTGCCGGTGCCGAAGGCGATGATCGGCGTCTTGTGCTGCGCGCAGAGTTTTACGATCGCCTGCACGTCCTCGGCCGATTCGGCGAACACCACGGCGTCGGGCAGGTGCGCCTCGTGGAACGAGATGTCCTTGCCATGCTGCTCGCGCACGGCGTGCGCCGTGCTCACCCGGTCGCCATAGCGCTTCTTCAGTTCGGCGATGGTGGCGTCGACGTTGGGGGCTCTGACAGGGGCCGTTGCGGCCATATCGGTACTCCTCACTGGCCCGTTGGATACGCTCAAACGCGTTCACAAGCAATTTACCGCCACGCCCTGTCGCTCGCGCAATTCGCATCGGCGCTGATCCTGCAGCAAGGCTGATGGCTGTTGAAGGCGGGTGCTGCTTGAACGTCCGGCGCCGCACCCAATATGGTGGGATGGCATGAGCGATCGCCATCCCACCAACCTGGCCGTCGTCGCGTCACCGGAGCAAGCTCCGGACACCGCGCACGATTGGGATCTCCAACCGGTCATCGATTGGCTGGTGCATGACGGCCGGCTGATCAGCGATCCCGCCCGGCTGATCGAAAACCTGGCCGAGCGGTTGGTGGCGGCGGGCGCGCCGCTGTCGCGCTTCACCATCGGACTGCAGACCATCCATCCGCAGTGGCGCACCATGGGCATCCAGTGGCATCGCGGCCAGGGCGTGAAGCAGGCAGCTCGCCCGCACGGCATCGAGGACACGCCGGCCTATATCGGCAGCCCGATCCAGGAGGTGGCGCTGACGCGCGAGCCGGTGCGCTACCATCTCGACAAGCTCACGGCCGCGAATCACGAAGTGTTGCACGAGCTCGCGGCCCTGGGCGGCACCGACTACTACGCCACGCCGATGCGCGTGGCGTTCGGCCGCGTGCCCGCCATCACCTTCATGACCGACCGGCCGGGCGGCTTCACCGATGCCGACATCAAGAAGTTCCACGATCTGCTCGACTACATGGCGCCGCTGGTCGAGAGCCGCATCGGCAATCGGCTGTCGACGACCTTGCTGGAAACCTATCTCGGCCGCATCGTCGGTGAGCAGATCCTCGACGGCCTGATCAAGCGCGGCGACGGCCGCGAGATCAACGCCGTGCTGTGGTTCTCCGATCTGCGCGACTTCACCGGGCTGAACGAACGCCTGGCGCCGGCCGCCGTGCTCGAGCTTTTGAACAACTATCTTCAGCTCGTCGGCGATGCGCTGGCGGCCAATGGCGGCGAGATCCTGAAATTCATCGGCGACGGCGTGATGGCCTATTTCCCGGCCGACGACGCGCTGTTCCTGCCTTATGTCACCAACAGCGCCATCGCTGCGGCGCGCCGGCTGATGAGCGACATCGAGGCGGCCAACGAGGCGCGGGCCGCGGGAGGCCTCGATCCGGTGCGCTTCGGGGTGGGCCTGCATGTCGGGCCGGTGACCTTCGGCAATGTCGGCACCGAGGACCGTCTCGACTTCACCGTCATCGGCCCGGCCGTCAACCGGGCGGCGCGGCTGGAGAGCCTCACCAAGGAGCTGCATGTGCCGGTGCTGGCTTCGGCCGAGTTCAATGCCGCCAGCACCTTCCCGCTGAAGTCGCTCGGCAAGCACACGCTGCGCGGCGTGCCCGATCCGGTCGAGGTCTTCACCTTGCCGGATGCGACGACCGACCTGGACCTCCGGCCCAGCCTCCCGACCTAGGCTTCGGAGCTAGACCAGGGCCTTCCAATCCTCGACCCAGCTCAGCGCTTCCTCGTCGGGCAGCGGTTGTGTGGAGGCATCAACCTCGAGCCGGTCGCCGATCCTGCGCGCACCGCACAGCTCGAACACCCGGTCGACCTTCTTGCCGCCGCCGCAGAAGGTGTCCTGGTAGGTCATGTCGCCGAGCGCAATCATACCGTAACGATGGCGCGACAGGTCGGGGCGGTCGCGCTCCAGCGTCTGGGCAAGCGGCGTGATGTTGGTCGGGATGTCACCCGAGCCGTGGGTGGCGCAGACCACCAGCAGCACGTCATGCGATGCGAGGTCGGCCGAGGTCGCTGCCTTGTCGGTCACATCGACCGAATGACCGGCCGCGGTCAGGACCGGCTTCAGCGCATCGGCCACCATCTGGGCATTGCCCGATTCGGTGCCGACCAGGATCAGGAGGCGAGCCATCACTTCCGAAATAGGCGACCGCGAACCGCCCTGCGACGCGACAAGTCGGCGCTGGTTGGCACACCGGCGAGGCTCGTGTCAGTCTGACTGTCATATGACAGAAACGCCCGTCCTGGCCGCCCTTGCGAACGGTGTGCTCAGCTTGACGCTCAACCGCCCCGAGCGGCTGAACGCCATGAACAACCTCCTGATCGCGGCGATGAACCGCGAGCTCGAACGTGCCCGCGCCGACGACACGGTGCGCGCGGTGCTGCTGACCGGCACCGGCCGGGGCTTCTGCGCCGGCGCCGACCTGGCGGGCGGCAGCCCGATCGATTCCAAGGCCGCGACGCCACCCGATCTCGGCGCCGACATGGACCGCCTGTTCAATCCGATGATCCGCGCCATGCGCGCGCTGCCCAAGCCGATCGTCGGCGCGATCAATGGCGTGGCGGCGGGCGGCGGCGCCAATTTCGCGCTGGCCTGCGACATCGTCCTGGCGGCGCGCTCGGCCCGCTTCGACCAGGCTTTCGTGCGCATCTCGCTGATGCCCGATCTCGGCGGCACCTGGTTCCTGCCGCACCTGGTGGGCGATGCCCGGGCGCGGGCGTTGGCCATGCTCGGCACCTCGCTGACGGCCGAGCAGGCCGAGCGCATGGGCATGGTGTGGCAGGTGGTCGACGATGCCAGCCTGATGGCCGAGGCGACCAAACTTGCCCGCCGTCTGGCGGCCGGGCCGACGCTCTCCTATGCCGCGATCAAGCAGGCGATCGACAAAGCAGCCACCAACACCCTCGACCAGCAGCTCGACCTCGAGCGCGACAGCCAGCGCGCGCTCGGCCAGAGCGCCGATTGCCGCGAAGGAGTGGCAGCGTTCCTGGCCAAGCGGCCGGCGCAATTCACGGGACGATGAGACCATGACCTACGACAAGATCACGCTCAGCAAGGCCCAGGGCCTGGCCACGCTCACCCTCAATGCGCCGGACAAGCTGAATGCGGTGTCGCGCAAGATGATCGCCGAGATCAAGCAGGCGTGGGAGGAGATCGGCGCCGACGGCTCGGTGCGCGCCGTGCTGCTGACCGGCAACGGCCGCGGCTTCTGCGCCGGCGCCGACCTGTCCGATCCCGACCGCAAGAACGACGCCGACTCAGGCTCGGCGCTCGACAAGTTCTTCAATCCGGTGATCCGCACCATGCGGGCGCTGCCCAAGCCGATCGTGGCGGCGGTGAACGGCGTGGCGGCCGGCGTCGGCATGAGCTTCGCCATGGCGGCCGACATCGCCATCGCCGCCAAGTCGGCGTCGTTCCTGCAGGCCTTCTCGCGCATCGGCCTGTTGCCCGACGGCGGCAGCACCTGGTTCCTGCCCCGCCTGGTCGGCGAGCAGCGGGCGCGCGCGCTCGCCATGCTCGCGCCTCAGATCTCGGCCGAGCAGGCCAAGCAATGGGGCCTGATCTGGGACGTGGTCGAGGACGCGGCGCTGATGCCGACCGCGACCGAGCTCGCGCACCGGCTGGCCAACGGCCCGACCCAGTCGCTGGCCCGCATCAAGGAGGCGATGAACCGCGCGGCACAGAACGACCTCAGCCAGCAGCTCGACATCGAGCGCGACTTCCAGCGCGAGCTCGGCCGCACCGAGGATTTCCGCGAAGGCGTCACGGCCTTCCTCGCCAAGCGCAAGGCCGAGTTCAAGGGCAAGTAGGAGAGGGGAGAGACGACCATGACCACGCCGCACAAGGAGATCACGTCCGGGCTGAAATTTCCCGAAGGCCCGGTCGCCATGCCCGACGGCTCGGTGATCCTGGTCGAGATCGCGCGCGAGACGCTGACCCGCGTAACGCCCGACGGCAAGCAGCACGTGATCGCCAAGCTGGGCGGCGGCCCCAACGGCGCGGCGATGGGGCCGAACGGCAAGATCTACGTTTGCAACAACGGCGGCTTCAACTGGATCGAGCGGCCGGACGGCCGGCTGTTCCCGGGCACGCAGCCCGCCGGCTACAAGACCGGCTCGATCCAGGTGGTCGATCCCGAGACCGGCAAGTTCGAGACCCTGTACGAGAGCTGCAACGGCCGGAAGCTCAACGGCCCGAACGACCTCGTGTTCGACAATGCCGGCGGCTTCTGGTTCACCGATCTCGGCAAGACGCGCGAGCGCGACAACGATCGCGGCGTCGTCTACTACGGCAAGGCCGACGGCTCGAAGATCGAGGAGAAGGTGTTCCCGCTCGAGCGGCCCAACGGCTGCGGCCTGTCGCCCGACGAGAAGACGCTCTATGTCGTCGAGACGCCGACGGCGCGCTGCTGGGCCTTCGAGCTCTCCGCCCCCGGCACGATCAAGGATGCCAACGGCCCCTATCGCGGCGAGAAGGGCCGGGTGATCGCGGGCCTCGGCGGCTATCAGATGTTCGACTCGCTCGCCGTCGATTCGGCGGGCCATGTCTGCGTGGCGACGCTGATCACCGGCGCGGTCAGCGACATCTCGCCCGACGGCAAGCAGGTGACGCAGTACAAGCTGCCCGACCCGATGGTCACCAACGTCTGCTTCGGCGGCAAGGACCTGCGCACCGCCTTCGCCACGCTGTCGATGACCGGCAAGCTGGTGAGCTTCGAATGGCCGCGGCCGGGCCTGAAGCTCAACTATTTGAACAAATGATTTCCCTCCCCATTCTGATGGGGAGGTGTCGTCGTCATACGACGACGGAGGGGTCATGAGTCAGCGACCCCTCCGTCAGCGTAAGACGCTGACACCTCCCCCTCAGACGGGGGAGGGATTCATCCCCTCGCCAGCGCCCGCACCTCGCGGCTCGCGACGACGCGGCCGCCGGCATAGGCCTCGTGGTTGACGTCGACGTCGGCCAGCTTGTAGCGGTAGTTCACCATCATGGCGTAGGACTGGCGGAGGCCGTTGGCGCTGGTGTCGGCCAACCAGTTCAGCCGTTCGACGATGGCGCCGTTGCCGAGATGGAAATGCGCCACCCGGTCGATGGCGCGGCCCTTGCCGTCGGTGCTGGTGAGATAGGTCGCCGCCAGCCGCGACAGGATCGGCCGCAGCGCCTTGTTGACCGCCGGCACCTCCCACCAGCTCGGCCGGTCGAGCAGATGGCGCACCGCGGCAGCGCCCTCGGCGGCGTTGGTGACCGGCCGCAACGAGGCGACCTCCTGCTGTGTCAGCACCTCGTCGCCTTCGCCCTTCAGGCGGTCGTCGATGTGACGGCGCAGGCCGGGGATCGGCGACAGCGTGGCGAAGTCCTTGATATTGGGCAGGTCGCGCGCCAGCTGCTCGGCGACGCGCTTGATCAGGTAGTTGCCGAAGCTGATGCCGGCCAGGCCCTGCTGGCAGTTCGAGATCGAGTAGAAGATCGCCGTGTTGGCGGCCTGGGGATCGCTGGTCTCGGCCTTGGCGTCGAGCAGCTGCCGCACGTCGCCAGCCAGGCCATGGACCAACGCCACCTCGACGAAGATCAACGGCTCCTCCGGCATGCGCGGATGGAAGAAGGCGAAGCAGCGGCGATCCGAGTCGAGCCGGTTCTTGAGGTCGCGCCATGAGCGGATGGCATGCACCGCCTCATAAGCGACGAGCTTTTCCAGGAGCGCCGCCGAGGCGCGCCAGTCGATGCGCACCAGGTCGAGGAAGGCGACGTCGAACCAGGCGCCGAGCAGGGGCCGCAGGTCCTCGCTCAGGGTGCGCGCCGCCTGGTCGCTCTTGCCCAGCGCTAAAAGCTCGGCGCGCAGGTCGACCACGAACTTCACGCCCTGCGGCACGCCAACGAACTCGCGCAGCAGCCGCACCGCCGGCGGCTCGAGCGCCCGTACGAGCGCCCGCGGCGGCTCCTTGGTGGTGCGCCAGCGCTCGACTTCGGCGACAGCGGCGTCGCGCGGCAGGCCGTAATCATTGGCGAGGGTCAGCAGGAACTTGCGGCGGCCGGCCGGCGACAGCGACAGATAGGCCTGCCCGAGCTCGGCGGCCCGGGCACGGCGGGCGATCTCGCCGCCCTTGCCTTCCAGGCAGGCGTCGATGCGGTTCCGGAGCCGCGGCAGGTCGTCGTCGGGCAGGTCGGGCCGGAGCGGCGTGCCGACGGCCTGGCGGGCGCCGCGCGCGGTTTCGACGAAGGCGTGACGCAGACGCTCTAGGGTGCGGCCGGCGGTGTTCGAGAAGGGGAGAGCCATGACCGATTATGTCATGGCGACCGTGTCACCGCGCGCGGGTAATCCCGCGCTAGAGAGGCGCGGATGAACGGCCCTTCAGGCCGCCGCGCGGGAGAGGCGCGCCATCTCGCGCTGGACCAGCAAGCGATAGGGGCCGTCGCGGCGCAACAGGTCGTTGGGCGGGCCATCCTGCACGATGCGGCCGCTTTGCATCACCACGATGCGATCGAAGCTGCGCAGGGTCGAGAGCCGGTGGGCGATGGCGACGACGGTGCGGTTCTGCATCAGCTGGTCGAGCGCCTGGCGGATCATCTCCTCTGATTCGCCGTCGAGCGACGACGTCGCCTCGTCGAGCAGCAGGATCGGCGTGTCCTTGAGCAGCGCGCGGGCGATGGCGATGCGCTGGCGCTGGCCGGCTGACAGCCGCGTGCCGCGCTCGCCGACCACGGTGGAGAAACCCTCGGGCAGCGCCTCGATGAAGCCGAGACACCGTGCCGCCTCGGCGGCCCGTCGCACCTCGACATCGTTGGCGCCCGGGCGGCCGTAGCGGATGTTCTCCAACACCGAGCGATGGAGCAGCGAGATGTCCTGCGGCACCAGCGAGATCGCCTGGCGCAGGCTGTGCTGCGTGGTGTGGGCGATGTCGTGGCCGTCGACCAGGATGCGGCCGCGCTCGAGGTCGTGGAAGCGCTGCATCAGCGCGAGCAGGGTCGACTTGCCGCCGCCTGACGGGCCGACCAACCCGGTGCGCTGGCCGGCCGGGATTTCCAGGCAGAAATCGTGGAACACCGTGCGGCCGCGGCGATAGGTGAAGCCGACATTCTCAAAGGTCACGGTTTGCCGCCGGCCGGCGAGCGGCTTGGCGTCGGCGCGGTCGCTGAGCTCGTGCGGCTGCAGGAGCGTGGCGACGGCTTCGGCGAGGCGGGCCATGTGCTGCGTCACCTCGACCAGGGCCACCGCGAGGTCTCGCGTGGCGTAGAGCACGGTGAGGCCGAGCGTGCACACCAGCACCACGTCGCCGGTGGTCGCCGAGCCCTGCTGCCACAGCACCAGCGCCCAGGCGAGCAGGCTGACGGTGAGCACGATGGTGATCGCCGCGTGCAGCGCGCGCAGGCGCTCGAGATAGAGCAGGCTCTTGCGGCGGGCCGACATCTCCTCGTCGACCGTGCGGTTGAAGCGCAGCAGCTCGCGCTCGATGGCGCCGAAGGTATGCACCAGCGGCATGTTGGTCACGACGTCGGTCAGCTCGCCTTCCACACCGGCGGCCTTGTCGGCGAAGCCCATGTGCAGGGTCTTGCCCGCCGCGGCGAGCTTGAACAGGCCGTACAGCAGCACAGCGGCGACTACGACCAGGCAGCCCGTCATTACGGGATCAACGAACGACAGGTAGATGACCGCCCCGGTCGTGGCGATGCAGGGCGGCAGGATGTTCCAGATGAACATGTTCTGGACCGTGAACACGGCGTTGGAGGTCGCCGTCACTCGTCCGGTAAGCGTGCCGACCCGCCGTTCGGCGAAGAAACTGGGCGCATGGCCGGTCAGGTGGCGGAACAGCTCGCCGCGCAAATCGCCGCTCACGCCGACGAAGGCGTAGCTCGCGACCCAGCCCGCCGCCCGCCACAGGAAGTTGTCGGCGGTCATCAGGGCTACCAGCAGTGTGAAGGCGAGCCAGATGTCGTTGCTGCCCTGGCCCTTGGCCAGGGTGTCGACCATGAACTTCACGCCGTACTGCGTACTGACTGCGCAGCCGGCGGCGGCGATCACGGCAAGCAGGATCCCGCCGTGGGCGAACGGCCGGCGCCGGACGTAACGCAAGATGAACGCAAGCGGCCGCTCGGCCAGTCGGCTGAGATCGTCCATATCTGCCAAATGCTGTTTGCCTCCGTACGGTTGCTTGCCACGCCGTCGCAGCACCGCCTTGTGACCAAAAAGTGCCCGCCGCGCGCCCAACACAATTCTCGTCTGAAAGTTTGCCGGTCATCGACCCGTCATGTCGGCCACGCGCGACCGGGGGCCACTTCGTCGCGGCAGGGAACGTCTGCGGCCTTCAACCACTTAACGACACCAGCGAAAGGGAGAATTTTTACATGCGCATCGCACAAATCGCCCCGCTGACCGAAGCGATCCCGCCGAAACTCTACGGCGGCACCGAGCGCGTCGTGTCGTGGCTGACCGAGGAGCTGGTGTCGCTGGGGCACGACGTGACGCTGTTCGCCAGCGGCGATTCGGTGACGACGGCCCGGCTGGAGCCGATCTGGCCGCAGGCGCTGCGCCTCGACGGGCGGGTGCGCGATCCCATGGCACTGCACATGTCGATGCTCGAGAAGGTCCGCCGCCGCGCCGACCAGTTCGACGTCCTGCACTTCCACCTCGATTACTATCCGTTCTCGATATTTTCCCGCCAGGCGACGCCCTTCATCACCACCCTGCACGGCCGGCTCGACCTGCCCGAGCATCAGGTCGTGTTCGACGTGTTCGATTCAGAGCCTGTGATTTCGATTTCCGACGCCCAGCGCGGGCCGGTGCCGCAGGCGCACTGGGTGCGCACCATCCATCACGGCCTGCCGGTCAACCTGCTGTCGCCGAGGCCCTTCGAGCCCAAATACCTGGCAGTCCTGGGACGCATAGCGCCCGAGAAGGCGGTCGACCAGGCGATCGGCATCGCCCAGCGCTGCGGCCTGCCGATCAAGATCGCGGCCAAGGTCGATCCCGCCGACCGCGAATATTTCGAGCACGACATCCGCCCGCTGCTCAAGCTGCCCGGCGTCGACTACATCGGCGAGATCAGCGATTCGGAGAAGTCCGACTTCCTGAGCGGCGCCATCGGGCTCTTGATGCCGATCACCTGGCCCGAGCCGTTCGGCCTGGTGATGATCGAGGCCATGGCCTGCGGCACGCCGGTGCTGGCCTACAGTGCCGGCGCCGTTCCGGAGATCGTCGAGCACGGCCTCACCGGCTTCATCGTCGCCAACGAGCAGGAGGCGGCCGGCGCCGTGCCGCGGCTCGCCACCCTGTCACGCAGCCGCATCCGCGCCCGCTTCGAGGAGCGCTTCACCGCTCGCCGCATGGCCAAGGACTATCTCGACGTCTATCGCCAGATGGCCGAGAGCCACGTGCCGCGGCTTCGGGTGGTCAAAGGGTGAGGGCCCTGCGGCTCACTTGGTGTTGAGCGTCGACCACAGATACCAGCTCGCCACCGTCCGGTAGGGCCGCCACTTCTCGCCGAGCTTCTCCAGCGCCTGCGGCGTCGGCAGCTTGCGCTTGTTGAAGGCCTTGGCGTAGGCCTTGCGCAGGCTGTAGTCGTCGACCGGCAGCACGTCGGGCCGGCCGAGGAAGAACATCAGGAACATCTCGGCGCTCCAGCGGCCGATGCCGTGCACCGCCACTAGGCGCTCGACGATCTCGCCGTCACTCAGGCGGCGCGCTTGGGCGAGGGTGGGGACCTCGCCGGAGGCGGAGCGACGCGCGAGATCGCGCAGCGACTTCAGCTTGGGGCGCGAGATGCCGGCACCGCGGATCCTGGCATCGCTGAGCGCCAGCAGCCGCTCGGGCGTCAGCCCGACATGGCCGCGCGGGAAATGGACGCACACCCGGCCGAAGATGGTGGCGGCGGCCTTGTTGGAGAGTTGCTGGTAGACGATCGCCCGGGCGAGTGCCTGGAACACGCTTCTAGCCGGATTGAGCTTCATCTCGAACGGGCCCGCCGCGTCGATGACACGTGCCAGGTCCGGGTCGGCCTTGCGCAGATGGCGGATCGCTGTCGCCGGATCGAAACCCAGCTCAGCCATTACGCTGTTGCAGGCCGGCGAACAGCGGGCCGGCGCCGACCGCCGCCGCCCCCTCGATCTCGAGGATGCGCCGCTTGATCGCCACGCCGCCGGTCGCCGAGAAGCCGCCCATCTTGCCGTCGGCGCCCAGCACGCGATGGCAGGGCATGATGATGGCGATCGGGTTCTTGCCCATCGCCTGGCCGACCTCGCGCGATTCGTGCGGCACGCCGAGGCGCTTGGCGATCTCACCATAGGTCATGGTGTGCCCGGGCGGAATGGTGCGCGCCACGGCGTAGATGCGCTGGTGGAATTCCGGCGCGTCGCCGAAGTCGAGCGGCACGTCGCTGAGATCGACCGGCTGGCCCGACAGCAGGGTGAGCACGCGGTCGATCACCGCCTGCACCTCCGGAGTCGGCGCGCATTCCTCGGCGCCCGGCCAGCGCCGCTTGATGCGCGCCCGCGTGTCGGCGGCACTCTGCTCGGGCAGGCGCAGGCCCACGATGGTCGGGTCTGGCGTCCGGTCCTGCCAGACCAAGCTGCAGGTGCCGATCGGCGTGTCGAAGAGGGCAAAACTGGCGCTCATATCGATACCTTGTCACGAAACTGGCACTGACACCCAGTATGTTGGGAGGATCGTTTCTAATGTGGAGTCCCTGGATTGGTATATCCGCGGGCTGAGAGTGAATTGCGCCTCAAACAGGCGGTGCGCCGCCACCGGTCCTTGAGCCGCGAAGGACTTTTGGAGCGCCTGTTCGAGCGGCTGTTTCGCGGGCTCGTCTATACCCAGATCTGGGAAGACCCCGAGGTCGATCTCAAGGCCCTGGCGCTCAGGCCCGACAGCCATGTCGTCGCCATCGCCTCGGGCGGTTGCAACGTGCTGTCCTATCTCACGGCCGATCCCGGGCGCATCACTGCGCTCGACCTCAGCCGCGCCCATGTGGCGCTGAACCGGCTGAAGCTGATGGCAGCCAGCCGGCTGCCGTCGTGGGAGGCGTTCTACCGCTTCTTCGGCTCGGCCGATGCCGAGGCCAATATCGCGGCCTACGAGCGGCTGATCGCGCCCTACCTCGATGCGCCGAGCCGCCACTACTGGGAAGGCCGCAGCCTCCAGCAATGGGGCCGCCAGCGCATCTCGATCTTTGCCCGCAACGCCTACCGCCATGGCGTGCTCGGCCGCTTCATCGGCATCACCCATGCCATCGCCCGCGCCTACGGCGTCGATTTGCGCGAGCTTCTGAGCGCCCGCACGCTCGAGGAGCAGCGGCAGTTCTTCGAGACCGCGATGGCGCCCTTGTTCGACAAGCGCGCCGTGCGCTGGGCCACCGCCAACCGGCTGTCGCTCTATGGTCTCGGCATTCCGCCGGCCCAGTACGAGGCGCTGGCTGGCGGCACCGACATGCGCCATGTGCTGCGCGCCCGGCTCGAGCGGCTGGCCTGCGGCTTCAGCCTCGACGACAACTACTTCGCCTGGCAGGCGTTCGGCCGCTCCTACGCCGACAATGCCAGCGGCCCGCTGCCGCCGTATCTCCGCCGTGAGCATTTCGACGTGGTGCGGGCGCGCGCCCATCTGGTCGAGGTGCTGAACCGCTCGATCACCGAATATCTCGCCGGCTGCCCCGATAGTTCGCGCGACCGCTACGTGCTGCTCGACGCCCAGGACTGGATGACCGACGCCCAGCTCGATGCGCTATGGACCGAGATCACCCGCACCGCCAGGCCCGGCGCGCGCGTGATCTTCCGCACCGCCGCCGAGCCCTCGCTGCTGCCCGGACGGCTGGCGCCCGAGCTGCTCGACCGCTGGCACTACGAGGCCGAAACCTCGCACGCGCTCACCCAGCGCGACCGCTCGGCGATCTACGGCGGCTTCCATCTCTACGTCCTGAAGGCCTGACAGATGAGCGATATTGCCGCCTCCGCCGAGTTGATGGACCGGATCTATCGCCGCCAGCGCCATCTCTACGACTTCACCCGCAAGTACTACCTGCTCGGCCGCGACCGGCTGATCCACCGCCTATCGCCGCCGGCCGGCAGCCGTGTGCTGGAGATCGGCTGCGGCACGGCGCGCAACCTTGTGGTGGCGGCGCACGCCTATCCTGACGTGCATTTCTTTGGCATCGACATCTCCGCGGAGATGCTCGAC
>Ga0306921_10003728_pt1 | contig 15490 bp, 12 predicted proteins | sample sta12Cox44000080_FD_203760 | JGI IMG/M metagenome (GOLD analysis project Ga0306921, IMG submission 203760) | Lab enrichment of tropical soil microbial communities from Luquillo Experimental Forest, Puerto Rico - statoxic.12C.oxic.44.000.080 (v2)... | ecosystem: Environmental > Terrestrial >...
CGAACTCCACTACGCCGATCTAATTCAGCGGCTGGACGCCCTCGACGGCAAGCTTTCGCGGATCGTGAACGGCCCGTCAAATTCCTGAGGAACCTCGCGACGAGCCCACTAACGCCTCGTCTGATTCACCTGATCGATTCGCTTGACAGAGTTCGGCGCCTTGGCTAAGGATAGTACGCATGAAACTTCCTATGGCAGTTCCCGTTGCGTTCGCGGCTTTGTTTAGCGGTGCGCTGGCGCTCGCTCAGGAGCCGGTCACGCCGGCCTCCGACGTCGAGTCTCTGTTCAAGGACAAGAACAAGAAGCTGAACGAGATGAAGCAGGCCGCGTATCACATCGAGAAAGAACTGTTGCAGTGTAATTACTGGGATCAGGCCGACAAGTGGCTGACGGAGCGGTATCTGCAACACAATCCCCTGGTGGCTTCCGGGCGGGCCGGCGTAGTGAAGTTCTTCAGCAACAATCCGAATCGTCCGCGCGCGGCTAGCTGCGAGAAACTTACGGCCCCGGTCGTTGCGGTCGTGGCCGACGGCGACCTGGTGACGGTAGTTACCGTGGCCAACCGCAAAGACTCCAAAGGCAACCCTTACACGACCACCTGGTTCGACATGTGGCGGATCGTGAAAGGCAAAGCCGACGAACACTGGGATCCGCAGACCAAACCGTAGGCGTCGGGAAACCGGCTCCACCCCGCGGCCACTACGGCCCCATACGGGCCGCAAGGAAAAGGAGCAGGCGCGCGGCTGGTCGCGAACGATACCCCCGAGGATAACCGACGGTGGAATAAGGCTCCGCCTTGTGTCCTGCCTACGGCGCGCTCGTGTTCTGCCACCGAACCTTGAGGCGCCCTCGCGCTACCCAGTAGCCCTGAGCGAGCTAGATGAGAGCCGACGGCCGCCGTGTCCAGGGACTGCCGTTTTTTTGCGACACGGTTTCCATGTCTTTCACGTAGGCACCGGCCTGCGTCAGGATGTGGTGCAGATCGTTACCGATGCTGATGAAAGGGAAGCCCTTTTCCAAGAATTCGCCGACGCGGGCGGTTCCGAACAGGAACAGGCCCAGGATGACGTTGTTGCGCTTCGCGGCTCGCCGAAGCTTATCGGTGGCGGCGCCCAACTCCGGCGACGTGTACATGTCGGGAAATTTGTATTTTTCGTACAGTCCCATCGACATGCACAGGTCGTTCTGGCCGAGGAAGAGGAGGTCCACACCCGCCACCGCTGCGATCTCGTCGATATTGGTGATGCAGGAATCGGTCTCGACCTGAAGCGCTAGGATCACATTGTCGTTGGCTGCGCCGGCGTAGCCGAGCAGACCGGCCCGGTTCATGCTGCGTTGCGGGAAGTAGACCGATCGCGTCCCAGCGGTCGGATAACGGGCGCAACTGACCGCTTGGCGGGCTTCGTCGGCGCTGTTGATATAAGGGACGAGCACGCCGTCGGCGCCCATGTCGAGCGCTTGCTGGATGCCACCGCGGTCGTGATATCCCTGGACGCGCACCATCGACTTGGCTCCGCCATTCGCGATTCCGGCCAGCATCGCCGATAGTTCGAGATTGCCCATCGGTCCGTGCTGCGTGTCCACTAGCAGCCAGTCATAGCCGCTATGGGCCAGCTGCTCGGCAACCGTCGGGCTGTGCGAGTTCAGGAACAGCCCCATCTTCGGCTTCCCTTCGCGCAGTTGCTTCTTAAACTCAGCTCCTGTGAGCGCTTCACTCATTCGGTATTTCTCCTGGATCCCGGACAGGCCCACGGCCCGCCGGCGGGTGTCTGGTTCGGGGAATTCCCTGGGGGCATCCCGACCTCATGAAAGTATACAACGATACGAAATCGAGCCCAGGCGAAGCGTGAAGTTCTCGACCAACGGGTCTCCCCGGGCATCTCGGAGTTCGTGGTCATGCCTTGAAATGCTCAAATGGAGGGTGCTTGTCCCACGAATGAAGAGTTTGGGGTTTGGTCTAGGGATTGCACACGGTCGACACGGAGAAACTGGGGGGGTAGAAAGGAGCGCTGATTTCTATGGAAGACCGGACGAATGAATACGAAAGCAGTACTTGGGGCGAGTGGCACACACCCGTGATCCTCGCGATTGCGGTGGTGCTGCTGGTCAGTAACATCTACTTCTATTGGGACCACCATCAGCTCCAACAGCGATTGCGCCGGATCCAAAATTCGGTCGAATCGGACCTCCAAACGCTTCGCGAAAACACGGCATCCTCTGCGCAAACGACGGCCAAGACGCTGGAGGAGTTACGCACTCAACTCGACGACGAGCGGGGACGGGCCATGCAGGCGGCCAACCAGGCGGCCCGAAACGCACGGCGACACGCCGATGACCTGGCGACCAAGATTCAGACTGAACACGCAAAGGCTCAGGAACAGGTGGCGAGCGCCCTGGGAGAGGTGAAGGAGGTTGCCAGCACCAGAATCGCTGAGGTCGCCAGCCACGTCAACACGGTCGATACGCAGGTGGCACAAGCCCGCTCCGAGCTGGACAAGACTGTGGCGGAGCTCCGAAGCGTGCGGGGCGACCTGGGCGTGCAGAGCGGTTTGATCGCGACCAACGCAAAGGAACTAGCGGCTTTACGCGAATTGGGAGAACGCAACTACGTAGAATTCAATCTGGCGAAGACAAACAAGCCGCAGCGCGTTGGAGCCATCAATGTGGTGCTCCGGAAGGCCGATCCGAAGCGGAGCCGTTTCACCGTTGACGTGATCGCCGACGATAAGAAAGTCGAGAAGAAAGACAGGACCATCAACGAGCCGGTGCAGTTCTATGTTTCGCGCGCGCGCCAGCCGTACGAACTGGTGGTCAACGAGGTTCAGAAGGACCGCATCGTCGGTTACCTGGCGGTGCCCAAGGTTGAGACCGCGTCCCGCTAAATCCGTCTCGAACGAGGCCGGTCTTGGGGCCCGCCGCTCCCTACCTGGTGGGAACCGCCTCTGGTCTTTCCTCGCGCAGTTGGGGGAATAACTTGACCCAGGCCGCCACGACCGCCATGGTACCGAGACCGCCAAGGATCACGGCCGGCACGGTTCCAAACCATTGCGCGGTGATTCCGGATTCGAACTGCCCCATTTCATTGGAGGCTCCGATGAACATCGTGTTCACGGCACTTACGCGGCCCCTCATGTGGTCCGGGGTTCCCAGCTGCACCATGGTCGAGCGCACCACCACGCTGACCATGTCACAGGCGCCGGCAAACGCCAATGCCACCAGAGAGACAGCCATGCTGCGCGACACGCCAAAAACCACTGTGAACAGCCCGAAGCCGAACACGCACCACAACATGAGCCCTCCCTGGCGGCGGCCGAGCGGGCGGTGCGCCAGCAACAGTGCCGTCAACACTGCGCCCACGCCGGGCGCGCAGCGCAGAAGTCCCAGGCCGGTTTCGCCGACGTAGAGGACGTCACTAGCGTAGACCGGCAGCAGGGCCACGGCTCCGCCGAGCAGCACGGCGAACAGGTCGAGCGAAATCGCGCCCAGGATCAGCTTGTTGCTCCAGAGGTATTTGAAGCCCTCCAGCACCATTTCCGGCGCCACCGCCCGTGGCGGCCGGGTCACGGGCGTCCGTCGAATGCGCGAGGTCAATACCAGGGCGGCCAGATTAGCGACCACGGCGAACGCGTAGACCACGGCCGGGCTGTGGCTGAAGCTGTAGAGCAACCCGCCGGCAATCGGCCCCAAGATGGTCGCGGTGCGGAACGTGGACGAGCTCCAGGCCACCGAATTGGGGAAGTGTCGTTCGGCCACCAATGTGGGCAGCAACGCCTGAGCGGCGGGCTGGCTGAAAGCACGTGCGGCTCCGTTCAACAGCAGAATCAGATAAATCGGATAAACCCGCTGAACGCCGCGAACGGTGAAGGCCAGCAGCAGCAGCGAAGCGGTGGAAAGCCCGCCCAGGCAGGCCAGCAGGATGGTCCGCCGCGGGATGCGGTCAGCGGCGTGTCCGGCGACCAGAAACAGCAGGATTCCCGGAAGAAACTGAGCCAACCCGACAAAACCTAGGTCGAGCGGCTGGCGGGTCAGCTCGTAGACCTGCCAGCCCACTGCCACGGCTTGCATCTCCGAAGACAGAACGGAAAGTACACGATAGCCGATGAAGTAGCGGAAATCCGGGTACCGGAATGCCGCTCGGGAATCGGACGCAGGGGTTCCCATTCGGAGAGCTTTCCTGTAGTTTCCCACAGCCCACACTATTTCATGCAACTCGGAGGCGGCACTCGTCGTTAGCAATAGCATGGACAACTTCGTGGCCGATATTCGATACGCCTGGCGGATGCTGCACCATAACCGGGGGTTCACGGCCATAGCGGTCTCGGCCCTGGCACTGGGCATCGGTGCCAATACCGCCATATTCACCGTAGTCAACGCGGTCCTATTGCAACCGCTCGCTTACCCGCATCCGGACCGCATCATGAGGCTCGGCCGCAAGTATCCCAACGGTACGGGCGATTCGAATTCGATCCCCAAGTATATGGTGTGGCGGCAGAACCATGTGTTCGAGTCCATGGCCCTGTACGACGGGACGGGGTTGGGCGCGAGTTTGGGCGCCGATGATCGGGCCGAACCGGTGGCTACGGCGCATGTCTCCCGGGAATATTTCAAAGTCTTCGGCGTGCCCCCTTTGAAAGGCCGGACTTTCACTGAGACTGAGGATCTGCCAAACGGCCCTCTGGTGGCCATCCTCAGTTACCACGTGTGGCAGTCGCGTTTGGGAGGGGACCCGGCCGCCATCGGACGGGTCATCAAGTTGAACGGCGAGCCGCGCACGGTGGTCGGCGTCATGCCCGGGACCTTCCGCTCCGATCCCGATGCGCCCGACACCGATGTCTGGATTCCTCTCGAGGCCGATCCCAACAGCACCAACCAGGGGCATTACCTGCGTGTGGCCGCCCGCCTGAAGCCGGGAGTCAGCCGGGCGGCGGCCGAGGCCGAGATGAGAGTCGTGGGTGAGCGGTTCCGAAAAGCGTTCCCGAAATGGATGGATCCCAACGAGAGCGTGGCGGTAATCCCGATGCGCGACGCCGTGGTGAGGGACGTGCGAACGGCACTTTACGTGCTAGCTGGCGCCGTCGGATTCGTTCTGCTAATCGCCTGCGCCAATGTGGCCAACCTGCTGCTGGCGCGTGCTGCTGGGCGGCAGCGGGAAATGGCGGTCCGAGCCGCCATTGGCGCCAACCGCGGGCAAGTCTTCCGGCAGTTGTTGACGGAAAGCATTCTGCTGGCGGGCTTGGGCGGCGTCGTTGGTTTTGCGCTTGGCGCCTGGGGTGTCCGGGTGTTGCTGGCGCTGGTACCGGGAAATATCCCTCGGCTCACCGATCTCAATGGCATGCGCGTCTCGCTGCCGGCGGTCGATTGGCGCGTGGCGGCATTCACCATCGGGCTAGCGTTGCTGACCGGAGTCTTATTCGGCCTTTTCCCGGCACTCCACGTTTCCAATCCGGATCTCTCCTCGGCATTGAAGGAAGGCGGAGGCCGGTCCGGCACCGGCCTCCGGCACGGCCGTGCCCGTGCGGCGCTGGTAGTGGCCGAGGTGGCGTTGGCTCTGGTTCTTCTCACGGGGGCGGCGTTGCTGATCAGGACTTTCGTCGGCCTGCGCACGGTGAATCCCGGATTTGACGCGCACAATGTGCTCACGATGCAAACGTCTATGGCGGGCGGCACTTATTCCACCACCGCCAAAGTCGATCACTTTGTGACTCAGGTGGCGAGGCGGATCGAGAGCTTGCCCGCCGTCGAGGCCGCGGCTTCTGCCGTCACGCTACCGGTCACAAATGAGATCGATCTGCCGTTTTCGATCGCCGGTAAACCTTCGGCCAAGGGCGACTATAATGGCGATGAACAATGGCGGTTTGTCTCGCCGCACTATTTCACGGTATTCCGGATTCCCCTATTGCGCGGCCGCACCTTCAGCGAGACCGATAGCGAACACTCCGCGCACATCGTCATAATTAATGATGCAATGGCGCGAAAGTACTGGCCGAAGGAGGATCCGGTCGGGCACGTGATCACCATCGGCAAGGGCTTGGGCCCGCAGTTCGACGACCCGCCGCGCGAGATCGTTGGGGTGGTCGGCAGTGTGCGCGAAACGGGATTGAGTGAGGCCGAGGTCGGCGTTATGTACATTCCGCAGAGCCAAGTGCCGGAAGGGTTGACCACGCTCGCCAACTCGGTCATCCCGTTGTCGTGGGCGGTCCGCACGAGCCTCGATCCGATGAGCCTGCGCGTGGCGATCGAGCGCGAGTTTCACGCTCTCGATGGGCTGCTGCCGGTGGCGCGCGAGCGGCCGATGGAGCAAGTCGTCGCCCAAAGCGTCGCCCGCCAGAGCTTCACCATGCTGCTTTTGAACTTGTTTGCGGCAATTGCGGTGTTGCTCGCAGCCATCGGCATCTACGGTCTGATGTCCTACTCGGTCGAGCAGCGCACGCAGGAAATCGGGATCCGTATGGCCTTGGGAGCCGGTCGGCCGCACATGGTCAAACTCGTGCTAGCACAGGGATTCCGGCTGACCGCGGCCGGCGTGATCCTCGGACTCGCCATCGGCTACGGGCTTACGCGCGTGCTGGCCACGCTCCTGTTCGGAGTGAAGGCGAACGATCCGGTGACCTTCAGCGTGGTGGGGGTGACCCTGACCCTGGTCGCGCTGGCTGCCACCTACTTGCCCGCGCGGCGTGCCGCGGGCGTCGATCCGGTCGAGGCACTACGCTGCCAGTGAACGTACAATTGGGGGGATGGACTGGCAACTGGACGCTTCCGAGGCACGCGTGCTGGGGTCTCTGCTAGAGAAGGAAATCGTTACCCCCGACTACTACCCGTTGTCGCTGAACGCGCTGGTGAACGCGTGCAACCAGAAATCCAACCGCGATCCGGTGGTGTCCTACGATGAGGATACCGTGGAGCGCGCGCTTGCCGGGCTGCGCGCCAAAGGCCTGGCCGTGCGCATCACCGGCGGCGACAGCCGCGTACCCAAGCACGGCCAGCGTTTCACCGAGGCCTTGAATCTGGGACGCCGCGAAACGGCCCTGCTGTGCGTGCTGATGCTGCGCGGCGCGCAGACCGTGGGCGAGCTTCGTGGCCGCAGCGAGCGTATGTATACCTTCGAAGATCTGGAAGGCGTCGAAAGCACGCTGAACAGCCTTGCCGAGCAAGGGATGGTAAAGAAATTACCGCGCCAGGCCGGGTCGCGGGAATCCCGCTACGCCCACCTGTTGTCGGCAGACGAGGGCGTCACCGAGGAAGGCACGCCGGAAGCGGTGCCGGTAGCCGCCGCCGCGTCGCGCGGCCCAACCCCGGAGGACCGCATCGCCACGCTCGAGCGCGACCTGGTTGAGTTGCGGCGGGAGTTCGACGAGTTTCGAATGAGGTTCGAATGAAGATTCTCGTTGGTGTCCTTCTCTGCTGTGCGATCCAGGCCGCGACGCTGCGTTATTGGGTCGAGCCATGCAACAAACCCGCGAGCGGGTGCCACGCGGGAGACTCTGAGCTGGCCGAGTGGGCCGTCCAAGCCTGGCAGGCCGCCTCCGCCGGCGAACTGACCTTCGAGAAGGTGGCTGACGAACAAAAAGCTCACATCCGCGTCCATTGGGCCAATGGAAACCAGGGGCTCTACGGCGAGACCGAGCCCATCCTGGTCGAGGGTGTGCGCGGGGCTGTGGTGTACGTCCTGCCGGCCGCCGGCGCCAACGGAGACGCCCTAATGCGCGACGCGATTGTGTATCTGACCTGCCTGCACGAAACCGGTCACGCGCTCGGTCTGGCGCACACGGCCGCCTTCGCCGATATCATGTACAGCTTCACCTACGGCGGCGATATTCCGGAATACTTCGGCCGCTACCGGCGGCTGCTGACCTCGCGCGCGGACATTCGCAAACACCCCGGCATGTCGGACGCCGACCGCCAGCGCCTGATGGCGCTGTATCGATAAACCGCCCCGACCTCGTCCGACAGCGACACAACTCAATCACGCTGGAGCGCCGGCCAAAAACCGTCGAGTCGCCTGAACCGAGCGAGCGCCCGGTAACTCTGTTTTCTGATGAGCGGAGCCGGTTGATCCCCAAAGGGGCATGGCCACCCAAAACCAATCGACACCAACTGCGGCAGTGGCCGCAAATCCATCCGCCTCGCCTCGCCTGAGGGTAAGACCACGTCCCGCGTTAATGCTCTGAAAACCGGCCTCGCCGCTAGATGCCACGACTCGTTAGTGCCGGCCAGCGCCCACCAACGCTTTCTGATCGACTCTCATCGGTGCCAATTGGCGATTCCGCCGTCTCGGATCTCGAGACGCCGCCTGAACCAATCGCCAGTGCCCAAGGACTCCCTTCGCGGCTTGAATGAGGAAGGTTGGCTCGATGAGGTCTTCGATTCGCTCTCGACCGGGCGTTCTCACCACTACCGCCCTCACCTGGTTCCTACGCCTTCGCGTGGCAGCGTGGCCAGCCTCACGCGCGCCCCAACTCCTTGAAGAGCCGAGCGGTTGTCCTCAAAATCGCTTTCGTTTCTTTTAATCCCTCCTGGTAGCCGCGCGAAGCTCCGCCCCGCACGCCGGCACGTCGCCGGGTGTCAGCGCCATTGCTGATCCGGGCCTTGTGTGGTAGAGTCCCGAGGCATGCAGAGTCTGATGCGATGCGCCGTGATCTTGTTCGCGACCGGGAGCAGTTGGGCTTTCCAGCCGCTTTCCGGTCTGACGGCCGACTGGCCTTCTTATAACGGCGATTACAGGTCCTCTCGGTTTTCCGAGCTGACCGAGATCACCCCGAAGAATGTCACCAATTTGCGGCAGGTGTGCTCATATGCGCTCGCCGAGAGCGAGACCTTCGAAAGCAGCCTGGTGGCCGCAAGCGGGGCGCTCTATTTCACCACCTCCGAGTACACCTACGCCATCGACGCGGCAAGCTGTCAGCTACGGTGGCGTATGCGACATTCCCTCGAGGCACCGGGGGGCACCGTGCGCGGAGTGGCGATCGCGAAGGATCGATTGTTTCGAGGATTCCGCGACGGCACACTGATCGCCTACAACACCTCTACCGGTAAGCAGATCTGGGCGACGAAGCTCGAGGAGGCAGATGGCAAGGCGGCCACCATCGCCGCATCGCCGGTCGCCTGGAACGGCATGGTCTTTATTGGCACGTCCGGCGCCGAAAGAGCCTGCGCCTGTATCGTGGCCGGCCTGGACGCCGGCACCGGCCGAGTGGTCTGGACCTTTTCTTTGGTGCCCACCGGCAAAGCTCGCGGTGCGGAGACCTGGCCGAAAGGAGTCCGCGTCGGAGGCGGTTCGGTCTGGACGAGCATGACGCTTGACCCGGATTCCGGCGAGTTGTATGTGCCCACGGGAAACCCCGGCCCGGATTTCTCGGGTGAATACCGTCCGGGTACGAACCTGTTTACCGGCTCGATTGTGGTGCTCGACGCGAAGACCGGCACGCTGCGGACGTGGTATCAGCTCGTCCCGCACGATACTCACGACTGGGATGTCGCGGCCGCCCCGGCTCTGATTCTCACCAAGTCGGGCCGCCGCCGCGCGATGGCCGCCGGCAAAGACGGGTACCTCCATGCGATCGACACCGCGGCCGGGAAAATCGCGTGGAAGACCCCGGTCACGACCATCGAAAACATCGACGTTCCCGTGACCACCGAAGGGACGCATTTTTGCCCGGGAACCGCGGGCGGCGTGCTGTGGAACGGACCGGCCTACTCCCCACAGACGAATCTCGTGTACGTGAACAGCGTCGACTGGTGCACGACCTTGAAGATCGATACCAGACTGCCGACCTTCGAGCCGGGGCGGAACTTCCTCGGCTCGGCTAACGCGTTTGGCGAGAAAGACGCCCGGAAACTGGGCTGGCTCACGGCGGTCGATGCGGATGGCGGCGGTGTCCGGTGGCGTTATGGGGCGGCAACGCCGATGGTCGCCGGAATCGTAGCGACCGCGAGCGGGTTGGTGTTGACGGCAGACCTCAACGGCGATTTTCTCGTCTTCGAGGGGTCGGCCGGGAAGTTGCTACACCGGGTCGCGACCCAGCAGCCGGGCGGGGGCGGAGTCATCACGTATCAAGCAGGCGGGAAACAGCGGATCGCGATCGCCAACGGCCTTCAGGACCGGATTCTGGGTACTCAGGGGCAGCCGCAAGTCCTGGTGTTCGGCTTGTAGGGTGCCGATTGACTCAGGGAAAACTCCGCTATCATGTCTGAATGCCTCTCCACCCGCAAGCGAAAGCGATTTTAGAAGCGCTGGCGGCCGAAGGCGGCAAACCGATTGAGGAGATGAGCCCTGAGGAAGTGCGCGCCAGCCGAGCCCAGAATGCAGAAGCGATGGCGGCGATGGCCGGGCCGGAGCAGCCGGTGGCCCGCGTTGAGAACCGGTCGATTCCGGGGCCTGGCGGGCCGATCCCAGTACGCATCTACTGGCCCCTCGCCGGCAAATCGCTGCCGGCCCTGGTCTATCTGCACGGCGGCGGCTGGGTGTTCGGGAACATCGACAGCGTCGACCGCAACTGCCGCGTGCTGGCGAATTCGGCGCAATGCGTTGTAGTCAATGTCGAGTACCGGCTGGCACCGGAGAACAAATTTCCCGCCCCCGCCGAGGACGCATACGCCGCAGTCACGCACGTGGCTGAGCATGCATTCGAGTTCGATATCGACGCTCGCCAGATCGCCATAGGCCGCGATAGTGCCGGTGGCAACCTTGCCACCGTCGCCTGCTTGATGGCGCGCGACCGGGGCGGGCCACGGCTGGTGTTTCAGCTCCTGGCCTACCCGGTCACTGACTACGACGACAACCGGCCGTCTCTTGAGGAGAACGAAGGCTACCTACTGACACGGAAAGTCATGCAGTATTTCTGGGAACACTACGTTGCGAGTCCGGAACAAGGCCGCCACTCCTACGCCTCCCCGATCAATGCCGAGGACCTCGCTGGGCTACCGCCGGCTATGGTGATTACCGCAGAGTGCGACCCGCTACGCGACCAGGGAGAAGCCTACGTGCGCCGCCTTCAGGAGGCCGGCGTGCCGGTGATGCTAAAGCGATACGCAGGAGCGATTCACGTCTTTTTCCAGATGGGCGCGGTGATCGATTCGGGCCGGGAAGCTGTCGCCGACGCCGCCAGCGCTTTGCGGAACGCGTTTGCGGCCAGCATGCGAGCGCCGGCGTGAGCCGGCTCGTGCTGGCGGCCCCTGCCATCCTGGTGATGGCTTGCTGCAGCTCCGATACGCGGAAACCTGCTCCGGAGCCGGTTCAGAAAGCGGACATCCGCAAACCGAAAAACGAAACGCGCCGTTTCCCGTCGACCGGCCAGGTGGATACCACAGTCGTCGACAACCATCTTCTGGGGAAGGGATTCATGCCCGGCGGCACGATTGCCCACTACAGAAGGGGGGCAACCCAATACGACCTGTTCGTCGCGGAGTTTCCTTCCGCCACCGATGCTTCGATCGCTTTGGCCAATTGGGAAATGTCCCTTCAGGGTGCCAAGCTGATCCCGACGTTCGGCGGCTATTTCGGCACCGATCGCGGACTTCCGGTTTTCGTGTTTCCGAAGGACACCTGGCTCGCTGGCGTGGTTGGACTAGCGCAGAAAGAAGCGGATTCCGAGGCGCGCGTCCTGGCTGCGCGGCTCAACTGAAAATCGCACCTTCACTCAGTGGATCTTGCGATCGGGAGCGCCGCCCAAGGCGCGCTGAAACACCTCACTGACCTCGGCGGCGGTCCAGGGCTTAGGGAGCATCTCGTCGAAACCGTACCGACGAAAGTCAGACATGACCGGCGCATCCGAGTACCCGCTGGTCACGATCAGGGTCGCCGAAGGGTCCAATTCCCGCAGCTTTGTCGCCGCCTCCATACCTCCCATGCCGCCGCGGACCGTCAGGTCCAGCAGGACGGCGTCGAAGTCGCGGCCGGCAGCCTGCGCGGATCCGTAGAGCGCGATCGCCTCGGCTCCTTCGCGCACACACTCGACGTCGTAGCCGAGCGAAGTCAGAAGGCTGCGCAGCAATTCCCGCAGCGTCGCCTCATCGTCCATGACCAGCAATCGGCCGGCGCCGGTACGGAGCACCGCATCCCTCACGGGATGCGGTGCCGGACTGGCCGCCGAGGCCGGCAGATCCACCACGATCGCGGTCCCTTCGCCGGGCTGTGACGCAACGGAAATGTGGCCGCCATGTTTGGAAACGATCGCGTAGGTGGTCGCCAGCCCCAGTCCGCTTCCAGCCGGCTTGGTCGTGAAGTACGGATCGAAGATTCGAGGCAGCGCTTCGGCGGAGATTCCACAGCCGTAATCGCGCACCGAGATCCGCACGCGGTCTTCGGGAATGCCGGGCAGGGATCCGGCGACATTGGTCGCCAACACCTCGATAATGCCGCCCTGCGACGTGGCCTGCCGGGCATTGAGGAGGATGTTGTGGAGCACCTGGCTGATCTGGCCTCGATCGGCTTCGACTGGCCAGAGGTCTTCGGCGATCTCGACATTGATGCTGACGGGTGCGCCGGCGCGGGTGAGGTTGACGGATTCCCGGATGAGTTCAACGAGCGAAACTACGCGCCGCACGGGTGCGCCGCCTTTGGCAAAAGTCAGCAGCTGGGAAGATAAGAAGGCGGCGCGCTGGCAGGCACTGGCGGTCTGGTTGAGAAGCCCTTGAACCGGCGCGGCGAGATCTAGCTGCATTTTCATGAGCTCCAGATTTCCCTGCACCACGGTGAGGAAGTTATTGAAGTCATGCGCGATGCCGCCGGCCAGGACCCCCAGCGACTCCAGCTTGCGCGCCCGCAGCAGTTCTTCTTCGATCTGTTCGCGCTGTTCGATTTCCGCCCGCAGGCGCTGGTTGGCCTCTTCGAGTTCGGCGGTACGCTCACCTACGCGCGAGGCCAGCATCTCGTTGGATCTTCTTAGCTCCGCCTGAGCTTCCTTCAAGGCGCGTTCGGCTCGAATCCTCTGCGTCACATCCAACGCGTGACCCAGCACCCAGGGGGGCAATCCGGGTCGGTCGTGCAGCGTATTTCGATACATCCACACCCGCTCGGTCCCGTCTTTTGCCAGCAGACGCATCAGGCCGGCGTCCTTGCCATTGCGCCGGATGCGCCGCAGATAGTCGCGAAAGAGATGGCGAACAGCGGGCTCGAGGAAATCTCGCAGATTCCGTCCCGGCCCATCTGCCAGTTCGTAGCCAAGCGATTCCGCCGCGGCTGGATTGGTCAACAAAATGACGCCGTTCACGTCATGGATACAGAGCAGGCCAAGGCTGTTTTCGACCAGAAGACGCGACAGTTGCCACGGGCTATCGAAATCCTGCATGGTGAAGAGCGGAGGGGGGTCAGACTGCAAATTTTTTTTCGACCGCTCGACGCCTCTCGGGCGACTACTCGTTTGGGGAGCATAACGCAAATCGGCCGATTCGTCAAACCGCCGGCCGAATGCGGGCCCGGCACGATCTACTCGTACCGCAAAGCATCCACTGGGTCGAGCTGCGCGGCTTTCACCGCCGGCCAGACGCCGAAGAATACCCCCACCGCTACCGAAACGGCAAAGCCGGTCGCCACCGCCCAGGTCGGAACCACCGAAGGCAGGGCCGGCGCCAGCTTGCCCACCAGCAGTGTGATCGCCAGCGAGATGATAATCCCGAGGATCCCGCCCGCGCCCGTGAGCGTGACCGCTTCCACCAGAAACTGGCCGATGATGTCGCGGCGACGCGCGCCGATCGCTTTGCGCACGCCGATTTCCTTGGTACGCTCCGTTACGCTCACCAACATGATGTTCATTACACCGATGCCGCCGACGAGCAGCCCCAGCCCAGACATCGCGATGGCCACCAGGCCAATCACGCCCGTGATGCTGTCGATCTGCTGAATGATCTGATCGGGGGTCTGAATGGTGAAATCGTTTTCCGCGTTTGTCGATAGGCGCCGGATCCGACGCATGGCGGCCTCCACCTCGTCGAAGGCATCTTGCCGCATGCCCGTGCGGGCCTTGGCGGTGATGAAGTAGTCGTCCAATTGCGGGTAGCGGAGATGGGCGGTCGTTAGCGGCATGTTGATCGCCGAGTCCTGATCATTATGGCCGAAGAAGCCGCCTTGGGCCTTGTCATAAACTCCGACCACCCGGTATTCGGCGCCGCCCATCATGAGTGCATGGCCGACGGCGCGGCCGTCGGGGAACAGCGCCGTGGCCACGTCATTTCCGATCACCACCACACGGGCGGCCCGTGCGCTCTCGTCGGGCGTGAAGAAGCGCCCATCCCGCAGGTCTCGCGGTGAGAGCTCCAGCGAGTTCGCCGAAAGGCCGCTGATCGACAGGTTATCCGATTCGTACCCGGGCACGCGCGCGGTGATGGGAATGCCGTCGACCACGGGGGGAACGTAGAGCATGATAGCCACATCCTCGACAGCGGCGCAGGAGCGGCGGATGAACTCGGCAAACTCCTGACGGACGGGTCGCCGCTTCCGCTCTTTGGCGACCATCCCACCCGCGCCTGGGCCGCCCGAGAAGCGGGAGACAAAGACATTGTCCGGACCGAGTTCCTGAAAGAAGACCACCATTCCCTGCCGCAAGCCGGTGAGCAGCGCCGAGACGGTAACCACAGTGGTGATACCGATCACGATTCCCAGGATGGTAAGCAGCGAGCGGAAGCGGTGCGTCCAGACCTGCCGCATCGCCATGTTCATGTTCTCGGTAGGATGGATGTTCATGATCTATTCCGCCCGCAAAGCCACCACGGGATCGAGTTTGGCAGCCCGTGCCGCCGGATACCAGCCGGATACAATCCCCACTACGCTCGATACGCCGATCGAGAGCAGGACGTAGCCTGCCGAAATGTGCAGTGGCAGGCTGATCACTCGCCCGATCAGCATCGTCAATAACGCCCCCAACGCCACGCCCAGCCCGCCGCCTACAACCGCCAGTGTGACAGCCTCGATCAGAATTTGGAGCATGATGTCCTGGCGTCGCGCGCCCAGCGACTTGCGCAACCCGATTTCGGCCGTGCGCTCGGTGACGCTCACCAGCATGATGTTCATGATGACGATGCCGCCAACCACCAACGAAATACAGGTGATGGGCACGACGACGGCCGCCACCATGCCAAGCACGCGGTCGATGAAGCCGCGGACGGCGTCGGGCGTGAGGGTGTCAAATTTGTCGGTGTCGCCGGGACGCTGATGGAACCGCGTTCGCAAAGCCACCCGCGTCTCATCGAGCGCCTGCTGCATGCTTAGGCCGCCGTCCGGTCTCGGCCGCGCGAAGAATTGAAAGCCGAGACCCGCGCCGTACAGCCGGTCGAAGGCGCCGGTCGGGATGTAAACCATCTTGTCCTGGTCATTGCCGAAGGCCGACCCCAGCTTCTCCAGCACCCCGACCACGGTAAAGTCGATTCCCTCGATGAAGATGGGCTTGCCGAGCGCAGAGGAGGACGAGGCAAACAGCGTGTCCCGGACGGTTTGCCCGATCACCACGACCGGTAACCGAGCCCGCTCCTCCTGCTCGGTGAAGAAGCGCCCGTCCGA
>Ga0306921_10003731_pt1 | contig 15482 bp, 11 predicted proteins | sample sta12Cox44000080_FD_203760 | JGI IMG/M metagenome (GOLD analysis project Ga0306921, IMG submission 203760) | Lab enrichment of tropical soil microbial communities from Luquillo Experimental Forest, Puerto Rico - statoxic.12C.oxic.44.000.080 (v2)... | ecosystem: Environmental > Terrestrial >...
GCCGGTCGGCGGCGGCCGGATGGCGCTCGGCACCTGGCAAGGCGTTTACGTCGCCGAGCACCGCGCGCAATCACACCGCCGTGAGGTGACGTTGCAATTTCTTGGTTCGTGCGACGATCCTTAAAGATTGTGACCGCCGTCACATCATCATGCTGGCTGCGCAACGCTGCAATGATAGCGGCTGCTGTAGTTAGCCGTCGCCTTTGGTGAATGAGTGCGCGGACGCCGGCGTCGCCAAGCTGATCACCGCCAGCGCGGCAACGAGCGCGAGTTTTGAATTGCTGATCATGATCGATCTCCTGGTTACGCAGCGTTGAGGCAACACGCCGTCATCGCTGGCCGGGAGATCGGATGCCGCCGCGGATTTTTAATCGGCGGACCAGCAAATAGACTTCAATGCCCGGCGAATAATCGCGGCGTCGCGACGCTGAATGTGCTGGCCGTCCACATTCCAGGTGGACCGTGGCAGCGGATCGGTCCTAAAATACCGCGAGACCATCGGACGGCGACCTTGACCGACGCGCAGTTACACCATCTGCTCATTGCCGACGACCATCCGCTGTTCCGCGGCGCGCTGCGCGAGGCGGTGTCTGGCTTGTTCGGCGACGCCGAAATCGGCGAGGCCGGGACCTTCGAGGAAGTCGCCGCGCATCTCGAACGCGGCGCCGACGTCGATCTCATATTGCTCGATCTTTCCATGCCCGGCGTGCGCGGCTTTTCCGGCCTGATGTATCTGCGCGCGCAATATCCGAGCCTGCCGATCGTGGTGGTCTCGGCCAACGACGATCCGGCGGTGATCCGCCGCTGCATGGAATTCGGCGCTTCGGGCTTCATTCCGAAGACGCTCGGCATCGACGCCATGCGCGACGCGATCGCGCGCGTGCTCGCCGGCGAAGTGTGGACGCCGCCCGACGTCGACCTCACGCGCCAGACCGACGCCGAGACCACCGCGATGATCGCGCGGCTTTCAAGTCTCACGCCGCAGCAGGTGCGCGTGCTGATGATGTTGTCGGGCGGGTTGCTCAATAAGCAGATCGCCTACGAGCTCGGCGTCTCGGAGGCGACCGTGAAGGCCCACGTCTCCGCCATCCTGCAAAAGCTCGGTGTCGAGAGCCGCACCCAGGCCGTCATCGCCGCCGGCCGGATCGAAGCCGGACAATGGTCGCAGGTGGCGGCGCGCGAGAGCTGACTACTCCGCGGCGACGCGCTGCACGCGCCATTGCGTGATCAGCGCGCGCAACGACGCCGGCTTCAGCGGCTTGTTGAGGACATAAGCCGCCTCGGCCTGCGCCTCCTCGCGCACATGGAGCGAGCGGTCGGCGGTGATCAGGATCGCCGGCACGTGACGGCCGAGGCGGCGGCGCAATTCGGCGATCGCCGCGACGCCGTTGCCGCCGTCGAGGTGGTAGTCGACCAGAAGGCCGTCGGGCTCGAGGCCGCTTCCTTCGATGGCGGCCAGCGCTTCCGCAAGATCGGCGGCGGTGAGCACGCGGCAGCCCCAGCCGCCGAGCAGCTTTTCCATGCCGTCGAGAATGCTCCGCTCGTTGTCGATGCAGAGCGCCACCGTGCCGGTGAGCCGCCCGGCATTCAGCCGCAGTGGCTGCGCCGTCGGCGCCGTAGCGACGGCGGCCGCGCGCGGCACTTCCACCGAAAAGCGTGAGCCGCGGCCGACGGCGGATTGCAGCGCCACCTCGCAGCCAAGCACGCGGGCGATGCGCTCAACGATCGACAGGCCCAAACCCACGCCGCGCGCCACCCGCGCGCCCTGATCGAGGCGGTGGAATTCCTTGAACACCGCGCGGCGCTTGCCCTGCGGAATGCCGATGCCGGTGTCGTAGACGTCGATGCGCAGCTTGCCGCCGCGGTGCCGGCAGCCGACCAGCACGCGGCCGGACGGCGTATATTTGATGGCGTTCGACACGAAGTTCTGCAGCAGCCGGCGCAGCAGCCGCCGGTCCGAGCGCACCGTCAGTGAACACGGCATAAAAGACAACGCAAGGCCCTTCTCGCGGGCGAGCGGCGCAAACTCGACGTCGAGCCGCTGCAGCAGTTCGTCGATGCGGAAATCGGCCATTTCCGGTTTCATGGCGCCGGTGTCGAGGCGCGAGATGTCAAGCAGCGCGGCGAAGATTTCCTCGACCGCTTCCAGCGACGCATCGATGTTCTGCACCAGGCCTGAGTCTTCGCTGGCTTCGGCATTTTGCTGCTGGCGCTCGATCAGGCTCGTGACATAGAGCCGCGCCGCGTTGAGCGGCTGCAGAATGTCGTGGCTCGCCGCGGCGACGAAGCGGGTCTTCGACACGTTGGCGTCGTCGGCTTCGGCCTTGGCGCGCTCGAGCTCGCTGTTGAGCCGCGTCAACTCCTTGGTGCGGTCGCGCACGCGGCGCTCGAGCGTAGCATTGGCGCGCTCCAGCGCCTCGGCCGCTTTGACGCTCGGGGTGATGTCGGTGAAGGTCGTCACCAGGCCGCCGTTGGGCATGCGGTTGGCGCGCACTTCGATCACCAGGCCACGGTCGGCAAAGCGCTCCAGGAACGGTTCGACCTCGGACGTGTATTTGGCGATGCGCTCGGCGACCGCAGCGTCGAGGTTCTTGTCGGCGTCGGCGCCGTGCTGGACGACGTGGCGCAGGATCTCGTCGAGCGCGATGCCGACGCGGGTCAGCCCGTGCGGCAGATCGAAGATCTCGCCGAACTGGTGGTTCCAGCACAGCAGATGCAGATCCTTGTTGAACACCGCGATGCCCTGGCGCACGTGGTCTAGCGCGGTCTGCAAAATCTCGCGATTGTAGTGAATCGCCGCATTGGCGTCGTCCAACAGCTTCAGCGCGTCTTTGGTCGAGACGGCACGCTTGCGCAGCAGCAGCGATAGCACGAGCCGCGACGATGCCGCGCCGATCGCCGAGGCGAGCAGATACTCGCCGTATTGCAACAGCTCGAAATCGGCCTCGGCCTGCGGCGCGAGGCTGATGCGGCGCGAGGCGGCAAAGCTTGTGAAGGATTCGCGGGTGCGCTCCTCGCCGAGATAGCGCGCCACGGTCGCGATCAGCTCCTCGACCGTCACCGCGGCGCGCCGCAACCGGAAGCCCGGCGTCATCGGCGCGAGAATCGGCGCCAGCGACGACGGCACGAACACATCCGCCTGCATGCGCTCGATCCCGGTCGGCCGCCGGCTGAGCGAGCAGCCGATATAGAACGCGACATTGACGGCGAGGCTGAGCAGCACGCCATGAACCAGCGGCGGCAGGTCGAGGCCGAACAGCGCCTGCGGCCGCAGATAGGCGAGCGCCCACGGCCCTTCGGTCAGGATCCCCGCGCTGACGATGCCGGCATCGGACACGCTCGGCAGCAGCAGCGTATAGCCCCAGACCAGAATGCCCGCGATCATGCCGGCGATGGCACCGCGCGCCGTGCCGCGCGGCCACACCAGACCGCCGAAAAACGCCGGTGCCAGCTGCGCGATCGCCGCGAAGGACAAAAGCCCGATGGCGGCGAGCTGCGCCTCGCCGGCCGAACGATAATAGATGTAGGCGAGCAGCAGGATGACGAAGATGGCGATGCGGCGCGTGGTCAGAAGCCGCGCGCCGGCGTCGCCCTGCGTGCCGACCAGGTTGGCGTTGCGCTTAAGCAGCAGCGGCACGACGATGTCGTTCGACACCATGATCGCCAGCGCCACCGATTCCACGATCACCATGGCGGTGGCCGCCGACAGCCCGCCAACGAAGGTGATCAGCGTGATCAGCTCGGAGTGGGCGGCGAGCGGCAGCGCCAGCACGAACATGTCGCCGTCGACGCTGCCGGCGGGAAACGTCAGCAGCCCGGCGAGCGCGATCGGCAGCACGAACAGATTGATCAGGACGAGGTAAAGCGGGAACAGCCAGGCGGCGCGCCGCACCTCGGCCTCGTTATGGTTCTCGACGATCGAGACATGGAACTGCCGCGGCAGCAGCATGATGGCGAACAGCGACAGCGTCGTCATGGCGCAGAAGCTCCCGAGCTGCGGCGTGCGCATCAGCACGGCTGCGGTATCGGCTTGCGCGAGCGCGCGGGAGAGCAACGCGAACGGGCCGTGGAACATGACGAAGGTGACGAAGACGCCGACGGCGAGGAAGGCCAAAAGCTTGACGATGGATTCGGTCGCCACCGCCAGCATCAGCCCGTCCTGGTGCTCAGTGGCGTCGGTGTGGCGGGTGCCGAACAGCACCGCGAATGCCGCCATCAACAGCGCGACCAGGAGCGCGCTGTCGCCGACCAGCGGCTGGGCGCCGCCCGGATAGGACTGCGCCAGAATGGTGCCGACCGACGCCGACACCGCTTTGAGCTGCAGCGCGATGTAAGGCACCATGCCGATAATGGCGATCAGCGCCACCGTTGCCGCCACCGCCTGGCTCTTGCCGTAACGCGCCGCGATCAGATCGGCGATCGAGGTGATGTTCTGGCCCTTGGCGAGCCGCACGACGCGGACGATCAGCGGCCAGGCAAGCCCGACCATCAGCATTGGACCGATATAGATGGTGAGAAAATCGTAGCCGGTGCGGGAGGCGAGGCCGACCGAGCCGAAGAACGTCCACGACGTGCAATAGATCGCAAGCGACAGCGGGTAGATCAGCAAGCGCGACGCGGTGCCCCGCGCAAGCTCGCGCCTGCGGTCGCCGTAGCTCGCCACCACGAACAGAAAGCCGATGTAGGCCAGTGCTATGATAACGACGACCCAGCCTTGCAACATGGCCCTGCCCTAAACTCGACCGCGCGGGGGTCTGCGCGCTTGTTTGCCGGCAAGGTCACCATTTTTTGGTTGGCCTGTCCATGGCTTGAGGCACTCGCGTTGACGGGGTAACGGCGAGGGCGCATTCATGGCCGGTCAATGGTCCTCGCCCCTCCCGCGCGGCGCATCCTCATCGAAGCCGTCGAGACGCTCGCCATCGCGCTCGTCGGCGGGCTGATGTTCACGTATTTGGGGTTGCCGGCCGGCCTCGTCTCCGGCTCGGTGCTGGCGGTGGCGATCGCCGCGCTGCTCGGCCGGCCGATGCGCTTGCCGTTGCCGCTCGCCCGCATCTGTTACGTCATCGTCGGCATCCTGCTTGGCGCCGTGGTGACGCCGGAGACCTTGCGCGGCATCACCACCTGGCCGGTGAGCATCGTCTGTTTGATGCTGTGCTCGCTGGCGCTGATGCTGGCGACGTCGAGCTACCTGCGCGTCGTGCACGGTTGGGACTCGCTGTCGGCGCTGATGGGCGCGAGCCCCGGCGCCATGGCGCAGGTGATCGCGCTGTCGTCGGAGCTTGGCGCCGACCTGCGCGCCGTCGCCATCGTGCAGACCGTGCGCGTGCTGCTGATCGTCATCGGCCTGCCGAACGCGCTGGCGCTGTTCGGCTTCATGGTGCCGGCGGTCGCGGTGGCGCGTGGCGAAGCCGACATGGCGGTGCTCGGGCAGATGATCCTGCTGGTCGCTGTCTCGGTGAGCTTCGCCGTGGCGTTTTTGTATTTGCGCTTTCCAGGTGGCCTGATGTTCGGCGCGCTTACCGGATCGGCGCTGCTGCACGGCTCGGGCTTCATTCAGGCCGTGTTGCCGTGGTGGATCGGCTCCGGCGCAGTGATCACGCTCGGCGGCTTGGTTGGCTCGCGCTTTGTCAACACTTCGGCGCGCATGCTGGTCGGTTATCTCGGCGCCGCGTTCGGCTCATTCTCCGTATCGATGGCCGTCTCCGCGGTGTTTGTCGCCATCGTCGTGCATTTCTATCCGTTTGCGGTCGCCAACGTCGTCATTGCGTTTGCGCCCGGCGCCCAGGACACCATGATGGTGCTAGCGCTGGCCCTGCACCTCGACCCGGTCTATGTCGGCGCGCATCATCTGGCGCGGTTCTTGGTGGTGACGTTTTCGATCGCGTATGCGGCACGGCGACTCGGCAGACCGGAGAAGTCTTCCTAAAACTAGGAGCAGTGGCCGAGCGTGCGGCGAAATTATTCCGCCGCGAGCGCGCGTTCCTTGAACGGCAGGTTGAGCTTGCCCCAGACGTCGACCAGCGCTTCGGCGAGCGTGTCGATCAGCGCGTCGTCGTGATACGGGCTCGGCGTGATGCGCAGCCGCTCGGTGCCCTTCGGCACGGTCGGATAGTTGATCGGCTGGATATAAATGACGTGATCGGCGAGCAGCAGATCGCTCGCCGCCTTGCAGCGCTCGGGATCGCCGACATACACCGGCACGATGTGGGTCGGGCTCGTCATCACCGGCAGCCGCGCTGCGGTGAGCACCGCTTTGGTGCGGGCGGCGCGATCCTGATGGCGTTCGCGCTCCCATCGCGAGGTCTTCAGATGCCGGATCGCGGCGGTCGCCGCGGCGGCGACCGCCGGCGGCAGCGCCGTGGTGAAGATAAAGCCCGGCGCATAGGAGCGCACCGCGTCGATCAGGGCAGTCGAGCCGGCGATATAGCCGCCGAGGCAGCCGAACGCCTTGGCCAAAGTACCCTCGATCACGTCGATGCGCTGCGCGACGCCGTCGCGCTCGCTGATGCCGCCGCCGCGCGCGCCATACATGCCGACCGCGTGCACCTCGTCGACGTAGGTCATGGCGCCGTAGCGCTCGGCGAGATCGCAGATCGCTTGCGCCGGCGCCACGTCGCCGTCCATCGAATAGAGGCTCTCGAACACGATGAGCTTCGGCCGCGCCGGATCGGCGGCCGCGAGCAGGGCTTCGAGATGCGCCATGTCGTTGTGGCGGAAGATCTGCTTCTCGGTCGCCGCCTGCCGCACGCCCTCGATCATCGAATTGTGGTTCCAGGCGTCCGACAGGATGAGACAGTTCGGCATCAGCTTGGCGAGCGTCGAGATGCCGGTCTCGTTCGACACATAGCCTGACGTGAAGACCAGCGCCGCGTCCTTGCGGTGCAGATCGGCAAGCTCGTGCTCGAGCTCGACCACCGGATGATTATTGCCGGCAATGTTGCGCGTGCCCCCGGCGCCGGTGCCCATCCGGGTCGCGGTCTCGACCATGGCGCCGATGACTTTGGGATGCTGGCCCATGCCGAGATAGTCGTTGGAGCACCAGATCACGATCGGCTTCGGGCCGTCGGGCGAATGCCAAATGGCGTGCGGAAAACGGCCGGCAATGCGCTCAAGATCGGCGAACACGCGGTAGCGCCGCTCGGCATGCAGCCGGCCCAGCGCATCGGCAAAAAAGCCGTGGTAGTCGATCTTGGAATTCCGACGATAATTCATGAGCTTTAAGCATCCGGCGGGCGGGGTCCGTTATGGGCCTCTTTGGAACTCGACCAGGGTAGTTCTAGAAGCGTTCCAGGGTCTTTGTCGAGACTATATGCGGGGGATTAGTTGCCGCCGCATTGATTGCGATCAATGGCCGCGCCGCCGGATGAAATTAGTCTGCCTTGCCTAACCAGATTAGAAAATTTCTGGCGAAAATCGGCGCCATTTCGCATAGTGGCGCCCGCATGTCAGACCAAACCGCCGGCCTGAACCACGGCCTCACCGATTACGGCGATCGCGACTTCTCGCGCTACCTGCGGCGCTCGTTCGCGCACAGCATGGGCTATTCGCGCGCTTTTCTCGACAAGGCTGTGATCGGCATTGCCTATACGGCGTCCGACTTCAACAACTGCCACCGGCACTTTCCCGAGCTGCTCGCGGCGGTGAAACGCGGCGTGCTCGCCGCCGGCGCTTTGCCGCTGGAATTTCCCACCATCTCGCTCGGTGAAGTGTTCCTGACGCCGACCAGTTTGAAATATCGCAACCTGATGGCGATCGACACCGAGGAAATGATCCGCGCGCAGCCGATGGACGCCGTCGTGCTGATGGGCGGCTGCGATAAGACCGTGCCGGCGCAGCTGATGGGCGCGGTGTCGGCCGACTGCCCGGCCATCGCGCTCGTCGCCGGCCCGATGATGACCGGCCGGCATCGCGGCGAGCGGCTCGGCGCCTGCACCGACTGCCGGCGGTTCTGGGCGCGTTATCGGGCCGGCGACATCGACGCCGGAGAGATTTCCGAGGTCGAAGGCCAGCTCGCGGTTACCGCCGGCACCTGCGCCGTGATGGGCACCGCCTCGACCATGGCCTGCCTCACCGAGGCACTCGGCTTGTGCCTGCCCGGCACCGCGGCGATCCCGGCCGTGCACGCCGACCGGCTGCGCGCCGCCGAGGCTACCGGCGCCGCCGCGGTGAAGCTGATCGGCGCGAAGCGCAAGCCGTCGCAGCTCGTCACCGAGAAATCCGTCGAGAATGCGCTGCGTGTCCTGCTCGCGCTCGGCGGCTCGACCAACGCGGTCATTCATCTGACCGCGATTGCCGGCCGCGCCGGCGTCAAGGTCTCGCTCGACAAGCTCAACGCGCTGTCGGACGCGACGCCGGTGCTGGTCAATCTGAAACCGGTCGGCAACGGCTATATGGAAGACTTCTGCGCCGCCGGCGGCATGGGCGCGCTGTTGCGCGAGCTGAAACCCCTACTGCATCTCGATTGCATGACCGTGACCGGCGAGACTTTGGGCGAACGGCTCGAAGGCGACGCCGATGCCTATGTCGACCGCGCGATCATCGCCGCGCACAACAAGCCGCTCGAGCCCGAGGGCGGCCTCGTCGCGCTGTTCGGCAATCTCGCGCCCAAGGGCGCGATCCTGAAGCGGTCGGCGGCCGATGCCAAATTGTTCGAGCACGAAGGCCGCACCGTGGTATTCTCCTCGCTCGCCGATCTCGCCGCGCGCATCGACGATCCCAAGCTCGACGTCGAGCCGCACGACATTCTGGTGCTGCAGAACGCCGGCCCCCACGCGCCGGAATGCATGCCGGAAGCCGGCTACCTGCCGATCCCGAAGAAGCTCGCGCAACGCGGCGTCAAGGACATGGTGCGCATCTCCGACGCGCGCATGAGCGGCACCGCCTTCGGCACCATCGTGCTGCACATCACGCCCGACGCAGCCTCCGGCGGCCTACTCGGCCTCGTGCGCAACGGCGACCGCATCCGCTTGTCGGTAAAGCAGCGCAGCATCGCGTTGAAAGTCGACGATGCCGAGCTGAAAAAACGCGCCACAGCGATGCCAAAGCCGACGGAAGCACCGCAGCGCGGCTACGCCAAGCTCTTCGCCGAGCAAATCCTGGGCGCCGACGAAGGCTGCGATTTCAAGTTTCTGATGCCGCGCTAGCTGTCTAGCCCGCCACCGCGATCTCCAGCGGGAAATCGTCGACCACCTCGTGGCCGGTGTCGGTGACGATAAAGGTGTGGCCAAGGAAAATCCCGAATAGGCCGTCCGGCGTGATCGGGTTGGGCTCGGCCATGATCACCATGCCGGGCCGCAATATTTCCTCGAACTTCTCCGCCGCAACGTGCTCAGCGACCACATGCGGGCCATCGGTGACGAGATCGATGCCGTGGCATTGGGTCGGCCGCGACTGGTAGCCGTTGTCGCGGAAGAACTTGCTGGCGATGCGCATGTTCTCCGTCGGCTTACCCGGCGCGATCTCAGCGACGATGCGTCGGTAGCCGGGCAGCGTCACCTCGTGCCAGAACTTTTTCACCATCTCGGTCGGCTCGCCGACGCAGATCGGTGAGCCGATTTGCGCGGTGTAGCCGCGATAGCCGGCGGCAAGCTCCATGTTGATGACGTCGCCCTTTTGCAGCACGCGCGCCGACGGCCGCGGATTGCCGAAGATCATCGAAGGATTCGCCATCGGCGTCGAGCCGATAATGAGAAAGTCGATGTCGCCGCCGCCTTCCAGGATAGCGGCGCCGGCTGCCGCGCGCAGCTCGTATTCCTTCACGCCCGGCCTGGCGCGCGCCACCATGGCGTCCATGGCGTCCTTGCACAGCGCGCCGGCTTTGCGAATACAGTCGAGCTCCTCGGTGCTGTGCACCGAAAGAAGCTCGTGCAAGAAGCCCTTGGTGAAGACCAGCTCGGCGTCGGGCAGATTGTCGCGCAGCACGTTGTACTGGTTGATCGGCATGTAGTCGGCATGGCGTGGATCGACCTCCATCAGCCCGATGCGCCCGCGCTCGAGTTTCAGCTCGCGCAAGCGCTCGACCATAATGTCTGCATAGCGGCCGCTGCGGCTATGGCGCACGTCCTTGACTGCGATCTCGACCTGACGGCGCACCGCTTCCGCGTGGGTGCCGCCCATCGAGTAGATCATCGTCGGCTCGCCCTGCAGCGGCACCAGCACGTAGCTTGCCAGCGCATGCCATTCCCAATGGCCGGTCAGCCACAGCATGCCACCGCCAAAGCTCCAGTGGCTCGGCCCGCCCGGCACGACGATGGCGTCGAGCTTGTGCGCGCGCATCTTGTCGCGTAGCGCGGCGTAGCGGCGGTCGTATTCGGCCTTGGAGAACTGCTCCCACACCGCATCGCGGTAGTACGGCGTGTCGCGCATATTGGCGAACGGCAGCGACTGATCGAGCTTGTCGCGCACCGCCGGCCACGGCTGCGGCCCGATACGTGGCGGTCTGATCTGGGTGTTCATAACGGTGGTCCTCACCTGGAATACGCTACGGCGCTGCTGGGATGGGCGGTGCGGGGCAGTTCAATGGTCGGCTGCCATGGTGTCAAGGTCGTGCGCCCATGCACATGCGACGCCGAAGTCGGCTGATTGCCCCTCAAATCGGCTATAGTTGCGGCGTGGCTGGGGAAATCCATGACCATCTCGCGACGTATTGCCATCGGCCTGATCAGCGCGGCAACGCTGACGGGGCGAGCGCGCGCCGCCGACAAGATCGTCGGCGGCACGCTCGGCGGCCAGGCGCCGCTGTGGCCGTTCTATGTCGGAGCGAAAAAAGGCATCTTCGCCGCCGAGGATCTCGACGTCGAGATCAATTTCGCGCAAAGCGGACCGGCGGTGGCGCAGCAGCTCACCGGCGGCGCGTTCGACGTGGCGCTGAGCATTGGCAACGACAACGCCATGCACGCCATCGCCCAGGGCGCGCCGCTCGCCATCGTGCGCATCATCGGCAATACCGCACCCTACGCGCTGATCGCAAAGCCGAGCCTCAAGACCATCGCCGACCTGAAGGGCAAGACCATCTCGGTCGGCCAGATCAACGACGTCACCACGGTCTATTTCGAGCGCATGGCGGCGGCCAACGGGCTGCAGCGTAGCGATTACGACGAGCTTGTCGCCGGCGTCGCCGCGGCGCGCTACGCGGCGCTCAAAGCCGGCGTCGCCGACGCCGCGTTCGTGCTGCCGCCGCTCAACTTCCAGGCCAATGTCGCCGGCTATGTGACGCTCGGCTATTCGGCCGATTACGTCAAAGACCTGCCGTTCACCGGCATGGTGGTGCGAAAAGCCTGGGCGGCATTGCATGGGCAGCAGGCCAAGCGGCTGCTCAGCGCGACCGACAAGGCGATCGCCTGGCTCGCCGACGAGAGCCATCGCGACGAAGCGGTCGACATTCTGGTCAGCGCAGCGCACGCGCAGAAGGATGACGCCGCGGCGAGCTACGATCTTCTGCGCCGCATCGCCTATTTCGAGCCGGGCAGCACCGTGTCGCGGCGCAAGCTGCAAAACCTCATCGACGCCGAGCGCGCGCTCGGCCAGGTCGACGCCTCGGTGACGGTCGAGCGCCTCATCATGCCGGGCGTCACCGAACTGGCGGACTAAGGGTCGAGCCGTGCGCATCGTGCTGCGGACGACGATCGGCACTGTCATTTATATCGGCATCGTCTATCTCGCTGCCGCGGTGCCGACCGCGGCCGGCTTGATGCTGACCTTTCCGGCTTTGAACGGGCTTGCGTTCTATTTTTCCGAGCGTGCCCGCGTCGCGCCCATGGCCGCCACCATGCTGTGGATGCCGATCATCAACGGTGCCTTGTGCGGACTCTACATGCTGGCGTTCCTCGGACTGGCCAGAGCGCTGGCGCCTGCGGCATTGGCGTGGACGCTGGCGATAGCGATCAGCGCGCTGTGGCTCTTTATCGTCAGTCGCGATAGAGTTCACCGCGGCATCGCCGTGAACCATCAGCTGACATTCGCCGTCGCCGCCACGATCGTCGGCGCGCTGCTGGCGGTCGCTGCGCTTTATGCCTTGCGCGCCGACGCGCTGGTGCAAAGGCTCGATTGGTCGGACCACATGCCGGCGCTCACCGACGTGATCGTGCGCAGCCGCCTCAAGATTTTGTTGTTCGCGCTTTGCCTCGGCGGCTTCCTGCTGGCGACGGCCTATCTGCCGATGCGCGATTCCGTCGGCGGCGTTTTGGCAGGTCTGCCGATCGTGCCGTTCGGCGGCCTCGTCAGCGTCGCCGCCGACTCCGCCTCGAGCCTCGACATCCGGCTGCAAGCGCTCTACGCCATGACCGTCACCGTCTGGCTTGGCCCCGCCGTCGCCATCTGGTTCATCTGCGCCATCGCACGTTATTTCAGCACGCGGCAAACGCTGCGCGTGCCGGCGCGCGACGCCGCGGCACGCTTCGCTGCGCTGGTCGTAGCGTGGCTGGGCTGCTTCGCAGCGATCTTGGCTGCGTCGTTTGCGGTTGGGTGATTTTGAAAACCGGAACGTCCAGGGCGCGGTGCTGCCGGTAAGGATTGAACTTACGACCTCCCCCTTACCAAGGGGGTGCTCTACCACTGAGCTACGGCAGCGGCCGACGCGAATGTACTGAAAGCGCCGCGATCCTTGCCATACGGGGGGTGGTCGCGCAAGCGCGGCCGCCCGCGGCGGGACGGTTGCGGCAGGGTGGCCGCCGTGCTTTCACCCTGCGCCATGGCCAAGCGCGGTAAGGCGGAGAAATGGGCGGCGCGCAGCGAGCGGCTTGCCGCAGCGCTGCGGGAAAACCTTAAGCGCCGTAAGGCGCAAGCCCGCGGCCGAGCGAGCGACACCGCCGCGGCGGCTGAAAACGAAAACGCCGCCGCACCTGACTTTCGCCGCAATCCGGGCGGGAAGTCGGAACCGCCCGAGGGTTGAGGGCTTGTTGGGGGTGATGATGGATCGCATCCGCATTGTCGGCGGCCGGCCCTTGAACGGCGTCATCCCGATTTCCGGGGCGAAGAACGCCACGCTGCCCTTGATGATCGCGAGCCTCCTCACCGAGGACACGCTGATCCTCGACAACGTGCCACGGCTCGCCGACGTGGCGCTGCTCGAGCGCATCCTCGGCAATCACGGCGTCGACATCATGACCAGTGGCAAGCGCGCCGGCCAGGCGGCCGACCACGGCCAGACCCTGCATATTTCGGCGGCCAGCATCGTCGACACCACGGCGCCCTACGATTTGGTGTCGCGGATGCGCGCGAGCTTCTGGGTGCTGGCGCCGCTCGTCGCGCGCATGGGCGAGGCACGGGTGTCGCTGCCCGGCGGCTGCGCCATCGGCACGCGGCCGGTCGACCTTCTGATCCTGGCCATGGAGCGGCTCGGCGCCAAGATCGACATCGACGGCGGCTATGTGGTGGCGCGTGCGCCACACGGACTGCGCGGCGGCGAGATTACGTTCCCCAAAGTCACTGTCGGCGGCACCCACACCGCGGTAATGGCGGCGGCGCTCGCCAACGGCACCACCGTCATCGAGAACGCGGCGCGCGAGCCCGAGATCGGCGACGTTGCCGATTGTCTGAACAAGATGGGCGCGCGCATCGCCGGCGCCGGCACCAGTCGCATCGTGATCGAGGGCGTGGCGAAGCTGCACGGAGCGCGCCACGCCGTGCTGCCCGACCGCATCGAGACCGGCACCTATGCGATGGCGGCGGCCATGGCGGGTGGCGACATTCTGTTGCAGAACGGCCGCCCGGAGCTGCTGCAAGCCGCGCTCGACGTGTTGACGCATGCGGGCGTCGGCGTGACGCTGACCAATCAGGGCATCCGCATCGCCCGTAACGGCTCGAGCCTACAGCCGGTCAAAGTGACCACGGCGCCGTTTCCGGAGTTTCCCACCGACTTGCAGGCCCAGCTGATGGCGCTGATGACGCGGGCGCGCGGCACCTCGCACATCGTCGAGACCGTGTTCGAGAACCGCTTCATGCACGTCCAGGAGCTGGCGCGGCTCGGCGCCCGCATCCACCTGGACGGCGAGCGCGCCACCATCGAAGGCGTCGAGCAATTGAAAGGCGCGCCAGTGATGGCGACCGACCTGCGCGCCTCGGTGTCGCTCGTCATCGCCGGCCTCGCCGCCGAGGGTGAAACCATCGTCAACCGCGTCTATCACCTCGACCGCGGCTTCGAGCGGCTGGAGCACAAGCTCGGCCAATGCGGCGCGGCAATCGAGCGCCTGTCCGGCTGACCCGCCGGCGGCTATGGTGCCGCCGCCATGCCGATCCCGACCCGCATTGCGGCACGCTGCGCCGCCGCTTTGATTTTCGCCGCGTTGTGCGTCGCCGCCCGCGCCGAGGATTTCCCGGCGCGGCCGATCCACATGATCGTCGCCTTCGCGCCGGGCGGCACCGCCGATTTCACCGCCCGCGTCATCGCCGACAAGATGCAGGCGCTGCTCAGTCAGCCGATCGCGGTCGAGAACAAGCCCGGCGCAAACGGCGCCATCGGCGCCGAATATGTGGCGAAGTCGGAGCCCGACGGCTACACGCTGTTCTTCACCACCGTCGGCGCGGTGGCCATCAATCCGACCTTGCGCAGCGACCTGCCCTACGATCCGCTGAGGGATTTTGCCGCGGTCGGCAAAGCCGCGGTCAATTCCACCATCCTTGTCGTCAACGCCGACATGAGGGTCGGCTCGGCGCGCGAGCTCGCGGATCTGGCGCGGCGGAAGCCTAACAGCGTCACCATCGGCATCACCGGCCGCGGTGCCATCTCCGATCTCGGCCGCCAACTGTTCGAGGACGCCGCCGGCATCAAGTTGCAGGGCGTGCCCTATCGAGGCGCCGCGCCGGCGATCACCGACATGCTGGCCGGCCATCTCGACGGCCTGTTCGGCGACGTCCCCACTGTCATGGCGCAGGTCAAGGCCGGCAAGCTCAAGGCGCTAGCCGCGACCTCGTCGGAGCGCTCCGACATCTTTCCCGACGTGCCGACCTTCGTCGAGCAAGGCTTCGCCGACGTGGTCGGCGACAACTGGGACGCCGTGCTGGCGCCGGCCGGCACGCCGCCTTCGGTCCTCGCCAAGCTCAACGCCGCGCTGGTGGCGGCGGTGAACGACCCGGGGGTGCGCACCCGGCTGCACAACGCCGGCACCCAGCCGGCGCCGAGCACGCCCGAAGCATTCGAAAAATATCTGCGCGCCGAGATCGCCCGCTGGGGCAAAGTGATCCTCGAAAAGGGCATCAAGGCTGAGTGACATGGCGGGCTGAAATGGCGGGCGTGCGCATCGGCACTGCGGAAGCGAACTCGACGTTTCTGAGCCAAGGCCTGGCGCTGAAGACGGTGCTCGAGCGCGCGCCCGCGCTCAAGCCGATCGACGTCAGCACTTCAGGGCACGCCAGCGTAGAGAACGCCAACCGGCTGCAATCGGGCGATATCGATTTCGGCTTCATGGCATCGAACTGGATCGGCCGCGCCAAGAACGGCGAGACGCCGTTCGCGCAAAAGATCGATCTGCGCATGGTGGCGCCGA
>Ga0306921_10003732_pt1 | contig 15482 bp, 16 predicted proteins | sample sta12Cox44000080_FD_203760 | JGI IMG/M metagenome (GOLD analysis project Ga0306921, IMG submission 203760) | Lab enrichment of tropical soil microbial communities from Luquillo Experimental Forest, Puerto Rico - statoxic.12C.oxic.44.000.080 (v2)... | ecosystem: Environmental > Terrestrial >...
AACCGAAAAAAACCTCGTGCGATCATAGACTTGATCGTGAAGCTAGGCAAAAATCGAAGGGCTGGCAGGGAACCGGCAGGGAAGCTCAAGAGCGCCGGATGCGGTGTGACACTGGCCAACTAATAACACAATATTAATTAATGAATTCATTAATTAATATTGTGTTATTACGCTATATGGATACGAGCCAGCCCTGCGCAAGGGCCCCACACCGGGCTCTCGAAGTAATAGGCGAGCGCCGGCATGCACGCCGTATGTGCGGTTCCATGCCGGCCGAGGCACGGCTGACAATAGCGAGCATGTGGGCGGTCGTCGCCGGCGGTTTCTGCCGAAAATGAATAGCGTGTGCCGATTATGCTCGGCAACCTCGGTTCGACAGGACGGGTTGGGTGGAGATGCCGGGCACCATTACCTCGGGCTTCAGCGAAGCGGAGAAATTTGCGGCTGCGCTGCGCGCGGAGGGTGTCCTTAGCGTACTCGTCACTGGGACCGGCGAGTTTCGAGCGCGGCTCACCCAAGTCGCCTTGCACCAACTGCGGCTATCGGCCGCCGAGGAGCACCTGTCGCGGATCGCCCTTGTCGCTGTGCCGGCCGACATGATCCTCGTTTCGCTCGCGAGGGGCGGGACATCCGCGCCGATATGGGGCGGGGTCAGATTGGACGCGAACGAGATCATCACGCTCGCGGCGCGCCAGCGCCTGCACATGCGAACCGACGGGCCCTGCCGCTGGGGATCGATCTGGATGCCGGCTGGAGAGCTGGCTGGCTACGGCAGGGCATTGACCGGAGCCGACTTTACCCTCCCCTCCGCCGCCCGATGGCGGTTGCGGCCCGCGATGATCAGACGGCTGCGGCATCTCCATTCGGCCGGCATTAGAGTGGCCGAAGGCTCACCTAACGTGTTGATCGGCGCCGAGGCGGCACACGGGCTGGAGCAGCAATTGATCGAAGCCTTGGTCGAGTGCCTCGCAAACGGATCAGAAATTGACACCAGCCGCCTCACAATTGAGCATCAGGACGTTGCGCTCCGCTTCGAGGCGTTGCTACAAACTAAGTTGGAGCACGCTCTCCGAATGGCAGACATCTGCAAGATGCTCGGCATCTCGGCACGTGACTTCCGGTTGGCCTGCCAGGAACAGCTCGGCGTGGATCCGGCCACCTATGCTCGCCGCCGCCTGATGCACCGCGGGATCGCTGAGACGCGCTGGCATATGAAAGGTTCATGTAAGCAATAACTGCTAACCTCTACCCGGCTGCCCTTAGCACATTGCGTCGAAACCCTCTGGCGAGGTTCCAGATGCCGTCGAGCGCTGTGCGAACCTTCACCGACCCCGACGATTATGCGGCGTCGATCCGCGCGACGAGCGCCGAGATGACCGTCACTGCGCGCGGGCAATTTAGCGCTAAGCTCATCCGGATCGATCTGCATCGGCTGTGGACGCAGCGATTCTTCGACAACCTGGCGCGCCTCGCGCACTCGGCCGCCGTAAGCGGACGGGCCACCTTCTCGTTCCGCACGCAACCTGGGCCAAGCCTGCTCTGGGGCGGTGCGGAAATGCTGCCGACGAACATTGTGCGACACGGCGAGGCGCAAGCACCTTTCAACGTTCGTCCGGGTCGGCTAGATGGGGCGCCATGTCGCTGCCGTTGGCGGATGCAGCGGCTGTCGGTGAAACATTGGCTGGGTGCGACCTGATGCCACCCCGCTCTACGACGCTGATCACCCCTTCCCCCTCGGCGATGGCCAGGCTCCAGCGGCTGCATGCGGCGGCCGCGCAGCTGGCCGAAGACGCCCCGGAAGTCATCGCCCATCCTGAGGCGGCGCGCGGTCTCGAGCAGGCGCTGATCGAGGCCTTAGTCGACTGCCTACGAGAAGGAGCACGTTACGAGGACAGGTCGACGCTGCGGCATCACGCGGCGATCCTTCGCCGGTTTCGCAAGGCAGTTAAGGAAAACCCCGAGCAGCCGCTTTACATTCCCGAACTGTGCACGGCGATCGGAGTATCGGACCGGACCTTGCGGGTGTGCTGCCAAGAGCAATTGGGGATGAGCCCCAAGCGGTACCTGCTGTTGCGCCGAATGCATCTCGCCCGCCAGGCTCTGCGCGACGGCTCACCCGGCGCGACAACGGTGACCGAGATCGCCACGCAATATGGCTTCTGGCAATTCGGAAGGTTCGCCGGAGCATACAGATCGCTCTTCGGCGAAGCGCCGTCCACGACCCTCCATCGCGCACACGAATAGGCCCGGCGGTCAGATTTTTCGCATTTCTGCCGAAATTGAATAGTCGGACGAAAGTTCGGCTGCCTAGGCTTGAGGCTCGGGCAAGGTTTGCCTGCCCGACCTAGACTATTCGGAGACAAGCCATGACCATGAACCTGGCAGCCGCGGCGAGGGTTATACGGCTCACTGTCCGCTCACTCAAGGTGATGCTTGTGGCGGCTGTGTTCGCAATGGCCGGCTGCTCCGGGATGATGAATACCCCAACCGCGCAGAGCGTCGCGAGCTTGTCGCCCTCCGGCAATGTCACGATCACCGAGGATTTCGTCACCGGCGTGGGGGGCGGCAGCGGCACCCTGGAGTTCCAGGGGCGGACCTATCCATTCAAAGTGGTCGGCACTGTTGCGGGCCCCGGTGGCGGGCTTGAGAAAATCAGCGCTTCGGGCCCGGTCTATAAGCTCGCGAGCGTCTCCGATTTCGCGGGCAGATACACGCAAAGCACCGGCAAAGCCGGTCTCAGCTCATCAGGCAGCAGCGATCTGTGGCTGGAGAACAGCGCCGGCGTGATCATGCATTTGCAAGGCACGAGCACCGGCGCAATGCTGACCCTCGGAAAAGACGAGATCTTCGTTCGAATGGGCCAGTAGGCGATCCCGCAGGCGCTTGACGTAGAGAGCCTCGAGCAAGAAACCGATGAAGGGTCCTTGCGCAGCTGCATTCCTGGCACTCTGTGTCGTATCCGCGACCGTTCAGGCGGCGGACGATCCGCTGCCGTCTTGGAACGATGGGTCCGCGAAGCAGGGGATAATCGAGTTCGTTCAGGCCACCACCGATCGGTCGAACGCGAAATTCGTGCCTCCCGAGGAGCGCATTGCGACATTCGACCAGGATGGAACGCTGTGGGTCGAGCACCCGCTGTACACACAGGTGGTCTACTGTCTTGAGCGGGTTCCGGCGCCGGTCGCGAAGAAGCCAGAGCTCAAGAGCGTAGAACCGTTCAAGACCGTGCTGTCCGGCAACCGCGAGGCGATCGCCCAGCTGTCGCTGGCGGAATTGGAGAAGATTCTCGCCGCCACCCTTACCGGCATGACGATCGACGAGTTTCAGGCGGAAGCGAAGAAATGGCTGGCAATCGCTCGACACCCGCGCTGGCAGCGGCCCTATACCGAGCTCGTCTATCAGCCCATGCTGGAAGTGCTCAATCTGTTCCGCGCCAATGGCTACAGAACCTATATCGTCACCGGCGGCGGCCAGGACTTCGTGCGCGTCTATTCCGAGCAGGTCTACGGCATTCCGCCTGAGCAGGTCGTCGGCACGGCGGGCGGCACAAAATACGGCTTCGACAAGGAGCGCCGGCCAGAGCTGACGAAGGAACCCAAGCTGCTGCTCAACGACAACTTTGCCGGCAAACCGGAGGGGATCCAGCTCGTCATCGGCCGCAAGCCGCACGCCGCTTTCGGCAACTCGACCGGCGATCAGCAGATGCTGGAATATACGACAATCGACAATGGCGCCGGGCTCGGGATGCTGGTGTTCCACGACGATGCTGCGCGCGAATACGCCTACGGGCCGGCGCAAGGGTTGCCCGCGACCAAGGTCGGCACCTTTACCCAGGCTCTCTATGACGAGGCCAGACAACGCGGTTGGTTCGTCATCAGCATGAAGAACGACTGGAAGCGCATCTTTGCTTTTGAGCACTAGCTTCGAAAAGCGACCAACTGGAGAGAATCACGATGATCCGGAGACATCATCTCATCACGCTGACATTTCTGGGATTCTGCGTCTCGCTGCTCCCTTCCTGCGGATCGCCTGGGGGTGGGAGTGCGCTGCAATCCTACGCCCCGGTGGCGGCACAACCGTCGGGAACGGCGCGAGTGTGGTTTATGCATACCAATGACCCTCAGGAGCAAGCAGGAGATCCGATAATCTACGCCAACGGCAACCAGATCGGCCGCAGTATCCCGGGTGTAGCCTTCTATAAAGATTTCCCGCCGGGCACTTATGCCTTTGCGGTGCAAAGTTACGGCCTGACCGCTGGCGAGCCTTTGAAGAAGGACGTAGTTCAGCTCGCGCCGGGGACCCAGACTTATCTCGAGATCTTGTGGGGAGGCAGCTGGCTCGAAGGTGCTGCCGGTGGCGCCAGCTATTATGTGCGAACGCTGCCGCCGGAGTTGGACCAGGCATATCTCCGTATGTTGACCGACAAGGGTCCACCGCGGGCGTTGTAGCGGAAGATCGGAGCACCGCATCGCGTCGCCTTCTGCCGAAATTGCATAGGCACCCGGCATCGGAGGTACTGCAAATCCGCCTGATGATACATCGCTATGAGGAGTGAACAGGTGATACGAATAGCTCTTCCGCGTCTCGGCGCACTCGCTGCCGGGCTGCTACTGGCCGCCACCGCATCGGCGCAGAACCGGCCCGCTGCTCCAGCGGCGCCTGCCGCTCCAAATGCCGCCGCGCCTGCGATCGCAGAGCAGGCCGACCGGCTGATCAAGGAGATGAGCGCGTATATCGGCTCCGCCCAGGAGTTCACCTTCCATGCCGATGTCACCTTCGATCATGTGCTGCCGTCGGGCCAGAAGTTACAATTCTCCGCGGCTGAGGAAGTCGTACTGCAGCGGCCAGGCCGGCTCTATGTCGAATGGAACGGCGATCTCGGCGCCCGGAAATTTTGGTACGACGGGAAATCGGTCACTCTCTACGACCCTGCCACACCGTTTTATGCGAGCGAGACCGCACCGCCCGAGGTCGACGATATGCTGGGCCAGCTGTTGCCGAAATTGGACTTTGTTCCGCCGCTCGCCGACTTTCTTTATCGTGATCCATACAAGGCCGTGCGCGACAATATCCAGTATGGCTTTGATCTCGGTCAAACCGATGTAAACGGCAGGAGCTGCCGCGCTCTGGCCTTTGTCGAGAAGGACATCGACTGGCAGATCTGGATCGAAAACGGGCCCCAGCTGACGCCGTGCAAGCTGGTGATCACCTATAAGAACCAGCCCGCACAGCCGCAATTCACTGCGGTCTTCAGTGATTGGGACTTTGCGCCGCGCATCGCCGAGCCGGTGTTCACGCCGGAATTGCCTCCGGGCACGCAGAAGATACCGTTCGCGACCGTGGCGGCTGCAAAGTAGTACCAGGAGGATATAGATGACCAGGCAATCGATGAACGGCAAGAAGATGGCCGGCGGATTGCTGGCGGCTACTGCGATCGCCGCATGCCTCGCGATCGGGGCCGAACACGCCGTAGCATTCCGCGGCGGTTTTGGCGGCTTCCGGGGTGGCGGTTTCCGCGGCGGGGGCTTTGCCGGCGGCTTTCACGGCGGCTCTTTCGCCGGCCGTGGCGCGCGCTTTGGCGACGGCGGCTTTGGCGACCGCAGCACCGATGCCGGCTTTGGTCGCGGTGGCTTTGGCAATATCCACAACGCAAGCAGCTTCTCGGATCACGCCGACACGTACCGGCAGAGCCACCCCGAGTATCAACACAATGCCGGCCAGTTCCAGGAAGCCCATCCGGAAGCCCGGCAAAATGCGTCGCAGGTTCAGCAGAACCGCACTACCGAAACCGGCCAGACCGAGCAAAACCGCATGAATGAAGCCAACCAGCTTCAGTCGAACCGTACCAGCGAGGCGAACCAGCTGCAGTCGAACCGCACCAACGAAGCGAATTACCTGCAGGGTCAACATCAGGCCACCTGGAACAATTACAACGACCACTGGGGCGGGTATTACGGGGGCCTCGGTGGTGTCGGCGCGGGGCTGGCAATCGGCGCCAGTGTAGCAGCGTTGCCCTCAGCGGCCGCCGCGATCTCGGTCGCCGGCAACCCGTACTATTACGCCGGCGGCGTCTATTACGCGCCGCAGGGCGGGCAGTACGCAGTCGTGCCACCGCCGCAAGGGGCAGTCGTATCGAACCCACCACCGTCGTGCTCCAGCATCAATCTCGGCGGTGGTGGGACCGGTCTCGATTGCGGCGGTGCGTTTTACGCTCAAGTCGCCGGGGGCTATCAGGTGATCCCGCCGCCGATCGGCTCGACAACCTACACGTTGCCGAACGGTGCGGTCGCTCAGACTGTCAACGGCATGACCTATTATGCCTACGGCGGCGCTTATTATCGACCCTACTACAGCGGCAGCAGCGTGTTCTACGAAGTGGTTGCAAACCCGGCGTAAAGTGCACGGATGTCACTCGGTCGCAATTGAACGCCCAAGGGAGGATCTGCATCATGGAAACTTCGACTGTCTCTGGTTTACAGCACGCAACCCACCTATCGACGCTGAGCCCGGCAGACCGAAAAGCCGCCGGCAAAAGGCTGCGCGACACCGTAAGGCGCAATGCGCATACCGGCTGGCGGACGCCCGCCGATCGGGCGGATCCGATCGACATTCTCCAGGCGGCCGACGCAACCCGACAACAAGACTTGGTGCCGCTGCGCTATGGCCGCATGCTGCAATCCCCGTTCACCTTCTATCGCGGCTCCGCCGGCGTCATGGCTGCCGACCTGGCCCATACGCCGGTCAGCGGGATCAATGTCCAGGTGTGCGGCGACTGCCACCTGATGAATTTTGGCGGCTTTGCCACACCCGAGCGCCGGCTGATTTTCGACATCAACGACCTCGACGAGACGTTGCCGGCACCCTGGGAGTGGGACGTCAAGCGCCTCGTCGCGTCGTTTGTGCTCGCTGCCCGTTCGAATGGGCTCTCCGACGCGAATGGCCGCGACGCGGCCATCGCCTGCGCCCGCAGCTATCGCCAAAAAATGCGCGACTTCGCGGCCATGGATGTGCTCGATGTCTGGTACGCCCGCCTCGACGACAGCGATGTTCTGGCGATGTTGCCGCAGGACCGCAGGGCGCTGCTGAGCAAGCGGATCGCCAAGGCGACCGCGCGAGGCAGTTCGGAGCTGGTGTACCCAAAGCTGGTCGAGGGCTCCGGTGCGCAGAGCCGCATTCACGACACTCCTCCGACTATTTTCCATGCCGACGCATCGCGAGCTGCCGGCGACCTGGAAATGATCCGGGGGTCGCTCCCAAAGTATCGCGAAACATTGGCCGAAGATCGCCGCGTTCTGTTCGATCGCTATCGGCCGGTCGACGCGGCGGTCAAGGTGGTCGGTATCGGCAGCGTCGGCACCTTGTGCATGGTGGCGTTGATGATGTCGGTCGCCGACAACCCGCTTTTTCTGCGATTCAAGGAGGCCAACGCCTCGGTGCTGGAGGCCTATGCCGGCAAAAGCGCATACGCGCAGCACGGCGAACGGGTGGTCCAGGGCCAGAAGCTGATGCAGCCGTCCTCAGATCTGTTCCTCGGCTGGGGCATCGGTCCGGAGGGACGGCATTTCTACATCCGCCAGTTGCGCGACGTGAAGCTCTCCCCATTGGTCGAGACCTTCGATGCCGAGATGCTGTCGATCTACGGCAAGATGTGCGGTTGGGTGCTGGCGCGTGCGCATGCGAAGGCAGGCGATCCATGGGCCATCAGCGGGTATCTCGGGAAGAACGCCCAGTTCGACGAGGCGATGGGCAAGTTCGCGCTCGCTTATGCCGACCAGGCCGAGCGCGACCATGCGGCACTGCGGGCTGCGGTTCGTGCGGGCAAAGTCGAGGTGCAATTGGAGCATTAAGGTGCAGCCGTCACCAATCAAGTGAATCAGCGAATAGCGGCCATCCTTGCCGTGGTAATGCTATGGAACGGCCAGTCCTTAGCCCAGTTGCCGGCGCTCGGGGCTGACACCAACACCGAGCTGTCCAAGGAGATCGAGAACCCTGTGACCCGTCGGATAACACTACCACTGCGATACGAGGCCGATTTTCTCGATGGAGCCTACGAGGCAACCAAGGATACGTTCTCGATCGACCAGGCAGTGTTGCCCTTCCGTCTGAACGACGATTGGGCACTGATCACGCGCACCAAGCTGCCGGTCGAGGTGCTCCCGCCAAAGAACCTCGGTGACCATTGGGCATTCGGGCTATCGAACGGCTACACGACATTCTTTTTGTCGCCCGAGCATGGCGAAGGTGTGTATTGGGGCGTCGGACCGGTTCTTTACTATCCGTCGTCTAACCCGACGGTCGGTGTCAAGAAATGGGGATCTGGCCCGTCCCTGGCCTTTATTAAGCAGGATGAAAGCCCGTGGGTGATCGGCGCGGTCGTCAACAACATCTGGTCTTTTGGCGGGCCGGGCGGCACCAACCAGCTCTTTCTCAATCCGTTCCTGCACTATCATTTCGCCGACGGATGGTCCGTCGACTCGTCACCCGAGATTACAACGAATTGGATCGCGAGCGGCGGTAAGTGGACCGTCCCGGTCGGCGCGGGCTTTGGTAAGGCGTTTCAGCTCGGAGGGCAGCCGATGAAGTTGGATTTCGACGCCTACTACAATGCCGTGCGACCCAAGGCAGGCAACGAGACCTGGTTGCTGCAGGTCAAGCTGACTTTTCAGTTTCCCGACTAGGGCCAGGTGCTGACGGAGCATCCGGCTTGAGCTGAGATGGGGGTCAAGATGAGGCATTGGGTCATTTGCGCGCTTGTTGCAATCATTGGGGCGGTGGGCGGAGGGGTCACCTTCTCACTTGCGGACGAGATGACCCCAGTGGAGGTCGGCATCGGCGAGTTACGCGGCGAAGCTCTGTCGCTCTTTGCGCCCCGGGGCGCCGTAGCGACGGAAACGAACCCAAACTACAAGGGCGCTGCGGCGCCCGCGCGTGCGACTCCTCCCTCGCCAGCCGCCGCGGACTGGCCGAGTTATAACAAGACGCTCACTTCCGAGAGATTCTCGGACCTCAGCCAGATCAACACCCAGAACGTCGGCAAGCTCAAGGTGCTGTGCACCTACGACGCCAGACAATTCACGAGCTTCGAAACCGGCCTGATCATGGTCGAGGGGGCGCTGATCGGCACGACCGAATACGATATCTTTTCGCTCGACCCGGCGACCTGCGCCCAGAACTGGCGCACACACGAGGACTACCCCGGTTACATTCTGCCGACAAACCGAGGTGCGGCCTACCTGGACGGCATGCTCTATCGCGGGACCGAGGACGGGCGGGTGCTCGCCTATGACTTCAAGTCCGGCAGGCGGGTCTGGGAGGCCACAATCGCGGATCCGAAAAAGGGCGAAGCCGTGCCCGCCGCACCGATCGCGTGGAACGGTCTTGTGTTCGTTGGCAACGCGGGCGGCGACTTCAAGGGCGCCAAAGGACACATGTACGCGCTCGACGCCAAGACCGGAAACATCGTCTGGGAATTCTTTCTGGTGCCCAAATCCGAGGGCGATCCGGTCCGCGGGCCGCAGGGCGCGTCGCCGCTCGACAATTCGACCTGGAAAAACATCCCCGGCGCCCCGATCAGCGGCGGGGGAGCCTGGACTCCTGTGACTTTGGATCCTGCCACGGGGCTATTGTACGTTCCCGTAGGCCAACCGGCGCCTGACTTCGACATCGGCGCGCGCGAGGGCGAGAACCTCTTTACCGACTCCGTGGTTGTCCTCGACGCCAAGACCGGCGCCTACAAAAGTCATTTCAAGATTGTGCCGCGGGATTGGCACGACTGGGACGTTTCTAACCCGCCCGCTCTGATAAGGACGACAGGCGGTAAGAAGCTGATGGCGGTGTCGCCAAAGGACGGTTTCCTCTATGGCTTCGATCTCGCCGACAATAAGCTGCTCTACAAGACGCCGGTGACGACAATCGAGAATGTCGAGGAGCCGTTTTCGACCGACAAGGATGTCCATTTTTGCCCAGGCGCCGGAGGCGGCGAGGAATGGAACAGCCCGGCCTACGATCCTCGCACCAATCTGATTTTCACCGGCGACGTCGACTGGTGCACGACGGTGAGATTGCAGACCAGGGAAGAAATTGTGGCGTCCCCGCTCGGACAACCGTGGACGGCAGAGAAGTCCATCAATCCGTTCAACGAGTTCGGAGCGTTCTCTCGCGCCGACGACCACTGGGCCGGATGGCTGCACGCCGTCGACGCCGACACGGGTGTCTGGAAGTGGCGGCTGAAGTCTAATTACCCGATCCTCGGCGCCGTGACTCCGACCGCCGGAGGCCTCGTGTTCTTTGGCGACGCCGGCGGCAACTTTTATGCGGTCGACGCCGCCAATGGCCAGAAGCTGTGGGGTCAAAAGATCGGCGGCGCGATCGCCGGCGGGGTGATCACTTATACCGTAAACGGCGTGCAAAAGGTCGCGGTAGCGACCGGCTACATATCCCCCGCCTTCCCCGTTCAAATCAGCCGCGCCAAGATCGCGATCCTCGGCGTCGAGGGTGGGTGAGGTGTTACGGACGTGGAAGAGGACAGCCGAGATGACAGCGTTGGATGTCCTGTGGGTCGGCCTGGGCGGCGGTCTCGGGTCCCTGCTGCGCTGGTGGGTCGGGCGCACGGTCGGCGAGCGCTGGCGCGGTGATTTTCCGCTCGGCACGCTGCTGATCAACATCTCGGGCGCCTTTCCGATGGGATACCTGTCGGTTCTGTTCGCGGTCGACTGGCACACCCGGCATGGCACGGCCCTCACTGCCCTCTGCCTGACCGGTATCATCGGCGGCTACACGACCTTCAGCAGCATGCAGATGGACGCCGTCAAGCCGGCCGGAACGAGAGGCCACATTCTCGCTGCGTCCTATCTCGGGCTGTCGGTTGCGGCCGGTCTGGCGGCCGCCGCGCTCGGGGCCGCGCTCGCCCTCGTGCAGGGCTGAGGAGGTCTGGCGTGGTCAATTTCGTCATACTGGTGCTCGTCGGCGGCGGTCTCGGCGCCATGCTGCGCGAGTTCGTCATGCTGATGGTACCAAACCCGGTGGACGGTTTCCCGCTGGACATCCTCGTTGCCAATCTCGTGGCCGCCTTCTTGCTCGGCCTCGTCACGGCGCTGCACGGCCGGCGGGTCCTGTCCGACGACGTCTACATGCTGCTCGGAGCCGGCATCATGGGTGGAATGTCGACGTTTTCGAGCTTTGTCTATGGCAGTGTGGTGTTGATGCACGCCTCGATAGCAAGCGCCGTCGTCGCGGCGGTCTACGTCGTTGTCAGTCTGATGCTCGGCTACCTCGCGATCATCGTCGGAGAGAAGCTCGGCGGACAAGCTCGCAGGCCGGTAGCTGTTCCGGCGGGAGGCGGCTGATGAGCCTTGATCCGGTGCTGCTGTCACGCGTGGCGGTCGTCGCGCCAGGTTGCTCGGTTTGAAATGATAGAGATCCAAGGGGGTGCTGAGCCGTGCAGTTCCAATTAAGCTATGGGGACATCTTCATCCTCTTTTTCCTTACCTTGGGTCCGCTCAAGGCGATCCTGCCATTTTCCAGAGCGACCCATGGGACCGATCTCGGCTTTCAGCGAAGGATGGCATGGCAGTCAACGGCGATTGCCGCTGTGATCGCGCTCGTCGTGGCCTTGCTCGCCCCGCTGGTTCTGGGGAACTGGCATGTCTCGCCGCCGGCGGTCTCGATTACCGCCGGGATCATCCTCTTCGCCCAGGCGCTGAGGATTGTCATGCAGGCGCCGCCTGCGCCCGGGTCAGCCGCGCAGCAGGTCAGCCCCTCGCCGCCCTCACCGGCGATCGCGGTCTTTCCGCTAGCCATGCCGGCAATCCTAACGGCGCCGGGAATCGCTGCTATCGCAGTCATTAGCTCACTCAATAAACATGATCTGGCGAGTGAGGCGATCGTTATTGCACTTCTGCTTGGGGTGATGGTGCTCAACCTGCTAACATTGTGGAACAACGAAACAATTCTAAGGCATGGTCTGGCTGGGATATTGCCGGTAATCGGATGGGTCTTGGCGGTGCTGCAGGCCGCGCTCGCCGTACAGATAATCATTCACGCTCTGCGCGTTCTCGAGGTGTTACACTGGCCCGCTGCCCAGGCCGGAGGCGCGGTATGACAAAGATTGACCACGTCACGCTGGTGCGGCCGCAAACTGCCCCTTCAGAAAGTTCGCGGCACACCGATATGGTCTGGATTCCCGGCGGCACCTTTCGCATGGGGTCGGACAAGCATTATGCGGAAGAGGCGCCCGTCCATCGGGTGACGGTCGATGGTTTCTGGATCGATCGCACGCCGGTGACAAACCGCCAATTCCGCGAGTTTGTCAGGACGACTGGCCATGTCACCTTTGCCGAGATCGTGCCGGATGCGAAAGACTATCCGGGCGCTCTGCCGCATATGTTGAGGGCAGGCTCCCTGGTCTTCAATCCGCCGAAGCATGCCGTCGTCGATATGCGCGACTGGAGCCAGTGGTGGACGTTCAAGTTCGGCGCCGACTGGCGGCGCCCCTATGGCCCGCGCAGCACGCTCAGCGGGCTCAATGATCACCCTGTCGTTCACGTCGCCTACAGTGACGCATTGGCTTACGCAAAATGGGCGGGCAAGGACCTGCCGACCGAGGCGGAATGGGAGTTTGCCGCCCGCGGCGGTCTCGACGGCGCCGAGTTCGCCTGGGGCGACGAATTCACCTCAGGCGGCAAGCCGATGGCAAACACCTGGCAAGGTGCCTTTCCACGCGAGAATTTGAAGCTCGACGGATATGAGCGCACCTCGCCGGTGACTTCATTCCCGCCAAACGGCTACGGCATCTACGATATGATCGGCAATGTGTGGGAATGGACCACCGACTGGTATTCGGTCGGATACGAGGCCGACGCCGACAAGGCCTGCTGCATCCCGATCAACCCGCGGGGCGGTCGTGAGGATGCGAGCTACGATCCCTGCCAGCCCGAAATCAAGATTCCTCGCAAGGTGCTAAAGGGCGGCTCGCATTTGTGCGCGCCGAATTACTGTCGCCGTTACCGCCCGGCCGCACGTCATCCGGAACCGGTCGACACCTCGACGAGCCATGTCGGCTTCCGCTGCGTTCTTCGTCAGGTGAGTTAGGAGAAACCATGAGCGGCGAAGACAAGAAGCACCGTTCGCATTTGCCGATCCCCACACCCGAGCGAACAGGACTGATCACCTATGACGCGCGGGATCCGGACACCAAATTCCCGCCGATCGAGCAATTGCGCCCGCCAAGGGGCGCGCCGAATGTGCTGATCATCCTGATCGACGACGCCGGGTTCGGCTCGTCGAGCGCCTTTGGCGGTCCCTGCCAAACCCCGAACGCGGAACAGCTGGCGGCTGGCGGGCTTAAATACAATCGCTTCCACACTACCGCGCTCTGCTCGCCGACGCGGGCGGCGCTGCTGACCGGGCGCAACCACCACACCGTCGGCATGGGCGGCATCACCGAGATCGCCACCGGTGCCCCGGGCTACAGCTCGGTATTGCCCAATACGATCTCGCCGCTCGCCCGCACCCTCAAGCTCAATGGCTACTCGACCGCGCAGTTCGGCAAATGCCACGAAGTGCCGGTGTGGGAAACGAGCCCGGTCGGGCCGTCCGACGCATGGCCCACCGGAGGCGGCGGGTTCGAGTATTTCTACGGCTTTATCGGTGGCGAGGCGAACCAGTGGTATCCCTCGCTCTACGAGGGGACAACACCGGTTGAGCCAAAGAAGACGCCCGAAGAGGGCTACCACTTGATGGCCGACATGACCGACAAGGCGATGGCCTGGGTCGCACAGCAGAAGGCGCTCGTTCCGGATAAGCCCTTCTTTGTCTATTTCGCGCCGGGCGCCACCCACGCCCCGCACCATGTCCCCAAGGAATCGGCCGACAAGTACAAGGGCAAGTTCGACCAGGGCTGGGACAAATTGCGCGAAGAGACGATCGCCCGGCAAAAGGTGCTGCGTGTCATCCCGGAGGACTGCCGGCTGACCGCTCGCCACGCCGAGATTCCCGCATGGGACGAGATGCCGGAGGCATTAAAGCCGATATTGCGCCGTCAGATGGAGGTCTATGCGGGGTTCCTGGAGTACACCGACCACCATATCGGCCGGCTGCTCGACGGCCTGAAGAAGCTCAACATCCTCGACGACACGCTCGTCTACTACATCATCGGCGACAACGGCGCCTCGGCCGAGGGCACATTGAACGGCGCGTATAATGAGATGGCCAACTTCAACGGCCTGGCGGCGCTGGAGACCCCGGAATTCCTGATGGCGCGGTACGACAAGCTGGGCGGGCCGGAATCGTACAACCATTACGCCGTCGGCTGGGCGCATGCGATGAACACGCCTTACCAGTGGACCAAGCAGGTCGCCTCGCATTGGGGCGGTACCCGCAACGGCACGATCGTGCACTGGCCCAACGGCATCAAGGCCAAAGGCGAAATTCGCTCGCAGTTCCACCACGTCATCGACATCGCCCCGACGATCCTCGAAGCGGCGGGCCTGCCGGAGCCGGTCTCGGTCAATGGCGTGCAGCAGCGACCGATCGAAGGCGTCAGCATGTTGTACTCGTTCGACGACGCCAAGGCGGCGGAACGGCGCGAGACGCAATATTTCGAGATGTTCGGCAATCGCGGCATCTACCACAAGGGCTGGACCGCAGTAACCAAGCACGGGACACCGTGGATCCTGATGGGTCGCAAGACCGTGGCCCTCGACGACGACGTCTGGGAGCTCTACGACACGAGCAAGGATTGGAGCCAGGCCAACGACCTCGCCAAGCAGATGCCGGAGAAGTTGCACGAGCTGCAGCGGCTATGGCTGATCGAGGCGACGCGCTACAACGTGTTGCCGATCGACGACCGGGTTGTCGAGAAAATGAACCCCGACACCGCCGGCCGACCGGTGCTGATCAAGGGAAACACCCAGCTGCTGTTTGGAGGTATGGGGCGCCTGTCGGAGAACTGCGTCCTCAGCATCAAAAACAAGTCCCACTCCGTCACTGCCGAAATCGAGGTCCCGGAGGCGGGCGCCGAGGGCGTGATCATCGCCCAAGGCGCCAATATCGGCGGCTGGAGCCTCTACGCGAAGAACGGCAAGCTCAAATACTGCTATAACGTGGCCGGGGTAAATCACTACTACGTCGAGGCGACGCGGGTACTGCCGGCGGGCGAGCACCACGTACGCATGGAGTTTGCCTATGCCGGTCCCGGTCTCGGTAAAGGCGGCCAGGTGACGCTTTATGTAGACGGGGAGAAGGTCGGCGAAGGGGCGATCCCGATGACCCAGGCGATGGTCTTCTCCGCCGACGACGGCTGCGACGTCGGCGAGGACAGCGGCGCTCCGGTCTCCCAGGACTACGGCTCGCGCGGCAATGCGTTCAGTGGAACCGTCAAAGGGGTGCAGCTCGCCATCGGCGAGGCGGCCGAGAGCTCGGATCACCTGGTCTCGCCAGAGGACGCCATCCGGATCGCTATGGCGCGCCAGTAATCGAGAAAG
>Ga0306921_10003734_pt1 | contig 15479 bp, 13 predicted proteins | sample sta12Cox44000080_FD_203760 | JGI IMG/M metagenome (GOLD analysis project Ga0306921, IMG submission 203760) | Lab enrichment of tropical soil microbial communities from Luquillo Experimental Forest, Puerto Rico - statoxic.12C.oxic.44.000.080 (v2)... | ecosystem: Environmental > Terrestrial >...
CGGCCCCCGACGACGGGCCCCGCCCCGCCTCGCGCTTTGCGTGTTCGTGAATAGTCGAGGCTAGCTCTCGTAGATGCGCTTGAGCTCACCCTCCGCCCAGCGCACGGCGTCTTCGGGCGTGCTCCCCTGCACCGCCTTGGCGTACATGTCGGTGATGATGTACTTGGTGTAGACGAGCGTGGCCTTGGCGCTGGGTGGTCCCGCATAGCCGAGGGCGCGCGAGCCGCGCGCGGCCGTCTTGAAGGGACGCATCGCCTCGTCCACGCTCTCCCACATCTTGCTGCCCTCCCAGTACGAGTTGGCTCCCGTGGCATAGCCACCCTCGAGCTCGAACCACCGCGCGTACTGCTCCCGGGTGTGGAGCCACTTGACCAACTCCTTGGCCGCCGCCACGTGCTTGGACTGCTTCATGATGGTGGTCGAGTAGGTCACGTGGTAGGTCGGGGTCGGGCCGAGCGGTCCGTCGGGATAGCGGAAGTGACCGATGTCGGGCCACAGAGGCTGACCCTTCTCGTCCTTGATGTCGGGTCGGCGCTTGGCCAGGATGAAGATGCTCCCGCCATTGAGGGTGGCCGCGATCTCGCCGGCGTGAAAGGCCCGGTTGTTCGTGGTGTCGTCCCAGGCGCGCCCGCCCTCGTCGCACGCGTCCTTCCAGAAGGCGGTCATCCACTTGACGGCCTCCACGGTGTTCTTCGAGTTGAGCGTCACCCTCCTGCCCGTGCCATCCGTCTCGGCGCCGCCGAAGGTCCAGGTGAGCGGATAGGACCAGGTCGGCGCGTCGTTGACGGTGTGCCCGAGGGTCTGCCCGACGGGCTTGCCCTTCTTCTTGAGGAGGACGCCGATCTTGCTGTACTCCTCGAGCGTCTTGGGCGGCTCCATGGCGCCCACCTCGGCGAACCACGACTTCCGGTAGTTCACGAGGGCGGGAGTGATGCAGTGGGGCAGCCCCAGCCAGCGATTCGCGTCGCGTGCCGCGGCCTCGGACTGCGCGTAGAACTTCCCCTGGTCGCGCTCCTTCCACTCGGCGAGGTCGGACATGTCGGCGAGAGCCGGCGCGTAGAGATGCGGCCAGTTGTGGAGCATCTGGACGATGTCGGGTCCCGATCCAGACTGGATGGCCGCGGTGATGCGCGTTTGGAGATCGTTCTCGTTGATCGTCTCGAGGCTCACCTCCATCTTCATCTGCCGGCCGTACTCCGCGAGCTGGCGCTTGAGCTCGGCTTCGCCCTGCGGGATGAAGTCCACCCGGGAGAGGAGGTGGAGCCGAGTGGTCTGCGCGCGGGCGGGCGCCCGCCCAGAGGCGAGGATGCCCGCCAGTCCCGCCCCGGCGCCCGTGAGCCACTGCCTGCGACCGATCATGTCGAATCCTCCTTGGCGAAGCCGCCACCTAGCTCGCGGAGGCCTGCGCGCGGATCTGCTCGAGGAGCTGGCGCGCGCGCGGATCGCCGGGCGCATTGGCCACGAGCTGTTCGGCAAAGGGCAGCGCGCGTTTCCACTGGCGGCGCTGTGCGTAGAACACGGTGATGGCGTAGGCGATGTCGCTGTCGCGCGGATCGAGCTGGAAGGCCTGGAGCAGGGCCGCCTCCGCGTCGCGATCCCGGCTCAGCCGGTCGAGGGCGAGGCCCAGGTTGTAGCGCACCCGTGCCCGACCCGGGATCAGTCGCGCGGCGGTGGCGAGGGCATCGGCGGCCTCGGCGAGCCGCTTGTCCTCCGCGAGGAGGAGACCGAGCGAGTAGTAGAGCTCGCCCTCGCCGGGCGTACGCGCGATCCCCTCGCGCAGGACGCGCTCCGCGTCCCGATTACGCCCGGCCGCATTGTAGAGGGCAACGAGGTTCGCGCGGGCGGGGCCGAAGTAAGGATCCATGCGCAGCGCGGTCAGGTACTCGGCCTCCGCGAGATCGCGCTTCCCCTGGCTCGCGTAGAGCACGGCGAGGTTGAGATGGCTCGCCGGCATGTCGGCCATGGCGTTCTGCGCCTCCACGAATTCCTCGGCCGCCGCGTCGAAGGCCGCGCGCTGCCCGCGGTCGAAGCGCTCCGGCGGCACCGAGGCGAGCACGCGCGCGGCCTCGATGCGCACGGCGCGCGTGGCGTCGTTGAGGAGAGGGACGAGGGCGGCCAGGCGCTCCGCGGGCGCCGTGCTCTCGAGGGCGGCCACGGCGGCGACCCGTACAGCAGGGTCGGGGTCCCTCAGAGACGGAGCAAGCGCGTCGGTCCCCTCGCCGGGATAGCCACGAAGGAGACCGAGGGCGGTAGCGCGTACGATGGCGGGGATCTCCCGGTCGCGGGCCACCGCCACGATGCCGGGTGCGGCGTCGCGCGCGCCCGCGCGCGCCGGCGCAAAGGTGAGCGGCCACTCGAGCCCGCGCGGCCGCTCGGCGCCGTGCCACTTCTCGATGGTGGCGGCGGCCCACTGGTTGGTCCGGTCGCGATGGCAGCCCGTGCACGCGTTGGGGGTGCCGAGAGCGAGCGAGAGATCCGGGCGAGGCGGCCGCAGGGTGTGGTCGCGGCGCGGGTCCACCACCATGTACTCCTTGCTCGGCATGTGGCAGTTGACACACTGGCTGCCCGGCGAGCCGGCGCGGTGGAAGTGATGGGCGGGCGAGTCGTAGAGCTTGCCCGCGAGGGTAGGAAAGCGGCGATTGGCCGCAGGGCGATGGCACTGCGTGCACAGCAGATTGCCCTCGGCCTTGATCCCGCCGCGGTGGGGATCGTGACAGTCCGTGCAGCGCACGCCGCGCTGGTACATCTTGCTCTGGCGGAACGACCCGTACTCGTAGTCCTCGGCGAGCTGCTGGCCGTCGACGTGATAGAGATCCGCCCGGAGGGCCTCTGGCTTGAACGTGTCGTAGAGCGGGCGACCGGGATGCTCGCCGGCCGCGATGCGTCCACGCCGCGAGTGGCAGGTTGCGCAGGCGTCGACCTCGTAGCGCGAGTCGGCGGCCCTGAATGCGACTACGAGGCCCGTCGACCCGCTGTGGCCGCCCTTGCGCGCCCACTCGACGTGGCGGGCGCCGGGGCCGTGGCAGGCCTGGCATCCCACATCGATCTCGCTCCACTTGCTCTGATAGGTGTCCGCCGCCGCGTCGTATCCCTTCTGGAAGTCCGTGGTGTGGCACTCCGCGCACATGAGGTTCCAGTTCTGGTAGCGCCCCGTCCAGTGCAGCGGATCGTCGGGCGCGAACTTCTCGTTGGGATAGAGCGAGAACCAGCGCTTCCTCCCCACGTCCCAGGCCACGGTGAGGCTCTGGAGCCGCCCGCCGGGAAACTCCACCAGATACTGCTGGAGCGGCGCCACCCCGAAGGTGTACTTGATCTCGAAGTCGCCGGGCTTGCCGTCGGCGCCCTCGGTGCGCACGAAGAACTTGCCGTCGCGCGTGTAGAAGCGCGAGAGCTGGCCGAGGTGGGTGAAGCTCGCGTCACGGAAATCGCCGAGCACGGTGTCCGCGGTGGCGAGCTGCATCGCCTGCTGGTGATGCGAGCCCCGCCACTCGCGCGACTGCGCGGCGTGGCACTCTGCGCAGACGCGATCACCCACGTAGGCCACAGGACGCGCCGTAGCGCCCCGATACAGGCGGGTGTCTTGCACGTACCACCAGCCCAAGGGGATGAGGGCGGTGAGGAGGATGACCGCGGTCATGATTCCCCAAATCATCCAGCGGCGCCGTACGCGCCGTAGCGGCGACGCCGGCTTTGAGCGGGCGGGCCGACTCAGACGGCGCGCTCTTCTTCGGCGAAGCGCAATAGGGCCAGGCCCAGGGCGATCACCACGGGGCCCAGCACGATGCCGATGGTGCCGAAGGCCGCGAGGCCGCCCATGAGGCCCAAGAGTACGGGCAAGGTCGAGATCTGCGCCCGTCCCGTCACCACAAGGGGCCGCACGATGTTGTCGACGAGGGAAACCACGACCATGCCCCAGAAGACGAGGAAAGCGGCGGCTCCCAGGCGCCCATCCACGGCGAGCGTGATGGCGGCGGGCACCCACACGAGGGAGGAGCCGACCAGGGGCACGAGCGCGGCGAGCGAGGCGACGACGGTGAAGAACACGGGCGAGGACAGCCCGACGAACGCGAAGCTCAGCCCCACCAGGGTCCCCTGCACCAGCGCGGTGAGCAGCGTGCCAAAGGCCACCGCCCGCGTGATGGCGGAGAGATGGCCGGCGAGATCCGCCTTGCGCTGCGGGCTCAGGGGCACGAGGCGCGATAGACGGGCCGCGGCGGCGCGGCCGTCACGCAGGAAAAAGAAGAGGAGGAACAGGGTGAGGCCGACCTCGAAGAGGAGGCCCACCACACCCGCCACCACCGCGCCGCTGGAGGCAAGGACGAGGGAGAGCAGCGACCGGCCGCCATCGAGCAGCCAGGTCCGAAGCTGGACGGGCGGTACGGGCACGAACTTGCCGATCCACCGAAGGACCTGATCCAGGGCGGGCACCTGGAGGAGGTCGCTCGGCTCGGCGATGCGGTAGCGTTCGGCGAGACGCTCGAGCCGGCTCAGGAGTTCCGTCGCCTGTCCCGCGAAGATGATCCCCGTCACCACCGCGGGGATGAGCACGAAGAGCGCGCCCGCCACCGAGAGGATGAGGGCGGCCAGGCCCGGTCGGCCGCCGAGCTTCCTGGACAGGAGGTCATTGAGGGGGCTGATGAGCAAGGCGAGAAGACCCGCCCACAAGATCGACTCGAGGAAAGGCCGGAGGATGGCGAAGAGGGCCACCGCCAACAACCCTCCCGCCACCAGCCAGAATACCCTCGCGTAGAAGCGGCCCTCCTCCGCCTCACCCATGCAGAGCTACTTGAGCTTGATGTCGAGCCCCTCTCCGGCCGCCGTGAGCTTCACGCCGGTCTGGGTGCTGTGGAGCTCCATCACCACGCCGTTCTGGTTCTTGAGGGTGATCACGCCCATGCCGCCGCCTACCGCGGCGCCGGCCTCGGCCGCCGCGTAGTTCCCCGAAAAGTCCTCGACCTTCGCGAGGTGATAGACCTTGCCGCGCGCGCTCACCTTGGAGACGCCGAGATCGATCACGCTCAGCCCCTTCACGCTGAAGGTGTACGTCTTGCCCTTGTATTGGAGCTTGCCATCGCCCCAGTTGACGCCCACGCCGAGGGCCACCGACTTGCTGTCCATCGACGCCGTGCCGGAGGGCTTCTCATCGGCCGCCGCGAGGCCGCTGACGCACACGAACGTCGCCACCACCACCCAGATCCACGCTCGCTTCATCGCTCTCTCCTCTCGGGGGTTGGAAAAATTTGTTGCCGCTGGAGTGTAACACGAGGCGAGGTATAGTACCGCCCATGACCACCTTTCCTCTCGCTCTCGACGGCATCCGCGTCATCGATCTCTCGCGTGTCATCGCTGGACCGTGGTGTGGAGCGCTCCTCGCCGATCTCGGCGCGGATGTGATCAAGGTGGAAGATCCCGGCGGCGGTGACGAGTCGCGCACATGGCCACCCCACAAGGATGGCGAAGCGGCCGCCTATCTCCTTTTCAATCGCAACAAGCGCGGCCTCCAGCTCGATCTCAAGCAGCCGGAGGCGGTGGAGGTGGTGAAAGCCCTCGTGGCGTCGGCGGACGTGGTCATCGAAAACTTCCGCACGGGCACCATGGAGAGCTTCGGTCTCGGCTACGATGCGCTGGCCGCCATCAACCCGCGCCTCATCTACTGCTCGGTCTCCGCCTTCGGCCGCACGGGGCCGCGCAAGGATTCGCCGGGCTACGAGGCGCTCATGCAGGCCTTTTCCGGCATCATGTCCATCACGGGCGAGCCGGGAGGTCAGCCCGTGCGGGCGGGAGTCTCTTTCCTCGACCTCTCCACGGGCATACTGTGCGCCCTCGGCGTGTGCGCGGCGGTGATTCAACGCGAGAAGACGGGGCTCGGGCAGCGGGTGGACGGCTCGCTCCTGGAGACCGCGGTGAGCCTCCTCGCCTTCCACGCGCAGGGCTATCTCCTCACCGGGGCCGTTCCCAAGGCCCTCGGCTCCGGACATCCGTCGCTGTCGCCCTATCGCAACTTCCAGTGCAAGGACGGCCAGTGGATCTTCATCGCCGCCGCCAACGACCGCTTCTGGCACAAGCTGGCAAACGCTCTCGGCCTTGCCGAGCTCGCGGAGGACTCGCGCTTCGCCGTCAACCAGCAGCGGGTGAAGCACCGCGCGGAGCTCGAGGCGGTCCTCGAGCGGGTGATCGGCGAGCGGGAGCGCGAGCCGCTCCTCAAGCTCCTCGCGGAAGCCGACGTGCCCGCCACGCCCGTGCACACGGTGGATCAGGTGATGAGCGATCCCCAGACGGTGGAGCGCGGCATCGTGCAGAAGACCACGCATCCCAAGCTCGGCGAGATTCCCGTGGTGGGCATGCCCCTCAGGTTCTCGCGCATGTCGCCGGGCGTCCGCCGCGCCGCTCCCCTCCGGGGCGAGCACACCGACCAGATCCTCGCGGAGTGCGGGCTCGCGCCGGAGAAGATCCGAGAGCTGCGGGACCGGAAGGTCGTAGCCTAGCTCTTTCACGCTGGGAAGGGGGAACTCATGTTCGGTCTTCACAAGGTCTCGATGATCAGTCGCGACGAGGCGCTACCCGGCCGCGCCACCGCCATGCCGGTGCCCGAGAAGCACTTCGTGAGCGGAGCCCGCCTCACTCCACCCTTCCCCGAGGGGACGGAGCTCGCCCTCTTCGGCATGGGCTGCTTCTGGGGCGAGGAACGCGTCTTCTGGCAAACCGCAGGCGTGTACTCGACCTCCGTCGGCTACGCGGGCGGCGTCACTCCCAATCCGACCTACGAGGAAGTCTGCAGCGGAATGACGGGACACGCGGAAGTGGTGCGCGTGGTCTTCGATCCTCAAGCCGTCTCGTACGAGAGATTGCTTCGGCTCTTCTGGGAGCATCACGATCCGACCCAAGGCATGCGGCAGGGCAACGACGTGGGTACCCAGTACCGCTCGGCCATCTACACCTACGGCGAGGCTCAGCTCAAGGCAGCCCTCGCCTCCAAGGAGGCGTATCAGAAGGTGCTGACCAAGGCGGGCTACAAGGCGATCACCACGGAGATCCGCGACGCGCCAGAGTTCTACTACGCGGAGGATTACCACCAGCAGTACCTGGCGAAGAATCCCTGGGGTTACTGTGGCAGCGGAGGCACCGGCGTGAGCTGCCCCGTCGGGCTCGCCACCGCGTGAGGGGCCTCGGTCGAAGAGTCGCCACTCTCTGTCTCTTCGTGGCTGCCGCGACCGGCGGCTGCGCGTGGATCGGCTCGGCGGACAATCCGGAAGCGCTCGTGCGCGACGGCCGCGACCTCTACCTCGCCCGCCGCTACGACGAAGCCATCGTCAAGCTGGAGCGGGCGACCGCGCTCGACGCCTCGAGCTGGACCGCCCATCTCTATCTCGCCCGCTGCTACATGGCCAAGGAGAACTGGACCGTCGCCATCGCGGAGGCGCGGCTCGCGTATGAGGCGCAGCCCGACGGCGAGGAGGTGGAGGAGGTTTTCTCCGCCGCGCTTCTCGGCGGCGGCGCGGCCGCCGTGCACACCGAGCGGTTCACCCTGGCCATTGCGGACTTCAGCGAATACGTCAGCGTGCACCCGAACGACGCGCGCGGCTTTCTCGGCCTGGGCCAAGCCGATGTGGGCGCCGGTCACTACGCGAGCGCCCTCGGTGCCTTCACGCGGGGGATCGAGAACGATCGCATCGGCTCGGTGAAGCCGGATCTCCTGCGCGGGCTGCTGGACGGCGGAACGCGCGCGCTCCGGGGCGGCGAGGCCAAGGAAGCCGTGCCGCTGCTGCAACACTACGTTCAGGTCAATCCCACCAACGCCGTCGCCTATGCCGCGCTGGCCCGCGCCCTGCTCGAGACGGGCCACGGAGCGAACGCGCGCGAAGCGCTCAATCACGCCCTGCGGCTCGATCCACGTCTGCCCGACGCGGCCGCCCTTCGGCGCGAGCTGCCCTAGCCCGGTCTCTTCCCGCGCTCGGGGCGCGAGACGGGGCGGGGCCCGTCGTCGGGGGGGGGGAGCGCTCCCGCTGCGTCACCCGCTCGCCTGAATCGCCGCCCTCCGGGCGGCGGAAACAGCCCAGGCTAGCTGTGAAGGTCAGGTCGCGGGGGCGGGCCGACGGCCGAGCGACCACTTCAGCGCGATGGGCGTGATCATGGTCGTCACCATTACCATGATCACTACCGCCGAGAAGAGCGCATCGTCGATCACGCCCAGCCCCTTGCCCACGCTGGCGAAGATGAGGCCCACCTCGCCGCGCGGCACCATGCCGAGGCCTACGGAGAGTCGGTCCACGGGCCCCGCCGCCACCCCGCAGACGACCTTGCCGACGAAGGCGGCGACGGTGAGGACGGCGGCCAGCGCCAACGTGCCCGGCTTCGCGAAGCTCGAGAGGTTCACCTGCATGCCCATGAGGAGGAAGAAGACGGGGGCGAAAATCTGCTCGAGAGGCGCCACCAGGCCGTGCACCGTCTCCTCGCGCCCCTCGGCGGCGGACTCGCCCGACGCGAAGTGACGCTCGCCCACGATGAGGCCGGCCGCGAAGGCGCCCACGATGGTCGCGAGACCGATCAGGTTGGCGAGCCAGCCCATCAGGAAGGCGAGGGTCAGGGCGAAGAGCAGGCGGGTCTGCGTCGGCTCCAGCCGGCGGAAGAGGCGCACGAGGGTCCGCGCCACGCGATCGCCGATCAGGATCACCGCCGCCATGAAAAGGGTGGAGAAGAGCGCGATGCGCGCCACCTCCCCCAGGTGAATGCTGCCCGTGGCGACCACCCCCGCCACCACGGCGAGCACGATGAGGCCGAGCACGTCGTCAATGACGGCGGCGCCCAAGATGAGGCGCGCCTCCGGGGAGGTGAGGCGGCGGAGGTCTTGGAACACGCGGGCGGTAATCCCCACGCTCGTGGCGGACAGGGTCGCGCCCACGAAGAGATCGACGGCGAGGGGCGCCCCCGGCAGCATGACAGCGGTGGTGACGAAGCCCGCCGCGAAGGGGCCGATGATGCCGATCACGGCGATCGCGAGGGCTCGCGGCCCCACCCGCACCAGCTCCTCCACGCTCGACTCCATGCCCACCATGAAGAGCAAAAGGGTGACGCCGAGGTTGGAGAGGAGCCAGATCACGAAGGTCATGGCGAGCCAGTGCGCGCCGTTGTTCCCGCTGAGGGCGTCCACGAGGCGCGCCCCGATGGCCCCGGGCGCGAGCTGCGCGGGCGAGAACACCTGGGCGGCCGCCTCGGCGATGGTGAGGTGGGTATCCCAGGTCTTCACCGCGAGCTTGCCGACCTGATCCCAGTGCATGAGCAGCACGGAGACCGGGACCCGCAGCCAGTACCCCACGTTGCCGATGATCACGCCGATGACGAGCTCGCCGAGCACGGCGGGCTGCCCGGCGAACCGGGCGAGGCGCCGACCCACCGCGGCGGCCAGCACCACCACGGCCAGCTCCAGCAGGAACGGCGCGAAAGGATCGGCGTGACCGCCTTCGCCGCCCGCGGCCTGGGCGAGGCCGTGGGCGACAAGCACCAGAGCAGCGCCGCCGAGCCAGATCGGCCAGTGGCGGCGGTTCACGCTCAGTCGGAGTCTCCCGCGCCGACGTCCGCGGCGCCCGGAGTGCGCGCCGTGAAATCCTTGGGCACGGGCTTGCCCGCATCCGTGAAGGCCTTGCGGATAGCCGCCACATTGGGGCCGAAGATGGTCTTGCGCTTGGATCGGCACCACAGGTTCGACCCCATCACGGTATCGAGGGAGCCCTGGAAGCGCGGCATCACATAGCGCGCGAAGAGCTCGTAGCTCTTGAGGGTGTCCTCGCGGTTCGCCCACTCGTTCGCCCGGAAGAGGACTCCGCCGAAACCGCCCTTGGAGAAGTCGATGAGGCGCTCGATGCCCTTGATGACGGTGTCGGGGGTGCCCACGAGCGTCGTGCCGGCCTTGACGCCGTCGCGGATCGGATCGTCCGAGCGTCCGGGTGGCCGACCCAGCGTCTCCTCGAAGTACGTCACGGTCTCGTGACGCTCTCCCGCGTGTATCTGGCGCAGGGCGAGCTCGTCGTCGTCGGCCACGTGGCAGTTGACGACGAGCCGCCACTTGCCGCGGTCCATGCTGGTCCCGTGCTCGGCGGCCGTCTGCTCCGCGATGCGCCAGTGCTCGGCGATGGCATCGGGGCCGCCGGGCAAGCCCGCTCCCAGCGACAGAACGCCGAGCCCGTGCTTGCCTGCGCTGATCATCCCCGCGGGTGTCATCACGCTCGCCACCGAAATGGGGAAGCAGGGATCGGTGTAGGGGGCCAGATGCAGGCGCGCGTCGCGAAGCTCGAACCAGTCCGTCTTCATGGTCACCGGCTCCTCGCAACGGAGAAGCGCCATGATGGCGTCGAGGGCCTCGTCCATGCGCTCGCGCTGAGTGCTCGCTTCGATTCCCAGCATGTAGGCGTCGGACACGAGGGCGCCTGGGCCGCAGCCAAGCATGGCCCGCCCCCGCGTCATGTGATCGAGCTGGACGAAGCGCTGGGCGACCAGGAAGGGATGATGGTACGGCAAGCTGGTGACACCGGAGCCGAGCATGATGTGCTTCGTGCGCTGGGCGGCCGCGGCGATCATGATCTCGGGCGAGGCGATGAGCTCCCAGCCCGCGGAGTGATGCTCGCCGATCCACACCTCGTCGTAGCCCAGGTAGTCGAGCCACTCGATGAGCTCCATGTCACGGTCGATGGCCAGCGTGGGATTCTCCCCCACGCGATGGAAGGGGGCGAGGAAGATGCCGTACTTCATTCCGCGATGGGTCATGGTCTCTCCGTGGACAGGGTGAAGCCCGGAGCTAGCGGGCGAGGGTCATCTCGGACACGATCAGCCGGAAATCGGCGCGGGGCTTGAAAGAGACGCGGCGGCTGGTGCCATACACCACGACCTCCTGGAAGAGCTCGACCGAGGGCTTTTCCTCGTGGAAGATGGCGGTGGCCTCCATATAGAGCGCCTTGCGCTTCTTTGGATCGAGGGTGAAGCGCGCCTGCTCCATCAGATTGTGGAAGCGCTGCCCGGGCTGACTGCCCACCCAGTACTTCCCGTTGAATCCCGTGGGATGAAAGATGCGCCAGAGGCTGCCATCGGCGTCGAGGATGTTGCGCTCGAGCGTCGCTTTCACGTCCTCGGCGGTGAAGGGGCTCCCGTCATGGAACTTCACGCCGGGGCGCAGGACGAACTCCCAGGTCGTGTCGTTCACCGTTTTCCACGAGGTGGCGAGACCGGGCTGGAGCTGCAACGACGTGTCCCAGCGAGTGAGCGTGTCGTACACGTTCACGAAGTAATTCACGGTGAGGACCTGGGTCGACCGCCCGGGGTCCATGGTGGTCGCCTCGGCGGGCTGGGAGATGACGATCTGGGCGGTCTGGGCCGCGACGGGAAAGGCGGTAGCCAGGACGAGGACGGCGGCAAGCGTCGCGACGCGCATGTCCGAGGCAGTGTACCGCCCCCGGCTGCGGCCTGGCAACGTGCCCCGCGGGGGCCCGAAAAGCTTGCTCCGGAGCATCAGCTCGTCTATCCTCAGGTCCCGATTCGCCGAGACCTGACGCGCAGCGTCCATCCACACGGCTCGAGCATGGAGGCTCCCCCATGAGCAATGCGCCGGTCGCCAGCTACAGCCTCACCGTCCGCCTCAAGATTGTCAACTCTCCGGGCATGCTCGGCAAGGTCACCTCCGCTATCGGGGCCGAGGGCGGCGACATCGGCGGCATCGACATCGTGGATGCGGGTCGGGAGATGACGCGTGACATTTCCTTCAAGGCCAGCGACGAAGCGCACGGGCAGCGCATCACCGAGCGCCTGCGTGGGATCGAGGGTGTCACCGTCGTCCACGTCTCCGACCGCACCTTCCTTATGCACCTGGGCGGCAAGATCGAGGTCAACGGGCGCATTGCCGTCAAGACGCGCGACGACCTCTCCATGGCCTACACGCCGGGGGTGGCCCGGGTGTGCATGGCCATCCACGACGATCCCGAGAAGGCCTACACGCTCACCATCAAGCAGAACACGGTGGCCGTAGTCTCGGACGGCTCCGCCGTGCTGGGCCTGGGCGACATCGGCCCCAACGGCGCCCAGCCCGTCATGGAGGGCAAGGCGCTCATCTTCAAGTCGTTCGCGGGCGTCGACGCCTTCCCCCTCTGCCTCAACACGAAGAACGTGGACGAGATCGTGATGATCGTGAAGGCGGTGGCGCCCGTGTTCGGCGGCATCAACCTCGAGGACATTTCGGCCCCGCGCTGCTTCGAGATCGAGGAGCGCCTCCAGCGCGAGCTCGACATCCCCGTGTTCCACGACGACCAGCACGGGACGGCGGTGGTGGTGCTGGCCGCCCTCATCAACGCGCTCAAGATCGTGGGGAAGAAGCTCTCCGACGCGCGCATCGTCTTCACGGGGGCGGGCGCCTCGGGTATCGCCACCGCCAAGCTCCTCATGCTGGAAGGGGCGCGCCACATCATCGGCTGCGACCGCGCGGGCACGATCTATCGTGGACGCACGGAGAACATGAACTCCATGAAGCAGTGGTTCGCCGAGCACACCAACGCAGAGGGGCTGCGCGGCTCGGCGGGCGATGCCCTCAAGGGCGCCGACGTGTTCATCGGACTCTCCGGTCCCGGGGTGGTGTCGCTGAAAGACGTGCAGACGATGGGGCGCGACCCCATCGTGTTCGCCATGGCCAATCCCACGCCGGAGATCATGCCGGAGGAGGCGGGGCCGCACGTGCGCGTGATGGCCACGGGCCGCTCGGACTATCCCAACCAGATCAATAACTCATGCTGCTTCCCTGGCTTCTTCCGCGGCATGCTGGATGTACGCGCCCGCCACGTCAACGACGAGATGAAGCTCGCCGCGGCGCATGCCCTGGCCGGCATCGTGGGCGACGACGAGATCGGCGAGGAGTACATCACGCCCTCCATGTTCGATCCGCGAGTGGTGCCCACGGTGGCCGCGGCGGTCGCCGAGGCGGCCGTGCGCACGGGCGTCGCGCGCAAGGCCCTGCGGAAGTAGGCGGTGAGCGATGAAGTAGCCGGCTCGTCATCCCACACCCCGACATCGACGATCCGCTCAAGACGGTGCTGCTCGTCTTGATCAACCACCGCATGCCTCGCCTTCTCCGCTCGGCAAGCAGTCGACGCGGTCTACAGTGTGCGGCGTCTGCGCCCGATACTCTTGGGATCGGGCGCGAGCACCTCAACAAGAACGTCGTGTTCCACGACAACTGAGTGTCGGCCGTCGCCCAGGGCGAGGCCGGGAACCCGGATCCGATCCATTGCCACCAGTCCGAATAGCAGTCCTGAGTCCCTTGGCGGTTGGCACCAGCGCTGTTGTATGCACGATCCTCATCCACGCGCTCGCCGTGATGGCGGCGGTCAACGTCGTCCGCCACGAGAGGCGACTGGGCCGCGCCGGCTCGAGCTTCTGGATCGATTTGGGTATCGTGGCGGCGGCCGTATTCTGCGCGCTCGCCGCCCACCTCGTGGAGATTGCCTTGTGGGCGCTGCTGTTCATGATCTGCGGGGAATTTTCGGCCTTCGGCAACGCATTCAACCACTCGGCCGTTAGCTACACGACCCTCGGGAACGACAACGTGATCATGTCTCCGTCGTGGAGACTGCTGGGATCGCTGGCGGCCGCCGACGGAATGCTCATGTTCGGCGTCTCGACCGCGATGATCTTCACCGTTATTCAACGCTTGGTAGAGACCAGGTACGTGGATCTCAGGGAGTGAGGGACTCGCGCTGGATCATCTCCACGCTGCGCCGGCGGGTTGAATTAATCGCCACGATGAGGACCGAGCTGGGGCCGTGACACGACTTGCCATGTCCGGTGCGCGGTTGGTCGAACATCGTCGACGGCTCGTCGCTCGACGTACACGGGGTCCAACGCGGCGGTCCGGTGCGACTGCCCCACTGATGCCGTCCTGTGACGTGCTGCTGCGTGGCGATGCCAGTGTTCGCGCCAAACACGTGGCCGCGTTGCAGCGCTTGGTCGGCAACCGTTGGGTGTCCCAGTTCCTCGAGCCGCTGAGCCGCGAGCAGACACCCGCGACGGCGGTCGCCTACGGCAGCATCGGGGGCCTTCACGGCCGGACCGAGTCGACCCCCGACGGCGGCAAGAGGGCGATCACCGACCTGAAGACATCGGTGGCGACCAGCTGCAGCTGCCCGGTCGCGCAGAAGTGCCTGGAGGCCACGGCCACGGCGGTGGTGACCTTCACAACGTCGGTGACCATCACCATGCCGCCAATGCCCTCTGGACTCAACGCCTGTGAGCGGGCAAAGGTCGAGGCCTTCTTCAAGAACGTGCTGCGCCCCCACGAGGAGGAGCACAAGCGACGTTTCAAGACCTACGAGGGCACCGTGCGCCAGCCGATCCAGACCCGTGGCTGTGGCCTGACCGAGGTGAAGAACGACCTCGACAGCAAGGCTCAGGAGATCCAGGACAAGGAGCACACGGCGCGCGACGATGCGGCCAGGAAGCTGTCCGACGCGATCGACCCGTTCTTCCGAGTCGTCGACACCGACGACTGTGCCCCCTGAGGCGTCCCGTCGTGCCGACCGCGACCCTGCCCGTACGAGAGATGCGCTTCAGACGGCGACAGGCTCCCGCGCCGGGGCCTGCCTCGCTGCGGCGTCCGCCGCCTTCGCGAAGTGGGTCTCCGTGAAGTTGTAGAGCCCGGCGCCGCCGAGGAGAACCTCCGCCGCCGTCTTTCGCGAGCACGTCCGCAGGAGATTACTCGACACGTTGGGGAAGTTCGAGTCGAAATGCGGGTAGTCGGTGGACACGCACATGCGATCTGCCCCGATGAGCCCCGCCGTGGCCTCGATCTCCGGCTCGCTCCCCTCCACCGCGGCCCAGCAGTTGCGGCGGAAGTACTCCTTCGGCGTCAGCGTCAGGTACGGCGCGTGGGTGTCCCGATACTGCGGGTAGTCCCACTCGATGCGGGAGAGCAGTCCCGGCACCCAGGAGTTCTGCGCCTCCAGGAAGCCCACGCGCAGGCGCGGGTGGAACTCGAAGACGCCGCCCACGATCATGGCGATCAGGGCCTGCTGCATCTCGATCCAGTGGCTGGCCACGTGGCGATAGAAGCGATTCTCGCCATAGAGGACGTTCATGTGCGAGTACCAGGCACCCGTCCCCTCGTGGAAGCCCCATGTCACGTCCAGGCTCTCGTGCAGGTCGTAGAGGGGCTCCCAATAATTCGAGTGCCAGTAGTGGCCGTTGACGAGGTTGGGACGGAGGAACGAGCCCACCGCGCCCAATTCCTTCACGCAGCGGAGGAGCTCGCGGCAGGCGAGATGCACATCGTGCGGCGGCAGCATGGCCACGAACTTGAGCTGATCGGGACTGTGCTGGCAGAACTCGTGGATCCAGTTGTTGTACGCCTCGCAGAGGGCCAGCGAGAGATGCGAATCCATGTTGTCGCGGGCAAGCAGGCTCAATCCCGTGGTGGGGAAGAGGACGGCGATGTCGACGCCCTCCATGGCCAT
>Ga0306921_10003736_pt1 | contig 15474 bp, 10 predicted proteins | sample sta12Cox44000080_FD_203760 | JGI IMG/M metagenome (GOLD analysis project Ga0306921, IMG submission 203760) | Lab enrichment of tropical soil microbial communities from Luquillo Experimental Forest, Puerto Rico - statoxic.12C.oxic.44.000.080 (v2)... | ecosystem: Environmental > Terrestrial >...
GTCTACAACACGCAGATGGGGGCGGCCGAGCTCAGCGCGCTGTTGCAGGAATATAAAGGCTCCTATCTCATGACGTTTGCCGGCTACAACGCCGGCCGCGGCCGCGTCCGCGACTGGATCAAGGCCTATGGCGATCCGCGCGACCCCAACGTCGATGCGGTCGATTGGGCCGAGCGCATCCCGTTTGCCGAGACGCGCAATTATGTCCAGCGCGTCATGGAGAATTTGCTGGTCTATCGGCATCGCTTCGAAGGCGCGCCGACAATCGCAAAATCCGATCAGCGCCCGCCCGTCAGGCAGGAGGCGACGGCTACGCCGCCTCCGTGAGGCCTTGAATCGCTCGATCCGGACTGTTGCTCGGCCGCGGATATCCTCATATTCAGCTTGAGGGATCACGGATCAGCCAATTGAAGAACCTTCTCACCGACATCTCGGGCGTGCGCGTCGGTCATGCCGACGATGCGCGCCTGGCGTCCGGCGTGACGGCGGTGGTCTTCGACCAGCCCGCGGTTGCCGCCATCGATATCCGTGGCGGCGGACCGGGCACCCGCGAGGACGCCGTCCTCGACCTCGCCCATACCGTCGAGCGCATCGATGCGATCGCGCTTGCCGGCGGCTCGGCCTTCGGCCTCGAAGCCGGCGGCGGAGTACAGGCCTGGCTCGCCCAACAGGGCCGCGGTCTTGTCGTGCGCGATGCGGTGATCCCGATCGTGCCCGGCGCAATCGTCTTCGATCTTTTGAACGGGGGCGACAAATCCTGGGGCCGCTTTCCTCCTTATCGCGATCTCGGCTACGAGGCAGCAGCCGCCGCCTCCCCTGATTTCGCAACCGGCAGCGTCGGCGCAGGATTCGGCGCGACGACTGCGAACCTCAAGGGCGGGCTCGGCTCGGCGTCAAGCGTAACGCCGGGCGGGATCAAGGTCGGCGCGCTCGCCGTGGTCAACGCAGTCGGCAGCGTCACGGTCGGCGACGGACCGTGGTTCTGGGCGGCGCCGTTCGAGGTCGACGGCGAGTTTGGAGGCCTCGGACTGCCGCCCTCGTTTTCCCCCGATATGTTGACGCTGCGAATGAAAGGCGGCGCCGCAGCCGCACAAGGTGAGAACACCACGATTGCGGTCGTCGTGACCGATGCGGCGCTGACCAAGCCCCAGGCAAAGCGCCTTGCGATGATCGCACAAACCGGAATGGCACGCGCGATCTATCCCGTTCACGCGCCGCTCGACGGCGATGTGGTCTTCGCCGCCGCAACCGGCGAAAGGCCGGTCGATCCCCTTGTGGGCCTCACTGAACTCGGGATGCTTGCGGCCAACACGCTGGCACGCGCGATCGCGCGCGGCGTTTTCTGCGCAACCGCGCTGCCCTTCGAGGGCGCGTTGCCGGCATGGAAGGATCGTTTCGGTTGAAAGATTTCAGGCCTATCGTTCAATCAGAACCGTAAGGCTGGCTTAGACATTAACGGAGAGATGCGCGGACGCGTTGGCCGATAGCGATTGCGTGTCGCGTTGGATCGCCTGCTCGACAAAATCATAAGACGAAGTGGCCAGGCTGGATGGAAGCGCAATCTTCGTAGCCTGAAAGCCTCGCGTCTCCAGGGTGATCTTTGTGCCGTCCGCCAGGGTAAAGCTTGTCGTCGTCCAACCGTCGGCGTTGGTGGCCGCTGTCGGCGGCGTCGATTGCCCGATCGTGTTCTGTGAGGCGGCCGGCAGCGAGTTCGAAGGGCCGGCGACCGACGAACTGTGCGCTGCAATCAAGGCGCCCAGGGTTTGCGACGAGAGCGGCGAAGAGCAGCTGCCCGAGGAGCAGGCCGTGGCGGTGCTCTCGGGTGTCGCGACCTCGCCGAGGGGTTCGAACGCACTTGCCGTCGTCTGGCTCGTCGTTCCGGATCGGGCACGCAGCGATTGCAGGGCATCCCATATGGATGAGGCGGCGCCAAGGGCAAATAACATGTGTCTCAACTCCCAATTCCGGCCGTGCCATGCGGCGGATGAACTAGTGCCGCCTATTTGAAGTTCCTGCGCCACAAGCGGCGAATTCCGCTCAGGAACTTCAAATAGAAAAGCGGCACTAGAATCATAGATTTGCTAGTGCCCATAACTTTCCGAAGTTCGTGAAAGGTGGGTGCTGAGATGCAGCACGAACTTCGGAAAGTGGGCACTAGTGCCATTGAGTTCGGCAAGCACCGTGCCATGTAAAAACACCTGTGAAACAGAGGTTTTTTTATCCCCGTGCCGCCACGACGCTGGGCAATTGATGCCGCGCCGGCAGAATTTTCCTGCAGGTCGCAATCCCCAAGGCGGGCGAGCTTTCCGCCGGTTCGCGTTGCCCGCCGGTCCGGCACGTGTTAGGCGGAGACGATCCCGCGCCCCGGACGCGGGCCGGAGAAGGTGCGCATGGCCAAGCAGTTTACGCCCCGCCCACTCGTGATCGCTCCGTCGATTCTGGCGTCCGACTTTTCACGGCTTGGCGAGGAGGTGCGCGCGGTCCACGCCGCCGGCGCCGACTGGATTCATCTCGATGTGATGGACGGGCATTTTGTCCCGAACATCTCCTATGGCCCCGACGTCATCAAGGCGCTGCGCCCGCACACCAGCATGATCTTCGACGCGCATCTGATGATCTCGCCGTGTGACCCCTACCTCGAAGCGTTTGCCAAGGCCGGGTGCGATCACATCACGGTGCATGCGGAAGCCGGCCCGCATCTGCATCGCTCGCTGCAGGCCATCAAGGCTCTCGGCAAGAAGGCCGGAGTCTCGCTCAATCCCTCGACGCCGATCTCGGCAATCGAGTATGTGATCGACATGGTCGACCTCGTGCTCGTGATGTCGGTCAATCCCGGCTTCGGCGGTCAGACCTTCATCCCCTCCGCGCTTGGCAAGATAGGCGATCTCCGCGCGATGACCGCGGGACGACCGATCGATATCGAGGTCGACGGTGGCATCGGAGCCGACGTCGCCGGCCCCCTCGCCGCCGCCGGCGCCAATGCTTTCGTGGCCGGCTCCGCCGTGTTCAAGGGCGGCACGATGGAAGCCTACAAGGCCAATATTTCGGCCATTCGCAATGCTGCTGCCTTGGCGCGTGGCGAAGCGATCTAGCGTGGTGTCCGGTTTTAGAGCGGACATGCGCCGAATACCGGGCAATCCCACCTCACGGCCCACAGCGTTCATCGCGAAGCCAATGGACACGCACCGGTTCCGACCCATAGACTTGCCTCACTGCTATGGCTTGGTCTGAGGGCACCAAATGACCGAGGCGAGGGTCGAACGCCGGCTTGCAGCCATCCTGGCTGCCGATGTCGCGGGTTACTCGCGCCTGATGGGGGTCGACGAAGTCGGCACCCTCGCGGCCTTGAAGGCGCATCGGCGCGAGATCGTTGATCCCGCAATCGCCGCCCATCATGGCCGTATCGTCAAGACCACCGGCGATGGCATGCTGGTCGAGTTCGCGAGCGCCGTTGATGCCGTGACTTGCGCCGTTGCTGTTCAGGAGAAAATGGCGGAACGAACGGCAAAGGCTACCGAACGGTGCATCCAGTTCCGAATGGGAATCAACGTCGGCGATATTATTATCGACGCCGACGATATTTTCGGCGACGGCGTCAACCTGGCTGCGCGCATCGAGAACGAATGTGAACCGGGCGGCGTGTGTATGTCTGGCAACGCGTTCGAGCAGGTCCGCGGGAAAACGGCTCTCGCCTTCGAGGACCTGGGCGAGAAATCGCTCAAGAACATAGAACGGCCGGTGCGGCTCTATGCGGTGCGTTCTGTCCCATCATCAGGGGCTGCCAACGTCGGGCTGGCGGTTGAGGCCGCCAAGCCCCTCGCGCTGCCTGACCGTCCCTCGATTGCCGTGCTGCCATTCCAGAACATGAGTGGCGATCCCGAGCAGGAATACTTCGCCGATGGTGTGGTGGAGGACATCATTACCGCGTTGTCCCGGTTCAAGTCCCTGTTTGTGATCGCGCGCAATTCCAGCTTTACCTACAAGGATAAGGTCGTTGACATTCGTCAGGTCGGTCGCGAAATGGGCGTCCGGTATGTTCTGGAAGGCTCGGTTCGCAAGGGCGGCAATCGCGCGCGCATCACGGCGCAATTGATAGATGCGACCTCCGGCGCCCACGTATGGGCCGACCGCTACGACCGCGACCTCAGTGACATCTTCGCTGTGCAAGATGAAATCACCACAAGTGTCGCTGGAACTATTGAACCAGCCCTCGCCGAAGCGGAACAACAGCGCGCACTGCGTAAGCCGCCTGACAGCCTCGATGCCTGGGAAGCCTATCAGCGCGGCGTCTGGCACTTCAACAGGTACTCATCAGAAGACAACAACACGGCCTTGACCTTCTTCCGTCAAGCGATCGCGCTGGATCCGAATTTCGCGCCGGGGCATTACGGCTACGCGATGGCCCTGCAATGGGACATTTGGCACTTCTCGACGCGCCCGTTCGTGGAAGTCCAAGGAAGCCCTCGAAAGGAAGCGCGTCTCGCAGTGTCCCTCGATGACAAGGATGCGGTGGCGCATGCTGTTCTGGCACACATGATGATGTGGGGTAGCGAATGGGAGGCGGCGATTGCCGAAGCGCGTACCGCAATCGCGCTCAATCCGAACAGCGCTTTTGTTATCAGCATGCTTGGGTGCGTGCTCGGATTCGGCGGCTATCGAGAGGAGGCGCTCGCGCGGCTGCAACAGGCGATGCGCGCGAGCCCGCATGATCCGTTGACCTGGCTATGGACGCTGTGGACCGCGAGTATTTATTTTTATTCACGACGCTTCGACGCTGCGACAGACGCGTATCGCCAGGTCATTCGCCTGCGTCCCGGCCTCACCCAGAGCCAAGCTCTCCTTGCAGCGTCTCTCGCTCACTTGGGGCGGATCGACGAAGCTCGCAACGTCCTTAGAAACGCTCGAGCGCAAATCCAGGACTCACGGTATCAAAGCCCGCCGTGGCTGAGGCCGGAAGATAACGCGCTCCGCCGTGAAGGCATCCGCCTTGCGGAAACGCCGGAATGACCAACTACCCGCACATGTTACGCGAACGCCCGTCTCGCTCCTGCCCGAGGGCGGACCTCACGCCGCGCGTTTCCGATGTCCGCTTTCGGGAGTAGAGCGGACCCAGCGTGGCGCGGGACCGAACTTTTGCGTGTGAGCCCGAGCGGACTTGAAAAGGTCGATGCTGCCGAGCCACACGGGCAGAATCCGTCTTCCGGGATGGGGCCTTGCCCCGATAGAATGCCTGTCTCGTGATCTGGAGCCTCGACATGGCGCGGCCCTCCAAAGGTCGGACTAGTGTGCAAAAAGCGCACCGCAGGCCGCCGCCAAAGGCAAGACGCAAGGTTTCCGCGAAGATGCGTCGCCGGCCGAAGCTGGGCGATCTTGAGGAGCAACTCAACTGTTGCGTCCACGAGTTGACCAAAGCGCGAGAACAGCAGACCGCGACGGCCGAAGTTCTCCAAATCATCTCATCTTCGCCCGGCGATCTTCAGCAGGTATTCGAAGCGATCCTGAATCGGGCGCTGCACGTTTGCGAAGCTGCATTCGGAATTGTGACGACCTATAACGGCGAACGGTTTGAGTTTGCGGCGCATCGAGGCGTGCCATCGGCACTCGTCGAGCGTTTTCGTGCCGGGATGGATCAACCTCGGCCAGGAGATGCGCACTGGCGTTTAAGAGATGGCGAGGACCTGATTCATCATCTGGATCAGAAGGACGAGGAGGCTTATCGGGCAGGAAATCCGCTGCGCCGCGCTGTTGTGGATCTTGGAGGCGTGCGGTCCGCGCTGGTAGTCGCTCTTCGCAAAGGCGGATCGTTGTACGGTACCATCACGATTTGCCGGCAAGAGGTTAGACCGTTCTCCGCATCCCACATCGAGCTATTACGGTCTTTCGCCGACCAGGCGGTGATCGCGATCGAAAACGCGCGGCTGTTCAACGAGACGAAGGAGGCGCTGGAGCGCCAGACCGCGACCGCGGATATCCTGAAGGTGATCGCAAGCTCCCCATCAGACGTACAGCCGGTATTCGAAGTTATTGTCGAGCGCGCGGTGCGGCTGTGCGGGGCGCGTATGGGGCGAGTGTATCGTTACGAGGGCAATGTTATTCATATGGTGGCTGGTTACGGTCTGAGCGTGCCGGGCTTAGGCAAAGTGCAGCAGGTATTTCCAAGACCCGCGACCGACGACACGATTGCGGGACAGGTTATACAGTCGCGTCAGGCCTACTTCGTCACCGACATAGAAAATGATCAGTCCGTGCCCGCGCTGTCGCGGCAAATGATCGAGGCATTAGGGACGCGCAGCCAGGTGACCGTGCCGATGTTGCGCGCCGGGGGTGAGCCGATTGGGGCAATCACAGTAGGCTGGGCCGACCCTGGCGCCTACCAAGATCAGCAGGTCACGCTCCTCAAGACTTTCGCCACCCAAGCCGTCATCGCAATCGAAAACGCGCGGCTGTTCAACGAGACGAAAGAGGCGTTGGAGCGCCAGACCGCCACTGCCGAGATACTGCAGGCCATCAACTCATCGCCCGGCGACCTAGCGCCGGTGTTCGATGCGATCCTGGAGAAGGCACATCGCCTTTGCGACGTCGCTCAGGGAAGCTTGCAACTCTACGACGGGAGCAAGTTCCGTGCGGTCGCGATACGCGGGCTTTCCGAGGCATTCGCCAATCGGTTGCGCGAAGGTGTCAGCGTCAATCCCAACGCACAGCCTTTGCTGAAAGACGCTCGCTTCGTTCAGATCCCCGACCTCGGCGAGATCGACGATCCGTTGTCACGTGCAGCCTTCGAGCTGGCTGGCATCCGTACCGTCCTGTTTATTCCCCTGCGCAAGGACGGCACGTTGCTGGGCCGGATCTCCGCCTCTCGATCGGAGGTCAAGTTGTTCACCGAAAAAGAAATCGGGCTTCTCGAAAGCTTCGCTGCCCAAGCGGTCATCGCAATGGAGAATGCACGGCTGCTGGGCGAATTGCGGCGGCGCACGAGTGATCTCACGGAATCCCTTCAGCAGCAGACCGCAACGGCCGACGTGCTCAAGGTCATCAGCCGCTCCGCATTCGATCTTCAGCCCGTTTTTGATGCGATAGCTGAGAATGCGGTCAGATTATGCGAGGCCGAAAGAGCATTCATCTTTCGATTTGACGGACACTTCCTCCGAGCTGTTGCCTCCTACAACGTTGGTTCCGAGGTCAAGCGGTTTGTCGAAGAGAATCCAATCGCGTTGGGACGGTCCAGCATCGCGGCGCGGGCTGGCCTTGAACGGCGCACGATGCATGTAGACGATGTCCAGGCAGACGCAGACTATGCTTATGCTGTGCGAGATGTGGATCCGATCCGGACGATCCTCGCCGTCCCCATGCTGAACGGCGACGAACTCGTCGGCGTAATTACGATCTATAGGGTGGAGGTAAAGCCTTTCACCGACAAGCAGGTCACGCTTGTTGAGACCTTTGCCGCGCAGGCCGTGATTGCCGTCGAGAACACCCGACTGCTCAACGAATTGCGGCAGTCGCTGCAGCAGCAAACCGCGACCGCTGAAGTTTTGAAGGTCATAAGTCGCTCCACCTTCGACCTACCAGCCGTTCTTCATGCCTTGGTCGAGACAGCCGCGCGGCTTTGCAACGCAGACAAGGGTACGATCACGCGCCAAAAAGACGGGGCGTTCTACCGCGCGGAATCTTATGGATTTTCGAAAGATTTCATGAATTACGTCCGCTCCATCCCCGTCGTCATGGACCGTCATACGGCGACCGGTCGTGCGTTGCTCGAGGGCGTCGTCGTGCACATTCCGGATGTCGAAGCAGACCCGGAGTACAGTTTCAGCGAAGCTCAGCGGCTTGGCGATTATCGTTCACTGCTCGGCGTACCGATGATGCGCGAAGGTGTTCCGATCGGTGTGATCGCCCTGACGCGGACAGAAGCGCGTGCGTTTACCGAGAAGGAAATCGAACTGGCAATGACGTTCGCAGACCAGGCGGCAATCGCGATCGAAAACGTCCGCCTGTTCGACGAGGTGCAGGCGCGAACCGGGGACCTTGCCGCGTCTCTTCAGGAGTTGCGCACAGCGCAGGACCGGCTGATCCAGACCGAGAAGCTTGCCTCGCTTGGCCAGCTCACCGCAGGCATCGCGCACGAGATCAAGAACCCGCTCAATTTCGTCAATAACTTTTCGGCTGTTTCATCAGAGCTGACCGACGAGCTCAGCGAGGTGCTGATGCACGAGAGGCTTACCGACAAGGGACGGCAGGAAGTGGCCGAATTGACCGGCTTGCTAAGGGATAATCTCGGCAAGGTGGTCCAGCACGGCAAGCGCGCCGACTCCATCGTCAAGAATATGCTGCTGCATTCGCGCGAGGGCACGGGCGAGCGTCGAACCGTCGATGTCAACGCGCTCGTCGAGGAGAGCCTCAATCTCGCCTACCACGGCGCTCGCGCCGAGAAGCAGGGGTTCACTATCGCGCTGGAGCGATCGTTCGATCCTGCGGCTGGGGAGGTCGAGGCTTTTCCCCAGGAAATCACGCGCGTGCTTCTCAACCTGATTTCCAATGGGTTTTATGCCGCGACCAAGCGCCAGGCGCGGGAAGGCGGCAATGGATTTGAGCCGACAATCACGGCTGCGACCAAAAGCCTCGGCGATCGGGTGGAGATCAGGATTCGCGACAATGGTATTGGCATCCCGCCTGAGGTGCGGCAAAAGATGTTCAACCCGTTCTTCACGACAAAACCGGCCGGTGAAGGGACCGGCCTTGGCTTGTCGATAAGTCATGACATCATCGTCAAGCAACATGCCGGTGCGATAGAAGTGGAAACCGAGCCCGGTGAATTTACCGAGCTCAGGATCATTTTACCTCGGGTCGCCACATAGCTTTCACTGAATCAGGGGGGCAAGCTTGAAACCACTTATCCTTGTTGTCGACGATGAGCCTGACGTTGAGGTCCTGTTTCGCCAGCAATTTCGGCGCGATGTTCGGGCTGACCGCTTCATGATGGAGTTCGCCCAATCCGCCAACGTTGCGTTGCAGTGCATTGCGGATGCCAAGAGCGTTTCGCTGATCCTGATCCTGTCGGACATCAACATGCCGGAGATGACCGGCCTTGAACTGCTGCCGAAAGCCAAAGCGTTGCGGCCGGACGTCCCTATCATCATGATCACCGCCTATGGCGATGCGGAGACCAAACGCAAGGCACTGGATGGCGGTGCTGACGCACTTCTGACCAAGCCGGTCGACTTTGAGGCGCTTCGTAACGAGATCGACATGCGCATCGCACAGGCAGCTTGACCGGCCCGTCATCAGGCCGCAAGCAGGTCGCCTCGCAGTGGGAGTGCCGGGCACAACACGAGCTTGCCCTCAAGACCGCCGGCTTCGAGACGTCGATGCGCCTCGGCGACTTCGTCCAGCGAGATTCGCTCGGCCACGCGCGGCTGGATGGCGCCACCGGCCAGCAGACCGAACAGGCGCTCCAGGTCCTCCCTGAACCAGGCCGGATGTTGTAACCGCATCGCATTAATGGAATAGAAGAACGCTCGCCTTCCGCCGGGTAACCATCTCCAGAGATACAGGCGCCCGATCCACATCAACATCGTGAGCATGCTTCGTTGACCTTGCACGCCTGCTGAGTAGCCATACGCGCAGAGCAGACCCCCGGGCTTGAGGGCCGCTAATGAGCGGCGATAGCCATCCTCCCCGATGCCGTCGAAGACGACATCAAACCCCTCCCCCAAGACGCGCGTAAAGTCTTCGCGCTCGTAGTCGATCGCTGTAGCCCCAAACTCGCGGATCAGAGCGGCGTGCGTGCCGCGGGCACCGCCCCACAGCTGAAGCCCGGCCACGCCACCAAGTACAAGCAGCGCTTGGCCGACCGCCCCCGCAGCTCCATGCACCAGGACACGCTGCCCTCGCCGCACTTGCGCCGCGCGGTGCAGGAGTTGGTACGCGGTCATCCAGCTCAGGATCAGCGTGGCGGCCTCCGCTGCGTCGACGCCCGCCGGCACCGGGGTCAAGTGGCTTGCCTGGAGCGTCCGATAGGCAGCGTTCGATCCAAGCACCGTCATATCTGCCACACGGTCGCCAAGATGAAATCCGCTTACGCCATCGCCGAGCTGATCGATTTCCCCGATGACATCATAGCCCATTACGAACGGCGGTCGGCGAGATGCAGTCTGTGGGTAGAGGTGCCGCCGAATCAGCGTGTCGGTGTACTCAAGACCCGAAGCGAGCACGCGGACCCGCACTTCGCCCGGACCAGCGGTAGGCATGCTAGCGTCGACCACCTCTAGCTCCTCGGGACCGCCGAAGCGCTTAACTCGAACAACGCGGTTATGCGGTTCCATCACACGCCGATCCTTGCATCCCCCATGGTTGACGATGGCGCCGCCACCACCGAGCCCAAAATAGAATAATTCTCACCGGACCTGACCCTGACATTGATGCGGATCAATCCTTCATGGCCCAAGGCGACATGCTTTCATGCTACTGCGATGCCTGCTTCTGCGGGTGCGGCGGATATCGCTCACGCGCCAGCATCTGCGCGGGCTGACCCTAATTATCGGGTGCAATTCTAGGAGACCGGCGGCATGTCTCTGTCGTGCGCCGCGTCTTGCGGCGCCGATGGTGCTGCCGGTTGCGGTGGTCGGACCACCGTGACGCTGCAGCGTGCCTCGGAGGCAACCCTGGCAGATACGCTGCCGAGCAGCGAACGCAGCATCGAATCCTGACGTGCGCCGATGATGATGTGGTCGACGTGATTGGCGTCGGCAAATTCCAGAATTGCCGAGGCTGGATCGACGGCCTCGAGCACGTGCACCGTGAGGCGGTCCTCGTCGAGCTTCAGCGGCGTGGCCCAGTGCCTGAGCGCAACCAAGCGGTCGACGTGCTTGTTGTGGCCCTGTTCGTCGAGCGTGCGATCGATCGTAATGCGGCCGAGCTTGAGAACGTTCACGCAGGCAAGCCGCGCAGCCGGCAAGGTCGCAAGCAGCCGTTCCGCCGTCCTGCGCAACGCGGTACTCAACTCCTCCGGGGCGCCCGCCGTGTCGAGAGCAACCGCCACGATCGGGCTTGCAGCCAGCTGCGCCCCCATATCGGATTTCGGTTTTGGCACGGTCACGCCCAGGTTGAAGCGGCGCCGCCACACCGTCGAAAGGGGATCGCGCTTGATACGCTCCGATCGCGCGGTCAGCTTGATCTGGTCGGGATGTGCAAGTTCGAAGGCAAGTTGCGATGCGGTCGGATAGCGCCAGCCCGGCTCTATCTCCAGACATCGCAGCACGACCTCCTGCAGCCAGGGCAGATAGTCCGGCCTGAGATAGCGCGGAGGATACGGGTCGCGCCACAGCCGCCGCCGCATGCCACTCAGCGTTTCGGTCTCGCCAAACGGACGGACGCCGGTGGTGAAGAAATAGAGCAAGACGCCCAGCGAAAACAGGTCGCTGCGTGGATCGTCCCGCACCCCCAGAAGCCGCTCGGGCGCCATGTAGGGCGCCGTGCCATAGGGAACGCGGAATTCCTCCTGCAGAAGATCGGGCAGATGGTTGTGATGCGACAGCCCGTAATCGATCAGCACGGCCTCGCCGCTTTCGCGAAACATGATGCTGCTTGGCTTGATGTCGTGATGGATGACGTCCTGGCGATGCAAATCGGCCAATGCGACCGCAATTTTGCCGACCAGCACGCTTGCTTCCTCGTAAGAAAGCGGCAACTCAGGCAGACGACGGAAGAGGGTCGCGCCCGGGATACATTCAATCACGACATAGGCCTGGCGGGAAAAATCGCCGGAGGCGAAATGGGCCGGCACATGCGAGCCCCTGAGCCGCGGCAGGATCATCTGCTCCATTTCGAAGCTGACGATGGCGGCGGGATCCTCCCCCTCCGAGATCCTCGGTATCTTCATCAACAGTGGCGCGGAAATGTCGGGGCGGGTGACGCTCCACAGCGTTGCCATGCCGCCGCTATGGACACAATCTCCGATCGTGAAGCCGTCGATGACAGTGCCGGGCTCGATCGAAGGGCTTGGCATCGCTCACCGTCCGATCAGGAGGCGATCGGCGAGCCAGGACGGCAGGCCGCTCTCCCGAATCCGCCTGGTGGCCAGCTCGACATCGTAGGGCACGCGGCAATAGGTGATCTCCCGGGACACCGTATCGTAGGTCGCAAAACTGGCCGCCGGGTCGCCGTCGCGGGGCTGCCCGACCGAACCGACGACGGCCAGCCACTGCCTGCCCTTCAGCAACTGCACGCCGATACCCCTGGTCGGCACGAAGCTCGTCATCTTCGCGGTGACCGACATCGAATAGAGCGCCGGCCGGTGGATGTGGCCGCAGAAGGTCACCTTTGCGGACGTCGCGATCAGGCTGCGCGCGGCGTCGGCCGCCGACTGAACGTAGCGCCAACGCGCCGGGCTGGAGGCTTCCGAATGCACGTAGAGGCGGTCCTCTTCTTCCAGCATCAATGGCAGTTCGCTCAGGAATCGCCGCTGGGCAACGTCCAGCCTGCCACGTGTCCATTCGATCGCCGCCTGCGCTTCCGCATTCATCGTCTCGCTGTTGGTGCCGATCGCCGAATCATGGTTGCCGCGCACCGCAAGGGCTCCGTTGGCGACCATCCCCATGACCGTGTCGACCGTCCATTCCGGATCGGCGCCATAACCCACGTAGTCACCGATCAGGATCGTCCGCTCCGCGCCGCGCGAGCGCGCCGATTCGAGGCAGGCGGCAAAGGCCGGCCGGTTGGCATGGATATCGGCAAAGACAGCCAGCAGCACGGTTTCCTCCAGCGCTCACATTAGGGACCTGCGTCGAGGCGGAGTTTGAGGGACATCAACAGCATGCGCCAGCACCTAGTGGTCCCATTCTAACATTCGCATCCCACTCGGGGAGCCACGTTTGCGAATGTTAGAATCAAGGGACCACTAGCAAACCATTGATGCTAGTGGAGCTTTGGATTTGACGTTCGCATCAAGCAATCGTGGTGGGCGAGCAGCGAACATCAAATCCGCTCCACTAGTGCGTTTTCCACCCTCCCCTGCCCTGAGCGTTAACGCTTTAGCGGGTGGTTTCCCGCATCCCGATCTGCTAAAGCGCGGCGTAAAAACATTCGGTCGGGACCAACCAAAATGACCGACCCAACTGCTCCGGAGCACGCGATGATCCCCCGCTACACCCGCCCGGAAATGGCCTCGATCTGGGAAGCGCAGACACGCTTCAGGATCTGGTTCGAAATCGAGGCTCACGCGGCGGACGCCCTCGCCGAGCTTGGCGTCATTCCGAAAGAGGCCGCCAGGACAATCTGGGCCAAGGCGGGGAACGCCACCTTCGACGTTGTTCGGATCGACGAAATCGAGCGCGAGACCAAGCACGATGTCATCGCCTTCACCACCCATCTTGCCGAGATCGTCGGGCCCGAGGCGCGTTTCGTGCACCAGGGCATGACCTCTTCCGACGTGCTTGACACCTGCTTCAACATTCAGCTCGTGCGCGCCGCCGATCTCCTGCTGGCAGACATCGACAAGGTTCTGGCAGCGCTGAAGAAGCGCGCCTTCGAGCACAAGATGACGCCGACCATCGGCCGCTCACACGGCATCCATGCCGAGCCCGTCACCTTCGGCTTGAAGCTCGCCTTTGCCTATGCGGAATTTTCCCGCGCCCGCGAACGCCTCGTGCTCGCGCGAAAGGAGGTCGCAACCTGTGCGATTTCCGGCGCAGTCGGCACTTTTGCGCAGATCGACCCCCGCGTCGAGGAGCACGTCGCCAAGGCCATGGGTCTCGTGCCGGAACCGATCTCGACGCAGGTGATCCCGCGCGACCGCCACGCGATGTATTTTGCCACCCTTGGTGTGATTGCTTCGTCAGTGGAGCGACTTGCCACCGAAATCCGGCACTTGCAGCGTACCGAAGTGCTGGAGGCGGAGGAGTTCTTTTCGGAAGGCCAAAAGGGCTCTTCGGCTATGCCTCACAAGCGCAATCCCGTGCTGTCGGAAAATCTCACCGGGTTGTCGCGCATGGTGCGCGCCTATGTGACGCCGGCACTGGAAAACGTCGTGCTCTGGCATGAGCGCGACATCTCGCACTCTTCCGCCGAGCGAATGATCGGCCCAGACGCCACCGTGACCCTCGACTTCGCGCTCAATCGGCTGGCGGGCCTGATCGACCAGCTCATCGTCTACCCCGCCAACATGCAGAAGAACCTGGACCGGCTGGGCGGGCTGGTTCACTCGCAGCGGCTCTTGCTGGCGCTCACGCAAAAAGGCGCGAGCCGCGAGGACGCCTACCGGCTCGTGCAACGCAACGCGATGCCGGTGTGGCGAGGCGAAGGCGACTTTCGCTCTCTGCTGAAGGGGGATGCCGAGGTGAAGAAATTTCTCAGCGACGCCGAGATCGACGAGCAGTTCGATCTCGACTATCACCTCAAGCATGTCGATACCATCTTCAAGCGCGTGTTCGGCGAGGCATGACGGGCCGCCGCTTAAAGCTTCTTCATCGAGATGGACGCCGATCCCAGATTATTGTCGTAGAAGACGTGGAAAAGCCACGGGAAGAAAATCGAGGTATCGTTCACATAAAGGAAAACCTCGCCGTCATTGCGGGCCGTGAACTCCCCGCTCCAGAGGTTTTTGTCTGTGAAATCCTGGGTGAGCGTGGGAAGGTGTTCTTCCAACCCGGTGCTGCCGACGCGAATAATCGGCCTGAACCAGTTCGACCAGATCAGCCGCTTGAAAGGTATTCCTCCCAGTTGTCTCCAGGCCCCCAACCGGAAGCCCCTGGGATCGGTCGGAATGTCCCTGTCGATCCAAGGATCCATGATTGTGAGGCTGATGCGGTATTTCTCGCCTCGCGAGACCTTGAGGCCGGTCGGATGGCACAGCTCCTTCGTGTAGAAAACATCCGAGGTACCCACTGATTTTTGCCCGGCGACGACGGCCTCGGTCACGTCGATGGCGTGACCTGTCGGCGTGCAGAACAGGCCGAGCGTATTGGCCGTACCGAAGGCGAGCCACCAAAACAGCCACCACATAATGGCGGTGGGGAGAATCCAGTGCGTGAGCGTATAGAAGAACGCCGGGTAGATGCCGAGCCGGCGCAGCCGGTAGACTGCGGCTCGCCACCCGCTCAGGGGGACGTGATGACCTGGCGCGTGCCAGGCGACCCGCGAGACGTCGTGAATCGTCTCCTGCAGATTCTTGCCGAACAGCATCAACACGCCGATCGCGACTGCGCCGATCAGGACGAACCCCGGCCCATTGCGAAAGGCGACAAACCAGGGATCGAGGAAGCCCGGAAGAAATGACGCGGCGGCGTTGATTAGCGGATTGACGAAGCTTCCGACCATCCTGAGCCCGAAGCCCGGTTTGTAGATCACGAAGAAAGGTATGAAGGCAACAAAGGCGGTTGCACCGGCGGTGAGGAAATAAACGATGCGGCGCAGCCAAATCCAGTTCCAGACGTCATCCTGGACGCTGGATCGCGGTTTTGCCGGATCGACCGGGTGTGG
>Ga0306921_10003737_pt1 | contig 15473 bp, 12 predicted proteins | sample sta12Cox44000080_FD_203760 | JGI IMG/M metagenome (GOLD analysis project Ga0306921, IMG submission 203760) | Lab enrichment of tropical soil microbial communities from Luquillo Experimental Forest, Puerto Rico - statoxic.12C.oxic.44.000.080 (v2)... | ecosystem: Environmental > Terrestrial >...
TCCCCGGTGATCGTCGCCGCGGTGCTCAGCGCGGGCGCCCCGCTGGCCCTCCGGGCCCCGGTGCTCACGATCGGAGCCGCCATCTACGGCCTCGCACTGGCCTGGGCCGGGGTGCGGATCGCCGCCACCGTCGGCGAGGGCAAGATGCCGGAGCTTTGCCAGGTCGCCCTGGCCAGCAAGGTGTAATCAGGCTCGGCGGCTGCGGCACCTCGGATAGGCGGCTATGGCCTGGGGAGTTCTGCTGCATCTGCGCGGGTCAGCGGGGACCCGGCGCAGCTCACCGCCGCCGATGTCGGCGCGGTGCGTGCCGCGGGTGTGCCGGATGCGGCCATCGTCGATGCCCTGCACGTGAACATGATCTTCAACTGCATCAACCGGCTGGCGAACGCGTTCGGCTTTGCCCGGGATTCCGCTAGAGGACCGGTCAGGGGTCTAGCCGGAACGGCGGATACCGGTCGGTGACCAGGGTGAGGGTGTAGGCGGTGACGCGGACGTTCCACCGGATGACGCCTTCGACGAAGCCGAACATGCCACGGGGGTAGCGGCCGGTGACCAAGATGGCGAACCACGCCACGATCACCACGACGAACGAGGCGAGGTCGAGGAAGAACAGCACGATGTAGTGCGGGATCGCCAGCAGCCATTTCACCAGCGGCAGCCAGCGGTTCAGCTGCTCGGGGTAGGAGTAGTCCAGGTGCACCGACTGGTGGTCGTCGGTGGCGGGGTACCGGTCGTCCATCAGCGACAGGTAGACGGTGACCCGGTTGGTGAACCGCTGCAGTTCGAGGTTCCAGTCGAACCACCACCGGGGGTACTTGCGCCGGAACAAGATCATCAGCAGCGGGGCCCAGAAGAGCACGCCACCGGTGAGCGCCGGTATGTAGGTGACCCCGTAGGCGTGGGTCGGGGCTGAGTAGACGAGGTAGCCGGACACGGTGCTGAGCACGATCGCGATCGGGATCACCAGGAAGATCCGGAAGGCGGTGGTCAGCCGGCCGAGTGGGCGGTCGGGGTAGTCGACGGAGAACTGGACCGGGTATCCGGTCCCTTCCCCATATGCCACTTGTTCCATCACGAGTTCCTTTGTGGTCGATCCATGATCTCGGTCCGGGAAGCCCGGAAGCCGAGTCGGCCAAATGCCGCGCCGGTTGGGCTGGGGTCCCTGGCCGGCCGGTTAGGACGGCCCGCCGCGGCGCGCGGTCAGCGTGTACAGGCCGATGGCGTAGCAGGCCAGCGCGGCCGCGAAGGATATCGCCATGCCGAGGGAGTAGCCGTTGCTGAGCTTGTCGGTGAAGCTGGCTCCGAAGAAGAAGGCCGCGCCGATGGCCACCAGCCCGGCCGCCGAGGTGACGATCAGGGCCGTGTTCCTGGCCATGATCGCCCGGACCAGGACGAAGACCGCGGCGAGGACTAGGATCATGCCGAGCGTGGCGTGCAGGGCCAGCAGCACGCCGTTGCCGAACCAGGAGGAGTGCCCCGGGTGGCCCGCGGCCGGCAGCGTGACGTACAGGTTGACGCTGATGCCCAGAGCGAACTGGACGATCAGCGCGATCAAGATGGCCAGGCTGGCCCGCCGCAGGCCGGCCTGGCGGGATGCCATCTTCTGCGCCGATGGCGGGGCTGTGGTCTGAGGAGCGGTCATGCCTGCTCACCTCCAATTCCTTGTCTCGGGCGGACCACGTCTGGGCGGTCCCCGGCGCTTGGCCCGTCTGGCCAGATCCATAGTTGGTCCTGGCTGCGGGGCGGGCCTCCTCGCGGCCGTCTTCGGGTGGTGCGGCGCCCCCTGGCGGCGTTGCAGGTCAGACCCTGGCCAGGGCACTGGCTCGAACGCAGCCGGACCGCGGCCAGTTCCAGCGCCAGCGGGATTCCGTCCAGGGCGCGGCAGATGCCTACCACCGCCGCACCGTTGCTTGCGTCCACGATGAACCCCGGCAGCACCGCCGCCGCCCGGCTGACGAACAACCGCACCGCCTCATAGCCCAGCAGCTCCTCAGTACTGGCCGGTCCCGAAGGGACGGTCATCGGCGGGACCGTCAGGGTCACCTCGCCGGTCACCCTGAGCACGTGCCGGCTGGTCGCGATGATCCGCAGCCCCGGGCAGGCCCGCAGCAGCGTATCGGCCATGACCGCGCACGCGTCCGCCAAGTGCTCGCACTGATCGAGCACCAGCAGCATCCGCCTGGCCTGCAGGTAATCCGATAGCGTCGCCAGCGCCCACTGGCCGGGCTGATCTGATAGGCCCAGTGAGCGGGCCACCTCCGGCACCAGCAGCGCGGGGTCCCGCAGGCCGCCCAGCTCCGCCAGGCACGCCCCATCACGGAACGCGCGCCTCGCGCCCTCGGCGGTTTGTAGCGCCAGCCGGGTCTTGCCGATCCCCCCTGGCCCGGTTAGCGTCACCAGCCGGGCCGTGCCCAGCGCTTGCCGGATCAGGGCAAGCTCGGCCCGTCGCCCGACGAAGTCCGTCAGCTCACCGCGCAGCCGCCCGGCCGAAAGCTCCACGCCCATCTCGCACCTTGCAGCAACGCTAGGCTGCACAGGGCGCGTCGGCAATGGCCCGCCGGGTGAGCTACGGCTTGTCCCCAGTAAGCAGGTGAAGTGGAGCACGGTCCATGACGCGGCAAACCGGCACCCGCACGTCGGTGGGGCCAACGATGTCGGCGGCGCCGCGGCCACCCGTGGGGACGCCGCTGCGTTCCCTCACGGACGTACTGGCCGATCCTCGGGCGCGGCTCGGGGTAGGGGTTGCGGCTTTGCTGGTCACGGCCATGGCCGTGCGCCGGAACCGCGTCAGCGCGGGGGAGGCCATGGCGTTCCGCGCGGTCAACGGCCTGCCCGACTCGCTGTACCTACCCGCCTGGGCTGTCATGCAGCTGGGTGCCTTCGGCGCCGCCCCGGCTGCTGCTGCGGCGGCGTGGCTGGCGGACGACGGTGCGCTGGCGCGCCAGCTCCTTGCCAGCGGCACCGGTACCTGGGCGATCGCCAAGCTCGTCAAGCAGGTGGTGCGTCGGCCCCGCCCAGCGGCCCTGCTTCCCGGCACCCGCGGCCGGGGCCGCGATCCGGCCGGGCTGGGGTACCTGTCCGGGCACGCGGGCGTTGCCGCTGCGCTAGGTGCTGCCGCTCTTCCCCGTCTCGGCCCCGTCGGCCGTGCCCTCATCCTGACTGCCATCCCCGCCGTGGGAGTGACCCGGGTCTATGTCGGCGCCCACCTGCCGCTCGACATCGCGGGCGGCGCGGCGCTGGGACTTGCCGTCGAAGCAGCGGTGGATCTCGTCAAGGAACGCTCCCGTCACGCTGCTCAGTAGGTGCGCCGGGGTCTTGCCGGCGACCGGCTCCCAGACGGGCCCACGGGCATTAATGCAATTCGGGGTCTGTTCCGGAGCCCCAGCAAGAGCAAATACTGAATGAGCGCACGGGTTTCGTTGGGGGTGACCAGGATGCCGGAGCTGCGTGGCTTGGTCCGCGCTGGCTGCCTTGCCCTGGCACTTGCGTGCGCTGCCTGCACGACGGCGGGCGGCCGGGCGTCGCGGCCAGCGGCGCAAGGGCCGGACGCCGGCCATGCCGTTATCGCGGTGGGGTCGTTCAATTTCCCGGAGAGTGTGCTGCTCGCCTACCTGTACGCGGACACGCTGGCGGGGAAGGGCTATCCGGTCCGGGTCCTGCCCAACCTGGGCTCGCGGGAGCTGGTCGATCCGGCGCTCATGGCCGGCCTCGTCCAGCTGGTGCCCGAGTACACCGGAGCGGCCCTGGAGTTCGTCAGCCTTGACCGGGTTCACCCGACCGCGAACGTCGCCACGACGGCCAGCGCCCTGGCCAGGTCGATGGCGGGACGTGGGCTGGTCACCGGGCGCCCGGCGGCCGCCCAGGACGGCAACGCCATCGTCGTGACGGCGGCGACCGCGGCCCGCTACCATCTGCGGACCATCGCCGATCTCGCGAGGGTGGCGCGCCGTCTGGTGTTCGGCGGGCCGCCTGAGTGCAAGGAGCGTCTGTACTGCCTGGCCGGCTTGCGGCTCACGTACGGGCTGCGGTTCCGCGAGTTTGTCCCGCTTGACGCCGACGGCCCGCTCACCCGGCAGGCGCTGACCGCCGGGGACATCAATGTGGCGCTGCTCTTTACCACCGATCCGGCCATCCAGGCGCGGCATCTGGTGGTGCTGGCCGACAACCGCAGCCTGCAGCCGGCCGAAAACGTCGTCCCGGTGCTCCGGCGGGCCACTGCCGACCGGTACGGCCCAGGCTTGCTGGCCGCGCTCGACGCCGTGTCAGCGCGCTTGTCCACCGCCGTCCTTACGACGCTGGATACGCAGGTGGAGCTGGGCCGCCGGGCGCCAAGCGCGGTGGCCAAGCGCTGGTTGCAGGCGCAGCGGCTGGCCGGGTCGGGGCTGGGATCGTCATGAGCGACGGCACCGCGCGCGCGGACACGGAGGTCGGCCCGTCGGCGGCCGCCACCGTCCGGCGGACGGGGCGCCAGCGCCGCCCGACCGGGGCGCCACCGCCGCTGCCCCGGCGGATCGCCGTAACCACCACGGCATGGCTGGCGCTGGCGGCGATCTCGGTGACCGGCGCGTTCCTTGCCTCCGAGCGCACGCCCTGGCGCGCGGCACTCGATCGGGTGAGCACCTGGATATTGCAGCACTTGGCGACGGTCCGGACGCCGTGGCTTACTCATGCGGCGAACGCGATCAACGCGGTGGGCCTGGGCGGGGCTCCGGTGATCGGGGTGGTCGTGGTCCTGCTCGTCATCGCCTTCCGCCGCTGGCGGCACCTGCTAGTGCTGCTTTTCTGCCTGTTCTTCCTGGAGATCGTCGTCAACTGGATCTACTTCGGCCTGTCCAGGCCGCGCCCGTTCGGCGTGCGGGTCATCGGAGCGTGGGACGGGTACTCGGCCCCGTCCGCGCCGATGGCCGCCTTCACGTTCTTCCTCATGGGTGCCGTGTACTGCCTGGCCGTGCCCGGGCGCCCGCGGTCGTATGCGAAGGCCGGCGCGGCGGCGGTCGTGGCCCTGTTCTGCCTGGCCCGGCTCTACCTGGCCGTAGATCATCCAGACGACATTGTGTTCGGCGTCGCCCTGGGGGTGGCGGTTCCGCTGGCGGCGTTCCGGTTCTTCACCCCGAACGAGGTGTTCCCGGTGGTATACCGGCGGGGCCGGACCGCGCATGTCGACGTGACCGGCCGCCGCGGCGCGGCGATCCGGCGGGCGGTCCACGATCAGCTCGGGCTGACCGTGCTGGAGGTCAGGCTGGTCGGCCTGGCGTCTTCAGCGGGGTCAACACCGCTGCGCCTGACGGTCGAGGGCGACCCGGACCAGTACCTGTTCGCCAAGCTCTATACCCGCGGCCATGTTCGTGCCGACCGGTGGTACAAGCTGTGGCGCACCATCAGGTATGGCTCCCTGGAGGACGAGCACCCGTTCACTTCGGTGCGGCAGCTCACGCAGTACGAGGACTATATGCTCCGCCTGCTGCGCGACTCCGGAATCCGCACCGCGGTGCCCTACGGGATCGTGGAGATCACCCCGGAGCGGGAGTACCTGCTCGTCACCGAGTTCTTCGCCGGTGCTGTGGAGCTCGGCGAGGCTGAGGTTGATGACAGCATCATTGATCAAGGGCTGCTGCTGGTCAGGAAGCTGTGGGACGCTGGGGTCGCGCACCGCGACATCAAGCCAGGAAACCTCATGGTCCGGGACGGTCAACTACTGCTGATCGACGTCGCATTCGCTCAGGTCCGTCCCTCGCCCTGGCGGCAGGCGGTCGACCTGGGCAACATGATGCTGGTTCTTGGAGTACGCACCGACCCGGGGCGGGTGTACGGCCGAGCGCTCAACTCCTTCACCCCGGATGAGCTCGCCGAGGCGTTTGCCGCCACTCGCGGGGTGGCCAGCCCCACCCAGTTGCGCGCGTTCCTCAAGCGAGACCCCCGCGACTTGCTGGCCGAGTTCCGGTCGCTCGCACCGCCGCGGCGGCCGATCGCGCTGCAGCGCTGGGGAACCGGGCGGGTGGTGCTCGCCGCCACGGTTATCGCTGCCACGGGAATCGCTCTCTGGGTCAGCGCCAACGCGTTCAAGCCGGCCGCGGCGCTCGGGGCGTACCCGCCGGTCTGCGGCACCGGCCCGTCAATGATTTTGTCGGCGCAGGCGGTACCCTCGGCGGCCAAGCTGCCGTGTGTCGCGGCGTTGCCGTCCGGCTGGACGGTTCTCACCACCGACATCAGAAACGGCCAAACGCGGTTCTGGCTGAACTCCGACCGGGCGGGCCCTCAGGCGGTCACCATCACCCTGACCGCCACCTGCGACACCTCCGGCGCCATACGGGTCCCTTCCGACCAGCCAGGAGCGAATCGGTTCGACCGCCCGCTGAGCCTGCAGCCCCGGTTCACGCTCGTCCGGATGTACACCTTTCCCGGCGGGTGCGTCACCTATCAGTACAGCTTTGTCGCCGGCGCGGCACCGAGTCTTGCGATCCCCTTGGATACCGCGATCGCCTTCGAGCCCCGGTCCGTGCTGGTCGGCCGCGTCCAACGCACCGAGGATCTGGCCTTGTGCGGGCGGGGTGCACCGTGTCCCGGCTAAGCGCCTGGGCCAAATCTGGCCCGGAGGAGCCCCTCATCCTGGCCGCGCCGCGGCGTGACGCCACGATCGCCGTGGTGATCAGCGCCGTCACGGCCGTCGTGTTCGCCGTGGTGGCCAACCGCGGGGCGCTGAGCCACATCCAGCGGCTGGACGACTCCTGGCTGCGGCTGATGATCTCCGCGCGGACCCCTCCGGTCACCGTGATCGCCAAGATCTTCAACGTCCTCGGGCTGGTCTATGTGACCCTCCCCGTGCGGATCGCCATCGCCGGTTATCTGACCTTCCGCCGCCGATGGTGGCACCTCGCGGCATTCGCGGCAGCGGTGCTCCTGTCGGAGATCCTGATCGGCCCGGTGAAGGCCGCCTACGACCGGCCCAGGCCATCTGGCTCCCTGGTCGCTACCAGCGGGGCGTCGTTCCCGTCAGGCCATGCGATCGCCACATCTGTCACCGTGTTCGCCGGGGTCATCGCCCTGGTCCCGGCGGGCAGGCGCAGGGTTGCCTGGGGCCTGGCCGCAGCGGGCTTCGCGATGGTGATGGGCTTGTCTCGCGCCTATCTCGGCGCCCATTGGCTCTCTGATGCGGTCGCCGGGCTGCTCCTTGGCACCTCGTGCGCTCTGGTGACCGCGGTGCTGGTCGACCGCGTCCAGCGCGGCCGACGCCGTCGGCACGGAATACCCCAGGCGACACCACCCCGAGCCGCCCGGCCCGCGGACCGGCCATGACCGGGCCGGTGATCACCGGTCGCCCGGTGGCACCGGGGCGCCAGCGGCGGATCCTGGCGCCCGCACGGTACCGGCATCCGGGTGACGTGATCCGGCTGGTCATCGCCGGGCTGGTGCTCGCCCTGGCGGTGGCTGCCCTTGCCGTTACCCACGCCACGTATGCCGGTGCCAGCGCGACCGCGGTGACCGCGCTGCGGCCTTCCACCACGGCCGGCCGGGCGCTGGCCGGCCTGATGACGGCAGCCTTCGCGGCGGCGGCCATCGCCGCGATCGCAGCCATGCTGCGTTACCGGCGGTTCCGGCTGCTGGCGAGCCTCGCGGGCGCCGCGCTGCTGACGGGCGCAGCCCTGGCCGCGATCATTGGCCTGGCCGGCGGCGAGCGCCCCCCGGCCCTTACGGCCGGGGCCGGTCACTGGCCGTGGCTCATCGGGCCGTCGCTGGCGAGCCCGGCGCTTGGCGCCGCCGTGGCGGGCGTGGTGGCCGCTGCGCCGTGGCTCAGCCGTTCGTGGCGGCGCACGGCATGGATTGCCTTGTGGCTTGCGGGCATAGCGCAGCTGCTCACCGGCATCTCGTCCCCCCTGGAAGTGATCTTGGCGTTCGCGGCCGGGGGTACCGTGGGGGCCGGCGTGCTCGTCCTGTTCGGCGTGCCTGACCGGCGCATCGGACCGGACGAGATCGCGGCGGTACTTGGCCGGGCGGGCCTGCGGGTCAGCCACGTCGCTCCGGCCGCCGTGGAAACCAAAGGCTCACGGCCATTCGTCGCGGTCGCCGAGGACGGCTCGCGGCTGTTCATCAAGGTCCTCGGCTCGGACAATCGCGACGCTGACCTGCTGTACCGCGCATACCGGCTGCTCCGGCTGCGGGACGTCGGTGACACCCGGCCGGCCATCTCACTGATCCAGGCCGTCGAACACCAGGCACTCGTGGCGGTAATGGCCGAGCGCGCGGGCGTGACCGTGCCCGCCGTCCGCCAGGTGATCAGGACCAACGACGGGTCGGCCTTGCTGGTGATGAACCGCGTGGACGGCGATTCCCTCGACCGGATCGCGCCCCGGCTGGTCACCGACTCGCTGCTCCGGGCGCTGTGGGCCGAAGTTGACCGGCTGCACCGGGCGAGGATCGCGCACCGCTCGCTGCGGGCCGCCAACATCGTGGTCGACCGCGCCTGCCGGCCGTGGCTGGCCGACTTCAGCTTCTCCGAGCTGGCCGCGACGCAGCGCCAGATGGCGCTCGACGTCGCGGAGCTGCTGGCCTCGCTAGCCACCCTCACCGATGCCGACCGGGCGGTCGCGAGCGCAGCCGCGGTCATCGCCCCGGACGATCTTGCGGCCGCCGTGCCACTCCTGCAGCCGCTCGCGCTGTCGGCGGGCACCCGGCACGCCGTGGCCCGCCATGATGGCCTGCTGGCCAGCACCCGTACGGCGGCCGCCGCGGTGAACGGCCGCGGCCATGGCCAGGAACTTGCCCGCATCCAGCGCGTCCGCCCACGGACGCTGCTGGCGATCGCTGCTGCAGCGGGCGCGTTCTATTTCCTGCTTCCCAAGCTGGCCCAGGTGGGGGAAAGCTGGCCCGGCATCGTGTCCGCCGACTGGGCATGGCTGCCGCTGATCATCGCCTTGTCGGCGGCGAGCTATCTGGCCAGCGCCATCGCGATCATGGGTGCGGTGCCGCAGCCGTTGCCGATCTGGCCGACGGTGCTGGCTCAAGCCGCATCCTCGTTTGTCAACCGCGTCTCGCCTGGCAATGTCGGCGGGATGGCCCTGAACGCACGGTACCTGCAGAAATGCGGCATCGAGCCGAGCGCGGGCGTGGCCGCCGTGGGCGTCAATTCCGTGGTCGGCACCGGAGTTCATCTGGCCCTGCTGGTGGCCTTTTTCGCCGGGGCGGGCCGTGGGCTGTCAACCGCCGTCAAGCTGCCGTCCGGCAGCAAGCTGCTGCTGATCCTCGCCGTCATCGTGGCCATCGTCGGCCTCGTGCTCGCCACCCGCCCCGGCCGGCGCCTGGCCTCCGGCAAACTGATCCCTGGCCTGCGGTCGGCCACCGCCAGCCTGCGGCAGGTGGCGCGCCGCCCGGGCAAGATGATCATGCTGGTCGGCGGGTCGGCGTTGATCACAATGACTTACATTGGTGCGCTCGCAGCTTCAGTCGAGGCGTTTGGCGGTGGACCAGGCTTCATCCCCATCGGCGCCGCATACCTGGCTGCCGCGGCCCTGGCCGCCGTTGCCCCCACGCCTGGCGGCTTGGGGCCCTTCGAGGCGGCGCTCATCGCGGGCCTGACCGGCATCGGCATGGCGTCAGGACTCGCCGTTTCCGCCGTCCTGCTGTTCCGGCTCGCCACCTACTGGCTGCCCGTGGTGCCCGGGTGGCTGTCGTGGCGCCTGCTGCTGCGGTGGGAATACATATAGGTGCCGCACCATGCGGCGGCCGGGTCGGTACCCGATGGGGTTAGCTGCCTGTCCGGCCAGCGTTTCAGGCCGCTACTGTTGCTGGTCTTCCCGGTGATGCCCGGTGGCGAGTTCGCGCAGGTCCTTGGGCGAGAGATCGGCAGCCAGATAGGCCACGATACGGCAGTTGGTCACGGCGCGGACCGTGGATGTACGCCGACCGTGCTCGAGCGATGCGCGTTCGCCCAGGATCGCGCCCGGCCCAAGGCTGGCCAGCACAGAGCCGGCGGCTTCGACCTCGACCAAGCCGTCGAGCACCAAGATGATGTCGTCCGCCGCTTCCCCTTCCGTGAAGATCGTAGTACCGGCCTTGACGTTCGTAATGCGAGGAGACCTGCCTCCCTCGCGCATGATGATCAGCGACAGGCGCCGTTCCAGCGCGGTCTCCGCCTCGGCCGCGAGCACCTCGTTCTCGTGGCCGCGCCAGGGCGAGCGGGCCAGGCCGGCCGTGCGGTACCAGGTTTTGAAGTCGATCAGGGCCGATTTGCCCGCGAACCTGCCATGTGAGTCATAGATCCAGTGCCGGGGAAAGGAACTGGCGCCCACGAACTCGTGTCCGGTGGAGCCATCGGCGTAAATGGTCAACGCCAGGGTTGTCCACACGGTCGGCCCTTGGGTCTTCACGAAGGGCGCGGCCTTGACCAGGCGAGGTGCGGGAATGCCGGGGCGGCCTCCCGCCGTCTGGGTGAACCGGACGAAGTCCTCACCGACCACCGGAGCAGGCCTCAGGTCGGGGTAACCGACCGCCTCCACCTGGACCCGCATACCACGCAACCGGACAAGAGTGCTGGAAACCCGGCCCCCGCCGCTTTGCCCATGGCCGGTGATCTTGCCGTCTTCCACGTCGACCCAAGCGCGCAGGGTGTTCGCGAACCGGGCACCCTCCGGGCCGAGAACCGAATCCAGGTCCTTCCATTCGTCGGGCGGAGGGTCATCGTAGTGCGTCACCCTCAGCCCGAATGGAACCTGGGTTATACCGGTAATTGCGGCCGATGGTATCCACGAGACGCTGGTCACTGACGATTCAATATGCATATCGCATCCTGTTCCTTCTGCGACTGCCCCAGCAAGCGCCTCCTAGGAGAGACGCAACTTATTTCCTGATACCTCATCAGACCTGTTCCAACGCCGGACCACTGTCGGTGAGATGACGCCAGATCGCTGTGGCCGGGATGTGCCTCGCGGTTGACCGCAGCCGTCGGGGCGGGGCAGGGTCGTGCCATGAATGGCGTGCCGCTCGATGCCCTGGTCACCCGGATGTTGTCGAGGTCCCCGTTCGATTACCGGGTGGCGGCCGATGATTCCGAACGCCGGGTCGCGTACCGGCTGCGCGGGAGCGCCGTGATGGACCGCGGATGGTGCATGGCCGGCGATCTCCCGGGCGGCATGGAGCGTGACGAGTATGACGACCGCGCCATCCAGGTCATCGGGTGGGACGGGGACGTTGCGATGAGTACGGGCCGCGTGGTGCTTCCTCCCGGGTTGCCGACCGAGGAGGCCTGCGGCCTCATCGTGGAGCCACGCGGCCGGGTCGTCGACGTGGGCCGGATGTGTGTGGCGCGCAGCCACCAAAGCCTGGAACACGCCGCCCTCATCGGCCTCATGTGCCGGCTTTACCTGGCGATGCGCGAGCACGGCTTCGGGGTCGCTTGCGGGATGATGTCAGTCCCGGCCCGCGCGCTGATGGGCCTGTTCGGCCTCCGGTTGGAGATTCTCGGCCCGGAACGGACGTATTGGAACGAGCCGCGGGCACCGGTACGGTTCAGCCTGATGAGCGCCACGAGGCTGGTGGCTGGAGCGCACGGTCAGCTGGCTGATCCCCAGGCGGCGAGGACGAGCGCGGTGTTCGTGCCGCCGAAGCCGAAGGAGTTGGACAGCGCATAACCCGGCGGCCCTGGCCGCGGCGTGCCCTGGACGATGTCGAGATCGAAGTCCGGGTCGACGGCCCGCAGGCCGGCGACGGGAGGGACCAGGTGATCGCGCAGGGAGACCAGGCTCACGATCGCCTCCACCGCCCCGGATGCGGCGATCATGTGGCCGGTCGAGCCCTTGACCGCCGTGACCGGCGGGCAGGACGCCCCGAGCAGGGCCGTGAGCGCGGCGGCCTCGGCGCGGTCGTTAAGCATCGTGCTGGTGCCATGCGCGTTGACATGGGCTAGGTCGAGGGGCTGGACGCCGGCGTCGGCCAGGGCCAAGGCCATGCAGCGGAACGCCCCTTCGCCGTCTGGGCTTGGTGCGACGAGATGGTGTGCGTCGGCGGAGGAGGCGTGCCCGAGAACGAGCCCGAGTGGCTCAGGTCCCGGCGCGCAGACGTCCTCGAGCCGCTGGAGGACGACGAACCCGGCGCCCTCGCCCATGACGAACCCGTCCCGGTCGGTGTCGAAGGGACGCGAGGCGAACTCGGGGCAGCTCACGTTACGGCTCATCGCGTCCAGCCGCATGAAGCAGCACATTGCGCCGTAATTGACCAGCGATTCGACACCGCCGGCCAGCACCAGGTCGGCCGCCCCTCGGCGGAGCAATTCCACACCCTCGCCGATGGCCGCGGCACCCGACGCGCAGGCGGCCGACACCGTCAGGCATGGTCCCTCGAAGCCGAACCGAAGCGACAGGTGCGCGGCGACCGAACTCGGCATGACCATGGGGATGGTCAGTGGGCTCACCCCATGCGCCCCCCGTTCGAGGAGTCTCGATACCTGCTCCTCGTAGGTCGACGCGGCGCCGAGCCCAATGCCGCACACCACTGCCCGCCGGGCCGGGACGGGCAGCTCGCCGCACTGGCCGAGCGCATCGGCCGCGGCACCGATGGCCAGCGCGTGGGACCTGTCCAGCCGCCGCGCCTCGATCGGCGTGAGGTAGGCGGCCGGGTCGAAGCCGGTCACCCGGCACACGAGCGCTGCCGCGTCCGGCGGCAGCCGGTCGTCGCGGAAAACCTCAGCCGACGGGCGGCCGGCACACAGGCTCTCCCACAGTTCCCCGACGTCGTTCCCGGCGGGTGTCTTTACTCCCGCCCCGACGACGGCGGCCGGGGCGCGGCTGGGGCGCGTCCGAGCAGGGACCGTCACGGCCTTGCCGCTACTCGATGGACCAGTTGCCGGCGATTTCCAGCTGCGAATTGGGCGCAGAGTTGATCAGGGCCCCGAGCCCGGTAGCGAAGAACCGCAACCGGGCCCCTGGCCGGCCGAACTTCTGCCCGGCCAGCGGGCCGGACAGCGTGGTCGCGGCCGTCTGCAGCATGTCGCCGGTGAGCGTGGGGAGACCCTGGCCGGGCATAAAAACGGTAAGGACGTCCTGCAGCGTCATGTCGTAGCTGGCCACCGGCGTGCCGACCTGGAAGGACGACGGGTCACCGAAGCTGGCTCCGGGCTGGCCGCGCTGATAGATGGTCATCGTGCCCACGATGTCGAGGGAATGTACCGATGAAGTTGCCGACACGTCGGTGACACGTGCCTGGAGGTCCCCGGTTGCATACGCGGTCAGCAGCGCGGTCGTCTCGTTGCGGGACGTGCCTGCGAACAGGCCGCTGTCGTCTGCGTTGCTGGCCCGGATGAGGTAGCCGTAGCTGGTGAAGCTCTGGCCGGAGTCACCAGACTGGGTGACGCGGCCACGGAACTCCACCGTCGTGGTGCCGCTCACTCCCAGTGACACCGCTTGACCGCCGGCCGTGGCGTCGGCCTGCGCCGGAATGCTCGCCAGGCCCACCCCGGCGGCAACAGCCGATGCTGTCATCACCTGCCGCCGGGACAGCCCGCCTTTCCGTGCCGAGCCTGATCCGGTGCTGGCGTGGCTCTCCTCGTTGTGGCCGTGATCAGTCATTCCCGCTCCCCTCCCCGTCTCGTTAGCCGCCGCTGTCGGGCGATCCTAGGAGATTAGGACTAGGCCTTGACCCTGTCTATACCTCAGGTGCGCACGCCGGGCCGCCGGTGCAGGATCAGCCGGTAGTTGGTGACGATTCGCGTCCGGAACTGGATCTCCGACGAGGCCAGATAGCGGCGGAACTGCCGGACGACCTGCTCGCCGACGACGGCTGTGGCCTCGCCCTCGTGCTCACGCAACGCAGTGAGCCACGCGCGGCACGTGCGGGCGAAGTCGCCCGGATCCGAGCGGAGCGTCTCGATCTCGAAGAAAGGCTCGAAGCCGAGCACGATCTCGCTCAGATGCGGGCACAACGACTCCGGGTAGAGGCTCAGCACGAAATCGCCCAATGGTCCGCGCCCGAGTGGTGCGTCGGTGTCCGGTGCGCCGTCATGAGCGATCGTCTCTAGGGCCAGCCGGCCACCAGGGGCTAGCCACTCCAAGCACGACCGAAAGAAACGGCGGTAGACCGCGATCCGTTGCGGGCCCGTCGTCCCGTCCCGGGCAAAGTGCTCGAACGCCCCGAACGAGAAGATCGCGTCGTAAGGCTCACCCGGATCGTGGTCGTTCCAGTCCGCCAGCCGGATGTCTGTCCCGGGAACCGGATGCTGGGTGAGATAGTCGAACTGCGCCCGGCTCAACGTAAGCCCGGTGGCGCTGGCGACCCGGTGCGCCTCAGCGAGCCTGCGGAGGTTCCAGCCCCAGCCGCAGCCGACGTCGAGGGCCCGCCAGGGGCCGGGCTCGGCCGGCAGCACCTTGGATGCGAAAAAGTCGATCTTCCGTTGCTGAGCACGCTCGAGATCGGGCCCTGACTCGCCGCCCTCCCACATGGCCGAGGAATACATCATCGACGGGCCCAGCCACAGCTCGTAGAACGAGTTGGACACGTCGTAGTGGGCGCGGACCGCGCCGGCCGAAGCACCCGCCGGGCCGCCCGGGTGGGCCGGTGGGGGGATGTTGCTCGGGCGCACCGTGACGGCCCAGGTCTTGGGCTCCGGGCGTTTGGTGAGGATGACGCGGTACAGGGAGTGCTCGCGGAGCCGGAAGACGGCTTCACCGACCGCGAAGTACCGTGCGTAGCTGCGGCACGCTTCCGGGCCCGCCAGCGCCCGGGCGAGCGTCTCATGCTCCCGGTAGGCGAGGGTCCAGGCGCGGAAGGTCCGCTGGTAGTGGCCGGGATGATCGTGGAACTCATCCAGCTCGAAATGCGTCTCCCAGCCCAGGACCAGCTCGGACAGCGACGCGGGCATCGACTCGGGGAAGATGTCACTCAGGATGAGGTCGGTGAACGGTCCCCGTCCAGCCCGGCTGCCAGCATGCCCCACGTTGTCGAGGCAGATCAGCTGCAGGCCCATCCGCCCTCCGGGCCGCAGCCAGGACGCGGCGCGCTCGAAGAACGCGCGGTAGACCTCGACCTTCTCGTCGGGGCTCAAGATCTCGGAGGCGAAGTGCTCGGTTGCCTCGATGCAGGTGATCGCGTCATATGACCGGTCAGGCGTGTGGTCGGTCCAGTTCTGCAGCAGATAGGACACGTCGGGCACATTCCGGCGGGCCGCGAAGCCGGCCTGGCCGGGGCTCAGGGTGAGCCCGACCCCCGAGGCAGCGCCGTGCACGCGGACCAAGCGGTCGAGGAGCGCCCCCCATCCGCAGCCGACGTCGAGCACGCGGCCGCCCCGCACCCCGAGGCGGTCCGCGAAGAAGTCGAGTTTGCGGTGCTGCGCCTGGGCGAGCGAATCACGGTCGTCCCCGGCTTCCCACCAGCCGCAGGAATACACCATGTCCGGGCCCAGCCAGATCCGGAAGAAGTCGTCGGACAGGTCGTAGTGGTGCCTGATCGCGCGCCGCGAGGTGCCCATCGCGGCCAGCCGCTGGGAGCTGGTC
>Ga0306921_10003739_pt1 | contig 15468 bp, 12 predicted proteins | sample sta12Cox44000080_FD_203760 | JGI IMG/M metagenome (GOLD analysis project Ga0306921, IMG submission 203760) | Lab enrichment of tropical soil microbial communities from Luquillo Experimental Forest, Puerto Rico - statoxic.12C.oxic.44.000.080 (v2)... | ecosystem: Environmental > Terrestrial >...
AACGCGTGATCTGCGCCTGCCGCTGCCATTTCCTCCCAAAACTGAGACGGCTGCCCGGTTCGCCGATCATCAAATTGACCCGTGGTACGGCGTACATCTTCAGCCACGCTGATGTTCTTTTGCGTCCTCTACTGCGTCTGTTTCGTTGAGGCGAGTTGCTTGGCGTGGGCGACTAAAGCGTCGAAGCGCGGATCGCCATGCAGCGATTTGAGGTCGTCGTCATGCTCCAGGCGAACGGCCAGCTCGGGTTTCAGGTCACTGACCGCCTCGTCGAGAAGCGAAAATGCTTGCTCCCGGTGACCTTGAACCGCGGCGAGACATCCGAGATTGTAAGTGGACAGTGCCGTGTCGGGATGGTGTGGGCCAAGGACGCGCACCTGAATGACGCGCGTTTCGAGATACAATTTCTCTGCCTCGGCGTAGCTACCGTCCTCGCCAAGCGCGACTGCCAGATTGTTCATGGCAACCAACGTGTCGACGTGCTCTGGCCCGAGCACCCGACGAGATACTTCAATCGTCTCGCGCTCGATCTGTTCCGCTTCTGCTCTAGACCCTTCCGATTGAAGAATCGCCGCCAAACAAACCAAAGTGGTCAGTACGTCAGGGTGGTCCGCCCCAAGCACCCTCTTCTGGATAGTAAGTGCCTCGCGGGCCAGCTTTTCCGCCTCTCCCGCTTTCGCCTTCGCTGTTGGATCAGTGGACTCTCCCGCCTGTGCGTCCGTATAAAGGGCCCAGGCCAGATCCGTCATTGTAAACAGCGTATCAGGGTGTTCCGTACCCGGCACGCGGCGCTGGATCTCTAGCACTTCGCGGTACAACTTCTCAGCCTCAGCGAAGCGCGCTTGCCGCCTCAAGATAATCGCCAGCCAGCTCATCGTGCGCAGTGTGTCTGAGCCCTCCAGTCCAATGACACGCCGCTGCACCGCTAGGGTCTCGCGCTCCAACGTCTCTGCTTCGGAGTTGTTCTCCTCCTCCGAAAGCTCTATGCCCAAGAGGCTGGCGGACCGGAGCGTTTCAGGATTGGCTGCTCCAAGAACACGGCGCTGAATCTCGACAGCACGTCGGGCCAGCGTCCGGGCTGGCGAAAAGAGTCCGAGGCTGTTATACACCCCGGCCATGACATACATCATGTGAGCTTGCACTTCGGGATCTTGCTCCAGACCTGAATCGATCTCCTTCGAAGCCTTGTCCAGGATCTCCCGCGCTGTAATGCTGTTTCCGCGGGCTTCGGTGGGATCGGCAACCTTGAACATCTTCGTCATGAATTCAGTAATGCGGGTTTCTCGATCCCGCTCGCGTGTAATCCGGCGCAACTCGATGGTCTGCATTGCCGCAAACACAGCCAGCACTAGCGCCAAACCCGCGGCCACTGCCACACCCACCCGATGCCGGCGCGCATACTTCTGAACGCGATAGGAGACGCTTGCCGGACGCGCGAGCACCGGCTCGTGATTCAGACAGCGCTGGACATCAACCGCCAATTCGAGCGCGGTCCCGTAACGTCGCCTTCGATCCTTTTCGAGCGCCTTCATGGTGATCCAGTCGAGATCGCCGCGAAGCAAGTTGGCTAGCTGTTGGGGTTCCGCATTCCGCGCCTCGGCGCGAATCGCCGATGTGGGTTCGTCCTCCAAGACCTTTGCGCTAGGCGGGGGCGGTTCGTCCTCGCGCACGCGCCGCAGCAACTCATCGATGGTCTGTTCCTTCCCGGCGCCAGGTTGAAAGGGCTGGCATCCGGTCAACAAGACATAGAGCACCACGCCCAGCGAATAGGCGTCTGAACTCGTGTCCACTTCCGGCGCAGCCGGATCGCATTGCTCCGGACTCATGTATCCTGGCGTACCGACAAAGCCACCCGCCTGCGTATGCAATGACTCGCCCGTCAAGCGCGTACTGGTTGCCTTAGCCAGCCCAAAGTCGATGATTCGTGGCAATGGTTTGCCGTCCACTTCTTGCACAAGAATGTTGGCCGGCTTAAGGTCGCGGTGCAGGATTGCCTTCTGGTGTGCGTGTTGCACGCCCTCGCACACTTTGATGAACAACTCCAGTCGCTCACGAATCTTCAACCGCTTCTGGTCGCAATACTCCGTGATGGGCACCCCCGGCACATACTCCATCACGAAATACGGTTGACCCGCGGGCGTGACACCCGCATCGAACACCTTGGCAATCGAGGGATGATCCATGATGGCGAGCGATTGCCGCTCCATCTCGAAACGCTTGAGGATTTCCCCGTCGTACATGCCGCCGCGAATCAACTTGAGTGCCACGTGCCGTCGAACAGGAGCGGTCTGCTCGGCAAGCCACACCTGTCCCATGCCGCCATGGCCGATTTCCTCAACTAGGCGGTAATTGCCGATTTCCATCGATCGGGGATTATCGAAGGCGGTGAGATCGAGAACCTTGGGAGCAGCTTCTTTCAGGAACTGGCTGCCGGCTCTTTCATAGGATGCGATGAGCGATTCGACCTCGACGCGCAATTCATGATCCAGACCGCACTCCGTTTCGAGGAAGGCCGAACGGCTTTCCGGCGCAAGGCGCAACGCCGCCTCCAACATCTGCTTCGTGCGCTCCCAACGTTCGCTGCTCATGACTTGCCCTTCCGCGACATCTCGCGGTGCAGCCATGCGCGTGCCGCCGTCCAGTCGCGCTGCACCGTTGCTGGCGCGATCTCCATCACGGTTGAGATTTCGTCTAGCGAAAGCCCACTGAAAAAGCGCAACTCGACTACGCGCGCCTGCCTCGCATCGATTGCTGCCAAGGCCTGCAACGCATCATCCAGCGCGACCACATCCAGGTCGATCTTCTTCGCTCCCACCATGGCATCTTCCAGCGATACTTTGCACACGCTTCCTCCACGCTTTGCCGCTCCGTGTCGGCGGGCGTAATCCACCAGAATCTGGCGCATCAGTTGGGCTGCGATGCCGAAGAAGTGGCTGCGACTTTCCCACTGCGGTGCCGTCCCTCCTGCCAGGCGAAGGTAAGCTTCATGCACCAAAGCCGCACTCTGTAGGGTGTGGTCGGGACGCTCCTTGCGCAATTGAAAGTGCGCCAGGCGGTGCAACTCGTCATAGACAAGAGGCAGAAGGGCGTCCAAAGCCTTGCGGTCGCCTTCTCGCCAATTGTTCAGTAGCTGCGTAACCACGCTGGAAGGTCTGGAGTCCAAGCAGGATCCTCCGCCAGGGCGGGGCTTGGCCGTAAAGCGTACTGAGCCCAACCGCCTGTGTCAAACCCAGATTCGGATAACCCAGATCCGGCGTAGCCCCGCGGCCGCAAGGTGTCACGGCCCAACTTTTTGTGATCCATGATCAAAATTCCCTCCCGACTGCGCAGTTAAGAACAGAAGGCGGAAACAGGCGAAGAGAAATCACCTCGACCGCCGCAGAAAACTCGACTGGAGGAAACTTCCATGACCCACTCTCGCTGGAATTTAGCAACTTTTGCAGCCGCGGCGCTGGCCTTAACTCTCGCGGTTAACGCCAACGCCCAAAACGACGCCGCACGCGCAATCTATCTATCGGCTGCGAACGTGGCCACAAATGTCGCTGGAATCAACACCTATCCCGATCCGCCCAAAGGCTTCAATCCTTTGGCCGCCTCGAACGAAGAACTTGCCAGCTACGGTTTTCCCATGCGGCCCGACAAACAGGCTGCACCCGACCACTATCGCGCCTGGGAACGCGCCATGAGGGCCGCCAAAATTCGCTGGCACGGCGAACTCAAAGCGCTCCCGAGCCGCAGCATGCCGGTCGCACCGCCGGCCCAGACGCCCGAAGGCGCACAGCTCTTCGCGGCTGCCAAGGCCTCCAACGCCGAGGCCAGTGGCGTGATTCTCAATAGCAATGCCACGAAATGGGGTAGTGCTTCCTTCTCCGATATCTGGAGCGTAATCAACGTCCCGGTGGTCTCGCAGCCTTTCGCGAACAGCAGTTGTACCGATGGCTGGTATGAGTCGATGAGTCTGGTCGGCATCGACGGGTATGTGTATTACAGCCCTGCAACGGGTCATCCTTTGTTTGAGCCGGGAGAAACCACCGGAGTCGAGGAAGCCTTTTATTGTTACTCCGGAGGGCCGACCTTGTACGCGGCCATTTTCGGTTATGGCAGCGCTCTGAACCAAGCCTTTGCCCTCAATCCAGGAGATAGCTTCTATACCGAAATTCACGCCTTCGGTGGGTGCAACACTGGTTCGGCATTCATCGAGGACCTGAGAACCCTCACCTTCGGCTCCTATACGATTCCGCTTCCATGTGGTGCTGTCCCTCAGCAGACTGGCCGGTACGCCAACTGGGTTGTGTGGCGGCCGCCCTTCGCCAACAACGGGGCAGCTCTGGACGGCCTCTCTCCGTTGGCCAACACCATCAACATTTCCTTCGATGGCGCGGAGGTGCTGAACCTCGCGGGCAAGCCGTTCTATCCCGGCTCGCAGGCCACCACGACCTGGGTCATGACCATGATGGATGACGGCTTCGATCAGCCGATCGAACTGGTCAGCCAGGGCAGCGGTGGTTCTCAGGGGCTGCATTCACTGTTCTTCGAGACCGCGGGCTGCGCATACACCGGTGGTTGTACCCCATAACCAACCTGCTCAGCAGGACTGATTCGTCTTGAACGAATTCGGTGACCCCCGTCGCAACTAGCCAGGCCCAGCGTTCAAACAAGAAAGACTCAATCTTCTAGAGGAGGATGTATGAACCGCTTCAAACACCATGCCAGCATCAGTCTTGTCCTGGGCCTCTTGCTGATGACTTGCACTCTCACGCTCCTGGCTCAAACCGCAACCAGCTCCGACAGTGTCGTACCTCGCTTAGTCAACTTTTCCGGCAAGATTCTCGACGCCCAGGGCAAACCGCTCCCCGGCGTCGCCGGAGTGAACTTCGCCATATACAAGGACCAGGAAGGCGGCGCTCCGCTCTGGATGGAAACCCAAAACATCCAGGCTGACAAAACCGGCCACTATACCGTTCAACTCGGCGCCAGCAAGTCCACCGGCCTGCCTTCGGAACTGTTTGCCTCGGGCGAAGCACGTTGGCTTGGCGCGCAGGTCCACGATCAGGCCGAGCAACCGCGCACTCTGCTGCTCAGCGTCCCTTACGCGCTGAAAGCTGCCGATGCCGAAACCATTGGCGGACTTCCGCCTTCGGCCTTCGTCTTGGCTGGCAAAGGCGCACAAGCAGGGACCAGCGCCAAAAGCACGATCGCCAATGCCCCGGCAAAGAACGCTGCCGCCGCAGCCAACCCCACAGTCACCGGCAAGGGTGCGCTTGACTTCATCCCCATGTGGGACACGGCGCACGACATTGTCGACTCCATCCTCTTCCAGAAGAGTTCTCAGGTCGGTGTCAACACCATTACTCCCGCCGCCACGCTCGACGTCAACGGCAAGAGCGATGTGCGCGATACGCTGACCCTGTTCCCCAGGGGAACCGATCCCACCCTGGCCATTAACGGCACAACGTTCAAGGTGGATCAAACGGGGAAAATGACGTTTGTCTCCGGTCAAGCGTTTCCCGGAACAGGTTCGGTCACGAGCGTTGCCCTAAGCGCTCCGAACAGCGATTTCAATGTGACTGGCTCACCCGTCACCAAGAGTGGAACTTTGAACCTGAACTGGAATGTTGCACCGACCAGCGCGAACACACCCAATGCGATCGTTAAGCGCAACAGTGGGGGCGGCTTCAGTGCGGGGACCATCGTGGCGAATCAAGTGTCCGCCCAATTCTCAGTTCCCGGCGCCATTCCCATATTTGGCCAGAACGATACCTATATCGGAGTCTATGGCAAGAGCATGGCTGGAACCGCCGGCGTCTACGGGGTCCTCGGTAGCGGCGATCCCGCTTTCTCCTACGGCGTCTATGGTGAAAACGACAACGCCTCCGGCGGCAAGGGCGTCATGGGTTACAACCCCAATGGCAACCAGGGATTTGGAGTCCAGGGCTTTGCAGGCGGCCCCAATGCAATCGGAGTGGTTGGTACCAACACGCCGTTTGGCGCGGTGGCTCAGTCGATCCGGGGTACGGCGCCAATGGGTGTGATCGGCGACTCCAATGGATACGGGGTGGTCGCGACCTCGGACAAAAGCAACGCCTTGTTGGCCGAGAACGGAGGTACCAACGACACAGCCGTTATCATTAGTACCGGGGGAGGCGCCCCTCTCTATGCCGCATCCGGACCTTCCAACTTCATGTTTGTCGACGCGAATGGCAACGTTGTCCTCAGTGGGGTGGTTTTCGCAGCCGCAAAGGACTTCAAAATTGACCATCCGCTCGACCCGGCTAACAAGTATCTGTATCACGCCTCGGTCGAATCCTCCGAGATGATGAACATCTACACGGGGACCGCACTACTTGACGCAAGCGGCTCGGCAATCGTCTCGATGCCAGATTGGTTTGAGGCGGTGAATGGAGATTTTCGTTATCAGCTGACCGCGATCGGTACACCAGGGCCCAATCTCCATGTCGCCCAGGAAATCTCAAACCACCAGTTCGCGATTGCCGGCGGCCAACCCGGAATGAAAGTTTCCTGGCAGGTAACCGGCGTGCGTCACGACGCTTTCGCCAAAACGCATCCGCTGCAGGTCGTCGCACAGAAGTCAGAAAATGAACGTGGCTATTACATTCATCCCGACCTCTACGGCGCGCCCGCAGAAAAGAGCCTGGCAGCCCTGCATACGTCGCAGGTCAGGCAGCCTGCAGCAAGCAAACAAGAGATACCGGCCGAGCACGTTAAGAAATAAGAGTGGGTCACTCCCCACCCGTGTTCGCATTCTCTGTGGACAGGGTGGGGACTTCTTGGAAGCGACAGTCGCCCCCACCCCCTTGACCTGACCCCCGGCCATGTTGAGCCAGTCGGCCCGGAACTTGTCTAGTCCTGCGAGATCGCACTTAGAAGTTCCCCACGCGCTGACCTGCTACATTTTGAAGGGAGCTCGAATAAGCGCTTTTCAGTCGTGGAAACCGTAGCGCAAACGAGATTTTGTCGACTGGGTGGACCCACCGCCCACATCGATGTGGACGTGCGCACATTGAGGGGCGCGCTGTTCGCCCCAACTTATTGAGGATATTGGTGGGCAGTGCAGGACTCGAACCTGCGACCTCCTGCTTGTAAGGCAGGCGCTCTAACCAACTGAGCTAACCGCCCCCTCTGATTTCTTGACCGTCACCCAAGATTAGGCTCGATGGACCGGAGGGGCATCCGGGTGAGCCGCAACCTCATTCATTATTGATTATATACATATGCGTGGTGCGGCCGGTCGGCACGCGGCGACCAGAGTTCGCGCCGCTGTGGTGTTGACTTGGGTTTTCCAACTCTCGACCCTTCATTTCGCAGAGTTTTTTCGCCACCCCCAGGCTGCTAGACTCGTTCCGGTGCGTCGCCTCATCTTCAACGCCGACGATTTTGGCCTGACCGCCGGCGTCAATCGCTCCGTCGTCGAAGCTCACACGCAGGGCGTGCTCACTTCTGCCACGCTCATGGCGAATGCCCCGGCGACGGCTGACGCCGAGTCACGGGTGCGGAGCTATCCGAAGCTGGAAGTAGGTTGCCACGTGGTGCTCCTGGACGGCGAACCACTCACCGATCCCGCCCGTCTCTCATCCCTGGTCCCGAATGGTGCTCCAAAATTCCGCACCGGCTTAGGCGACTTTGCAGTTCGTGCCCTCAGCGGCCTTCTCGATCGCGACCAGATCGAATCCGAAGCAACGGCGCAGTTCCGCAAGCTACAGTCCGCAGGTCTGTCTCTCACCCACTTCGACACCCACAAACACGCCCATATGTTCCCCTACGTGCTCGATCCCTTACTGCGCGCGGCTCGCATATGCGGCATCCCGGCGGTGCGGAATCCATTCGAGCCTGCACAGTCGTTCTCGGCGATTCTCGCGCAAAGCCCCGTTCGCTGGAAGCGCTCTGGCCAGACGCGCGCGCTACGTCTTCTCCAGCCCGGATTCTCGGAGCTTGTAAAACGTTCTGGCCTCCGCACGACCGACGGCACCCTTGGCATCGCCGCTACAGGGTCGCTCACTGCGGCCCTGCTCGCGGGCATCCTCGAGAATGTCCCAGAAGGAACGTGGGAATTCGTTTGCCATCCCGGCTATTGCGACGACGACCTCCGCTCGGCGCACACGCGCCTTCAGGAATCCCGCCAAGTCGAACTCCAGTTGCTGACCGCTCCCCAGACCCGAGAGCTTCTCAAGAAATCCGGCATCGATCTGATCTCCTACGCCGAGCTGTAAGGCACATGCACCAGCGACGTAACTTCGGTAATCGCCAGAATCCGCTGGGAGCGATATCATTGCTCCAACCCCTTGAAGTTGCGTTTGAGCCTATGAGCGAGCACCGCCCGGACCCGCGCCTCACTACCGATCTATCGGTGCGCATCTGGGGGATGTCCGTAAGCGGCCAGACCTTCAATCAGACCATCCACGCCCGCAATATCAGCATCTCCGGCGCCCTTCTTTCCGGATTGGAGCATGAACTTAAAGTTGGAGACGTGATCGGCGTCCAATATAAAGATCGCAAGTCGCGCTGCAAGGTAGTTTGGGTGATGGACACCAACTCGCCCCAGAAGATGCAGGCTGGCGTCGAAATCGTCACCGACCAGGATTGCCCATGGAAGACCGAACTCCCTGATTCTCACCAAGCCGTCCCCAGCGAGCCCAACAATCGCCGGCGCTACGCCCGGCATCGCATTTCGTTCCCACTTGAAGTTCGCGACGAGCGTGTGAACACTCCCATGCGCGTCAACGCTACCGACATCAGCGGCGCCGGTTGTTATGTAGAGACCATCCTTCCACTGCCCGTGCGCACTACGTTGCGCGTGGATTTCTGGATTGACTCTGACCACATCTCAAGCTCAGCGGTCGTCCGCACAAGCGATCCTGGTGTCGGGATGGGTGTGGAGTTCATCGGGCTCACTCCCGACCGCCAGCAGCGCCTTCAGGCCCATCTGGAGAAGATCGACCCACGCATCGCCACGAACTTCAAGAGGGTCGACTAAAACTCTGGCCCGCGATTCGCACGGCCGCCACCTTTGGCCTAAAATCTGAATCGCTCCTGATCCCCAGCCATCCAGGGGGGAGGCTTATTGCAAGCGCGTCTCAAAGACGCGCTCACATTCGAACGTTCACCGTCGACCCTGATGAATATCGGAATCACCTGTTACCCAACCTACGGCGGCAGCGGAGTGGTCGCCACCGAACTCGGCCTCGAACTCGCCCAGCGCGGACACGACATCCATTTCATTTCCTACGCGCAGCCCATCCGCCTGGTCGAGCCTCAGCCGCATATTCACTTTCACGAAGTCGAAGTTTCCCGTTACCCGCTTTTCGACTATCCGCCCTATGATCTCGCTCTCGCAACCCGCATGGCGGAGGTCGCTGAACTCTACGATCTCGACCTCCTGCACGTGCACTATGCCATCCCGCACTCGGTCAGCGCCTTGCTGGCCCGCCAGATGCTCGCTGCCAGCCCCAGCAAGCGCAACCTGCCCTTTGTGACCACCCTCCACGGCACCGACATCACGCTGGTCGGCATGGACCGTTCGTACTTGCCGATCACCCGCCATTCGATTGAAGAGAGCAATGGCGTCACCGCCATCTCGCGCTACCTGCGCGATATCACACTCAGAGAATTCGAGATCAAGAACCCGATCGAAGTGATTTACAACTTCGTGAACTGCGATCTCTATATTCGTGACGCGGAAGCTCCGCAGCGGCGCCTCGAATATGCATCTCCCAACGAGCGTATCCTCGTTCACCTGTCGAACTTCCGTCCGGTAAAGCGCATCACCGACACCATCGAAATTTTCGATCGCGTCCGGAAGAAGATTCCTTCGAAACTGATGCTCATCGGCGACGGGCCTGATCGTTCAAAGGCCGAATGGCTCGCCGTCCAAAAAGGAATTCACGAGGATGTGCTTTTTCTGGGCAAACAGGATCGCGTTCGCGAAAAGCTCGCCTTCTCTGACGTCATGTTGCTCCCCAGCGAACTCGAATCATTCGGGCTGGCAGCGCTCGAAGCAATGGCCTGCGGCGTTGTCCCCATCGCGACCCGCGTGGGTGGCATCCCGGAGGTCATCGACAGCGGAACAACGGGTTTTCTGGCCAATGTAGGAGACGTGGATGCGATGGCGGACTTCGCCATCAACATATTGGGAGATGAAGCGAAACTAGCCAAGATGGCGCGTCAGGCCCGCGTCGTTGCGCAATCACAGTTCTGCACCACCAAGATCATTCCGCAATATGAAGAGTTTTACCGCCGCGTGCTCGAGCGCTCGTAGAGCGCCGCTGGCACGGGCGAATCTTCGTTCAGGATCGGCAGCCGCATCCGCACCAGAGTTCCCTTCCCAGGCTGGCTTTCCACTTTCATGCGGGCTGTGTCTCCGTAGAGCACTTTCAGCCGCTCTGCGATGTTCGCCATCCCGATGCCAGTGCGCACGGGCACGCTCTCGTCGCCATCCTTCGCGCCATCGGTTGCCTTTACGCCTGCTCCCATACCTACCCCATCATCTTCGACCTCGACGATCACGTACTTGCTAGTCAAGCGGCTCCGCAGAAAGATGCTGCCGCCCTCGACCTTCGAGGCTAGCCCGTGCTTGATCGAATTCTCCACCAGCGGCTGTAAGAGCATGCTGGGCACCATCAGGTCGAGCGACGAGTGATCCAGTTCTTTCACCACGCGAAGCTTATCGCGCCCAAACCGCACTACTTCGATGTCGAGATAGTTGTCGATGAACTCTACTTCCTCGCGCAATGGAACAAACGACTCGGTCGTACTTAACAACCGTCGCAAAATCGTTGCCAGCTTGATGATCAGCTCCCGGGCCGTGTCGGGATCGAACCGTACCAGCGAGGACACCGAGTTCAGCGTGTTGAACAGAAAGTGAGGATTAATCTGGTTCTGTAGCGCCTCCATACGCGCGTGCAACAGCAGGCGTTCCTGCTCTTCCAGCTTGATCTGAATTCGTACGCCATTGAAGATCTTCAACTCGATTCCAATGGCCGTAATCGCGGTCGCATAGATCGCCACCTCCACCCAGAAATTCGGACTCTCGACGCTGAAGATGGAAAGCGGCAGAAAATGTTTGATCTGCGTCTGGAGAAACCGAAGCGCAACAATCGTAACGAAGAACGTGATTTGCCAGTCGAATAACCGCGGCTTCGGCAGGTTCCGCCGGATCCATCGGTAAATGCTCAAATCAATGAATGGCGAGAACGACCAGACATCGTCTTTCTCCGTAGCTAGCGTACGCAATTGCCCGGCAACAAATCCGCAAATCATGTTGAACGGCAGTGTCGCCCACTCACCGTGCCACAGAGCCGGAAGCGCCACCAGGACTCCGCCTAGGACGCCCGACAGCCGCCCACCAATTACTCCCAGCAGCAGCGTCGTTTCAAATGACAGATCGCCCGCGAAAAAACTCGGCGCGATAAACCGGATCCAAACCGCGAAGAAGATCGGGATGCCGAACCACAATGCGAGATACACCTTCTGCCGCGTCGAGCGCTCTTCTCGAAACAGGATCTTCTTGAACTCAAGCGAACGCAATAGTGTGCTCGACAACGCTGCAGCCACGCCTAGCCGCACCAGCAGATTGACGAGGATCAGCCGCTGCTCAATCATGCGCCACATCCGTCGCCATCGTGCCCTGCGTCCAGGCCATCAGTTTCTGCCCTCGACCCGTGCTGCAGCTTCTCGTACCGCCGGTTCCACCGATTCAGGCTTAGCCAGTCCGCCCTGCGCGAAGTCTTTGTTGACCCCACCGCGACCGCCAAACTTCGCCAGTGTTTCTTTGAGAAGCGCTCCAGCGTCGATGGTTCCGCCCGGTGATTGCGCAAACACGAGCGCCGACTGCCCGCTGGTCGTTCCGAGTAAGGCCACTACATTCGACTCCAGCCGTGTCAGTTTCTGCGCGAGCAACTTGATCCCCGCTGCATCCCGATCCGCGTACACCTTCGCGATAACCTTCTTCCCCGCCACCGTCGCCGTCTCTGCCAGAAGCCTTGTTGCCTGAAATTCGCTCAACTCTTCGAGCAAATGCTCACCCGACTTCCGCGCCACCTTCACATCCTCAAGCGCCTTCCGAACCTGCGCCGGAACATCCCAGATGTGCGCCGAAAACAAACCACCCGCCTCGGTCAGCGCCGCATAATCTTTGCGCGCAATCCCTACCGCGCGTTGCCCGCACACAAACTCGACCCGCCAACCCTGCCGGACCTTCTCCACCTTCCGCAGCAGAATGCACCCGATCTGCCCGGTCCCACGCACATGCGTTCCGCCGCATGCTGTCAAATCGAAGTCCTGAATATCAATCAGCCGCAACTCCGCCTTGTCCACCACCGGAACCTTGCGCAACCCCAGGCTCACCACTTCCTCTCGCTTAATAAACTTGATAGCAACTGGCCGATTCTCCTGCACGATCTGGTTCGCCAACCTCTCGGCCTCGACCACCTGCTCCGCACTCAGCGCCGGCGTATCCAGATCAATCGAACAAGTCTCATCGCCCATATGAAAGGAAACTGTCGGCATCTCAAACAACCGGATGAACGCCGCCGACAGCACATGCTGCCCCGAATGCTGCTGCATGTGATCGCGCCGCCGCGCATCGTCAATGACCCCGTGCAGCCGACTTCCCTTTTCTGGCGCATGTTCAGCTTCCAGGTAATGTACGATGCGGCCGTCTTCCAACTCCTCGACCCGCGCCACGCGACTCTTAGCACCCGCCGCATCCGCGAACCAACCGGTGTCGTGCACCTGCCCGCCACTGGTCGGATAAAACGCCGTCCGGTCCAGCACCACCCCATGCCGCGGGTTGATCTCCGACGCAGGCACCAGCTCTACCACCTCGCCCTCAAACTCGTAAAGAAACGGATCGTGATAATAAAGACGCTCTGTCATGCGAAACCGGTTCCCGCAACTTGCCTCTCCCATCTCAAACTCTAAAACCTTTGTCATTCCGAATCCGGCTTCAGCCGGTGAGAGCCGCTCTGAGCGCAGTCGACGGGAATCTGCTCTCCTCGAAAGCGCCACGCGCACTCAGTGTAGAAACAATCTCGGCCTCAATACGGCCCAATAATCCCACCCATATTGCGCGACTTCGGCAACTCCGGCCGCCCCGGCTTTTCGCTTTCTTCAATCGTGTCCAGGTACTTCAACCCCGTCCCCGTATTGAACAGCACTACGACATCGTCCTCACTGAAGAACTCGCGCGCACGAAGTTTCTGATAAGCCACCAGCGCTGCCGCCCCTTCGGGCGCCGCAAACACACCTTCCTTCCGCGCCCAGTGATGGACCGCATTCATGATCTCGTGATCACTCACTGCCAACGCCAGCCCGCCACTCTTATTCAAAATGTCCAGAATCAGATAATCCCCATAAGGCTTCGGCACGCGCAAACCGGAAGCCAATGTCGACGCCTGGGTCCACATCTCCGCAGTCTGCTTCCCCTCGTCCCACGCCTTCACCACCGGCGCACACCCCGCCGCCTGCACCGAAATCATCTGCGGACGCTCCGGCCCAATCCAACCCAGCGTCTCCATCTCCTCAAATGCCTTCCACATGCCGAGCATGCCCACTCCACCGCCTGTTGGATAAATAATCCCCTGCGGCATCTTCCAACCCAGCTGCTCGGCCACTTCGTACCCCATGGTCTTCTTGCCCTCCACACGGTACGGCTCCTGCAGCGTGGAAACATCGAACCAGCCTTCTTTCTCCCTGCGCTCGCCGACAATGCGCGCACAGTCGCTGATCAACCCATCCACCAGCGTCACGCTCGCGCCGTAATACTGCGACTCGACGCGGTTCGCCATCGGCACATCCTTCGGCATGAAGATGTGTGCCTCCACTCCCGCCGCCGCCGCATACGCCGCTAGAGCGCCCGCTGCGTTCCCCGCCGACGGAATCGCCACCTTCTTGATCCCGTAATGCCGGATCATGGTCATGGCCGCCGACAACCCGCGCGCCTTGAACGACCCGGTCGGGTTCAGCCCCTCATCCTTGATGTAAACGTTCGGATACTCGCGGCTCTTCAACATGGGCGTGAAGCCTTCGCCCAGGCTCACCGGTTCAGCGTCGGGCAGCACCTGGGCGTAGCGCCACATGGTAGGAGTTCGCCCCTTGAGCACCTCGGGGCGAAATGCATTCACGATCGCGGAGAGCTCGTAGCGCGCGTACAGAACGCCGCCATCTTTGCTACATACCGTCTGCGGTCGTGTGGGATCATAACGCTGCCCGCAGCGCGTGCATTCCAGATAAGCAATCCGAGCCATTTGAGTTGGAGTCTAACATCCGCTAGCCAGTCACGCTGAGCTTCGCGAGCATCGCTGTCGCCCGACGAAACCAGGGGCGCTCGCGTCGTTGCAAGTAGCGCGGCATGCCGCGCTTCTTGTCGAGAATCTTTTGCGCCCACTCCTTCGCGGCCGCCGTCTTGCCCTGCGCATTCAGCAGCTGCGCATAGTTGAAATAAGTCTCCGACAGAGTCGAGATTTTCGTTGCCTCCAGAAAAAGTTGTTCCGCTTTCTCCGGCTGTCCGGTGTTCGCGTAGGCCTCCGCCAGCAATCCCTTCGCGCGATGAAAATCATATCCTTCATCCGCGCTCACCACGCGTTGCAGATCAGCCAATGCGGCTGGATAATCCGCTAGTTCGATCTCGCAAACCCCGCGCCGATAGAACGGATCAATCGAATCCGTCCGCGACGAAATCGCCTTGTCGTAACACGCCCGCGCCTGCGCAAAGTTGCCGTCCTCCATATAAAGGTCGGCCAACTCTTCGTAGTTCCCCGCCGATGGGTTGTCGATGATCGCGGCTTTCAGCTCCCCGATCCGCCGCCGCCGTGGGAACACCTTGAACGACTGCCCCACTAGTCCCAGGTCCGGCAGCGCCTCTACCAGCAAGTAGATAATCGCGCCGAGTGGGCCTAGAAAGAGGATGATCCAGAGCCAATATCCATCCGGCCGGCGCCTAAAGAAGTGCACGACCGCCAAAACCACGAGCAAAAGTCCCCATGGATGAAAGATATAACTGAAGAATCCCATGCTTGGTACGAGCAGGATAACATGCGTGTTTCGAGCGCCTTGGGACGCACATTTTAAGAAACGAACGACGGGGACGCCCCGGTTCTGCAAGCCGCCGACTGCGCAGCGGTAGACTGCGTGATGGGACAAGGTCTGCCTCGAAGTTCAGCGCCCTCGCCGTTTCAACCAGAAGCCTATGTAGAAGAAGGTCATTGGAAAGAAGTTCCAAATCATCCAGTAGGCAAGCAATTCCTTGGGTTGTGCATGGATATGCGAATTCCAGGATGCGGTCAGTGCGTGAATGAACGCAAGCTGCATAGCAAAAGTGACAGCAAACGCAAACCCGAAGGCGGCGCTACGCGGCTTGATACTATGACTGCGGCCTGACCAACGAATTCCCGGCATCTGGTCAGTCTAGAGTCTTGTTGACACTAACGCTAAGTAACCTTCGTACACGGCGCT
>Ga0306921_10003740_pt1 | contig 15465 bp, 14 predicted proteins | sample sta12Cox44000080_FD_203760 | JGI IMG/M metagenome (GOLD analysis project Ga0306921, IMG submission 203760) | Lab enrichment of tropical soil microbial communities from Luquillo Experimental Forest, Puerto Rico - statoxic.12C.oxic.44.000.080 (v2)... | ecosystem: Environmental > Terrestrial >...
CGTGGGGTCTCGGAAACCGATCTGAAAGATTGGGGAGCAAAATTCGGCAGCCCGGCAATTTTCGTGTCCATGGTCGAGTGGGCGGATCGGATTATCACCGAATAACGTCCCAGCAAAATCGTTCGGCGTTAACTGACCCGGAGGTTCACTGATGAAATGGATTGGAATTGTCCTGGTGGTTATCGTCCTGCTCGCGGTCGGCGCCATCTCCCTGACCATCGGTTGGAGACCCTTTATCGGCCCCAAAGCCCGTCCGCTAACCGGGCGCAAGTTCGAGGCAACCCCGACGCGAGTGGCCCGCGGCCAATATCTGGTCGAAAGTCTAAGTGACTGCTTTGGTTGCCACGGCGAACATGACTGGAAAAAGCACGACGCACCGCTGATTGCGGGTACAGCGGGCGCTGGTTACGCAGAGTTTCCCCTGGCTGGTCTTCCCGGACGTGTCATTCCGTCCAATATCACACCTGACCCGGAAACCGGCGCTGGCAATTGGACCGACGACCAACTGGCCCGCGGTATCCGCGAAGGTATTGGACATGACGGGCGCGCGCTTTTTCCCTTCATGCCTTACCCAGATTTTCGCGTGATGTCAGATGAGGACCTGGCCTCGGTCATCGTCTATATCCGCTCCATTCCGCCCGTGCACAAGGCGCTGCCCAAAACCGAAATAGTTTTCCCAGTGAAATACCTCATCCGCAATGTCCCGCACCCAGTTACCGAGCCTGTCCCTGAACCCGACCGCTCCAACCCTACGGCGTATGGCAAGTATTTGGTGAGCATCGCGGGATGTACCGACTGCCACACACCCCAGTCCAAAGGGCAAAATATTACCGGCATGGATTTCGCGGGGGGATTTATTTTGGAGGGGCCTTGGGGGCGGGTCGCCAGCACCAATGTTACGCCGGACACATCAGGGATTTCTTACTATGATGAAGCTCTTTTCGTTCAGACTATGCGCACCGGCTACGTCAAGGCGCGGGAGCTCAATCAGATCATGCCTTGGTGGCACTTCCGCAACCTAACTGACGATGATCTGAAAGCGATGTTCGCGTACCTTCGCACCCTCAAACCCGTCAAGCACCGGGTGGACAACACAGAGCCGCCGACGTTTTGCAAGCTCTGCCGCGAAACCCATGGGAGTGGAAACCAGAACTAAGCGTAGCGGTCGTTCGAGGACGTACTTTGCCAAAGAAAGAGTGGCGCGTTTTTGACGTTAAATCAATTACGCTCATTGAAGGGCTGCACCACGCCAACCGCTGTTTTTCTTGCATCAAGCCTATTTTGAGAGAATCGCTCTAGTGTGCGCCAGAAGGGTTACAGGAGCCCCAACGGTCTAATGCGCATTGCTCGCAATCGTAGAGGTGCAATTCAAACTGCTCGCGCAACTCAGGGCCCGATTGGCTTCAAAAATTAGTGCGACAACGATGTGACGAGTTGGGATTTCGGGGTTGGGTAAGTGCGGTGGAGTGGTGGAGCTGACCGGGATCGAACCGGTGGCCTCCTCGTTGCGAACGAGGCGCTCTCTGATCTCAACCAACGTTTTTTCAGTAGGTTAGAAGAGCCTCTGGTCCGTTTCTGGTCCAAAACTTAAACCTGAGTGCCGGTGTTCGCCGACATTTCGGTTTGCCTCGATGTCGGGTTCGGACATTCGCAGTGTCACGGGTCGGGTCGCTTCTATTTCATATCGTCCAGTTCGGCCGTTCCTTTCTGATTGGGGAATACATGTCTGCGAGCGAGACGAAGAGACCTGCGAAGGAGGTTGAGCGGTATTCTGTTCTCGAGAAATAAATCACGCCGGTTCAGCATTTGGATCACTGCGCCCATTCAGAGCCGGCAGACTCAAGCAGAACTTGTTGGAGCCAACCACGACCCTGTAGAACATAGTTCTTGCCAATATCCAGCGAGGCGATAGCGTCATTAAGTGCCTGCCATTCGGGATCCTGCCCAGGCGAAAACCCGTCGTTTAAGCTCCTCGACGAACAGGTCACGCCACGCGGCAAGTCCCTGAACATTGTTCCCGTGAGGGCCGACGTAAACTTCGCTTGGCGCCCAGCCGAGCTTCAGAACAAAAGCCAGATAACCCCCAATGGTGCGTGTGCGGAATTGGGGGGGACCTGACCTCCGGAATCCGCAATTTTCCAAACGCAAAATGACCACGCCTGCGCTAGATCATGCGCGGTCCGTCCGGGAGAAGCTACGCGGAAACTCCCGCGCCCTACACACCCGCTTGAATTAGAGAGAGAAGGATGGGATCGTAATCAAGGTTTACCGGAAGGCTGATGAAGACCAAACAAGGGGATGAAAAGCACTGGTGGGCAGTCATGCTACGGGACCCGCAGTGGTGGGTGCCGTTAATCGTGCTGGTAGGTGGGTTGATGGTGTTGCGCTGGATCCGATAGAGGGGATGCAATGGCACCGACTTCGTCGATGCCTCCTTTGGAAAGGTCGCGGCTGAGAAGACTCCAAACACTGGGGGTGATGTGTGGGTTTGCTGCGGGAGCGTGGCTAGGCGCGGCGGAGGCCCCCACAAAGCTAGTGCGGGCGGGGGTCTCTCCAGTGTTGATTTCGTTACTGATGGTGGTGGGCGTGTTCCTGGCGCGCTGGAGTCTCCCCGCGCTAGCACGAGGCACCAGCCAGGTGTATGCCGACGCGCAGCGGGCGCCCCACCTCATCGTGTGGGCGATTCTTGCAGGCTGTCTTTGGGCAGTTGCCAATACCCTGACCGTCTTTGCGATTCGGGACATCGGTATCAGCATCGCGTTTCCCCTGTGGAATTTGAATAGCCTTCTGGGAATCTTCTGGGGCTTCATCTTCTTTCACGAGTTGCGCGACGCGGGTTGGTGGCGATGGCTCGGCGTGCTGGGAGGCGCGGTTCTAATGTTCGTGGGTGCCCTTTTGCTCGCCCTCGCGTCATCGATGCAGGCGCCGGGGGGACATGCACTCCACGGTGTGGTAGCTGCTCTGGCTGCGGGCGCGCTTTGGGGCACCATGTACATCCCGTACCGTAAGGCATACTTGACGGGAATGAATCCATTGTCATTCGTGGCGTTCTTCACCGTGGGCGAACTCGTCATGATGACGGTGCTGGCGCTGGAATCGACAGGCGGGCCGGGACTACTCTGGCGTGAACTGGTGACCGAGAAATCCGTCTTGTTTTGGCTGGCCGCGGGTGGATTCATCTGGGTGATCGGCGATCTATTCCAGCAGTACGCTGCAAAATACATCGGCATTAGTCGCGGGATACCGCTCTCGAACACCAACCAGCTGTGGGGATTGATGTGGGGCACGTTGGTGTTTGGAGAACTGCACGGACGAAGTGCTTCCCTCCATGTGGAGGTAATCGGTGGATCGGTGATTATGAGTGCCGGGGCAGCAGCGATCGCGTTCTCCGCAGCACCACCGGAAGAGCACGAACGCTGGCAAGCTGCCGCCATTCGCGAGAGCACGTTGTACGGGACCGACATCGAGTTTGTGCGCGCCGGATTGGAGGGACGAGCAACTGAGAGCAGCACCGCCCGTACTGCACTCGACTGGGCGATGCTGGTAATTGCAACGCTCGTGTTTGCCGTTCTAGGCGCGATAGCGCGGGCGCCGATGGTAGATCTCAATCTGCCGGCTGCACTAGTACTGCTGGGATTGATCGTTGTGATTTTGGCGCTATGTGGAACAGCGCTTTGGCAGACGACGAAATTTAGCTAGGCTCAAATCGCGAAACTTCGCTCGGTTCGACGGCTGATGCAATCAGCGATTCTGTGCGTGGACTGGGTGGGGAATCGTAGAGATCTTCGGGTGTCTGAGAAACTCGACTTCAGCCCCCCGCGGCCGCCGTGCAAGCCAGATTTGGCCCCTTGTAGGGAACTCGAACTCGCCCATGACAACTTTTCGTCGCTTGCCGAAGTGGAGGGCACTTGCGACCGAATTGATCCCGGCGGAAGCGCTCGGCACAACAGCAACCTCTTCCGGCTCCGCTCCGATCAAACGCGCAAAGGTCGTGCGGGCATTTTCGTACTCTTCGACCCATTGGTCCCAGGGCGAACCTTGTTCGTGCCACGAACAAATGTGCGTCAGCAGCGAAGCTTCTACCACCACGCTAAGTGCCCCTTGCGAACTGGAATTGAGAAATATCTTGTTCTTGAAGATCGGAAATTGTGCGCGAATGCCTTCGATCTTATTCGACAAATTCGTAGACTGCACTAAAGCCTTCTAGAATAAAGATTCCGGATTAAGTATAAATAGACCGATGATCCACCCCGGCCGCCCGTCCAAGAAAAAACAGAAACGTAAGACGAATACGGCACGTGCCATCATCAAGGCCGTCATACGTCTAGAGAAGCAGGTCTGGAAAGTCGCACAGCGTCGAGAAGCCGATGCCTTCGCACAGCTGGTCCCCTCCGACGCTGTGATGATCTTCCAGTCGGGAATCGTCTCGCAGACTGAGTATCTAGCAACCATGCATGAACGCACGATTTCCCGTTACGAGCTCCGCAATATTCGTGGCTTTATGCCCAATGCACGAACCGTGATCCTCCTCTATGAAGCTCTTCGGCTCGGCGAGGAAGCCGGAAGCGCTTTTCCAGAAGGCAGAGTGATCGAGAGCACCACCTGGATCATGCGCGGTGGTCGGTGGGTCGCCATCCTGAACCAGGAAACACCTTTCCGTTCTCCGATTCCGCACACTTGACCGCGCATCCAGCCTTCGATCTAGGATCACCGCCCAAGTGATCGGTTCAATTTGCAGGTGTTAACGGCTTGAGTATTTCGTCCAGATAGTTGGGGGAAGCCTCAATCCTTTCCAGGTGCGGGAATCGGCTGCCTCCGTGATATGAAATCTGGTGCAGCTCCAGCTTTCCCCCACTATTCGTCGTTATTTCAATTGGCGACGAGTTCGATTGTGAATCGCGAATCGCGCGTTTCAGTTCATCCATGGAAAACTCACGGCCATTGACGCCAACAATCTTGAAGTACGGACTGATGCCGCTTTCAAATGCGGGCATGCCGGGAATGGAGTCAATCACCGAGCCATCGCGGCTCACTCGCAATCCCATTGACGAGATGAAGTCCCCGGTACCAAGTACTTCTCCGGCCGCTGTCATCATCTCATTGGGTTCGTTGTTGTAAACCAGCCTCCACCCGTTTCCCAATAGGCCGCCCATTGGAGCTCCGGACGTGGCATCCAGGCGGGATCGGAAGAACGCCTCCCAGTCGTGCGCCGCAATTCCGTTTAAAGTCGAGACTAGGTCCGCAAACGTATAAGTCTTGATGACCGGCTCGCCCTCGTGCCCGGCGTAGAATGCATGGCAAAAATCGTCCATGGATTTGCGGTCGCCGGTGAGCTTGCGGATGGTGGCATCGACCTCCAGCCAGATCAGAACTGCTTCCGGATAGAAGTCTGTTCCCCTGCGGTACGACATCCATTCGGGAACGCTGAAGTACAGGACTTGTGCCGCGATCGCCGTGTTTTGCAGATTGCGCCAGTGGCGCCCGGCGCGATGCTCCATCTCGGAAGCCACTTCTGCAATGCGGTCGTGCGACTGGGCGAGCGTGAGCAACCCGCTTCGAGCGCTCAGAATCGTTCCCAGATACTCGGTCAGCCCTTCATACGCCCACAAGAGCTCGCCTCTCATCGGCTCCTGAAAGTCGGGAGTAGCCAGGCCCTCGGGCCTACGATACTGTCCGTTCCACGAATGGGAGAACTCATGCGGAAAGAGTCCGGCCATGAGCATTCGGGCATTGGGATCTACCAATGTATGTTGCCTGACCCGATCGTCGCTGCTCTCGTGATGCTCTTGCCCAAGCCCCATCACGTTGTCGCTTAGTGTGAGCAAAAAGTGATATCCGCGAAAGTGATGAGACTTGTAAAGCGCGTCGGCCTCGGCGACCAATCGCTTGTAGTGGTCCAGCAAGTCCGAGGGGACATCAAGGGCCCAAGCGTCGTCGGAAAGCACATCGAGTTCCTGGGGCGGACTGGAACTGAGCGGAAACGTCCGCATAAACTGGCCGGACTGCACGGGAGAATCGATGAGCAAATCCAGAGCCACCGCCGCAAATGAGACGCTGTTCCCGGACCGAATCTTAACCGGCAGGGATGTGCTGAATTTCCAATCGCCGGGGAGAGTCAGGCTCGGCAGGAAAGTCAGTTTCGCGGCAGGCCAGCCCTTCGGATAGAGGACGACCTGATTCCACATCAGAATGAAGAGATTGGCTGCTCCGGACGCGCTGAAGTCAATGGTCGGACCCGGCGCCGAGATCAGGAAGTCCAGTGAAGCATCTACCGAGGCCGCTCCTTCTGGGACGACCAGATGGAACGCATACATATCCACGTCGTCTTGCTGCCAAGGGACTTCCTTTCCCCCGCAGGAAAACTGGAGTCCTGCCAGGTTCCAGATAGGGCCATCGGGCGAATGGTCCGCCGGCATCCACTTTGGGTAGTAGAGAGTCAGAGGTCCAGGCCGAACTGGAAATACCAGCTTCGCGTGCAAGACCCGACGGGACACTTGAGTAGCGTCCACCGAGATCGAGATTGGTCCTGGTGAAGCGGTTGAGGCCATTGCGGCGGTAAGCAGTGCGCTCATCACCCCCAGCAGGAGAAAGAGTGCCGCCATGCGCCCTCTGTTCATCGACTCCGCTTTTGCAACTCCAGTCGTTACCACGTGATTTTGCCTTGGAACTGTATGTTCCGCGGTCCTCCAACACCGAAGTGCGAATCGAAGCTGCCATCATCCGCAGAAGCCGTGATCAGCGTGCCGTTTGCGGGGCCGGGTGCCGGCTCGGCAAAGTTGGGGTGGTTGAAGGCGTTGAAGAAGCTGGCTCGGAATTCAAATCCGACTCGTTCCCCAACCTTGAATGTTCTTTGCAGGGAGATGTCCCAGGCTTTTAGCCCCGGTGCAACCAAGGGATCGCGGGGACAGTTCCCGAATGTCCCGTTTCCAGGCTCAGCGAACGAACTCGGCGAAGCATAGGGCTGCGTGAAATCATTCAACTGGTAATGAATGGGACCGACGCAATTGGGGCGCGTGTGGAAGTTGCCGACCCCGCTCTCGTCTCCAAACGTCAACAGAGGAGCGGCAAAGCCATCTCTGAAAGTCGTGGTTCCGGAGACTTGCCAATCCCTAGCCAGATACGACAGCGGGCCAGCAGTCTTAGGAAACGGAATGGCGTAGACATAGGTGAAGATGAACGCCCGCCGCTGATCGAACTCGGAATTTGCGTAACTTCCCTTCAAGTTGGTCGAGTCCTGGGGAACGTATCCGCTAGTCCCAAAGAAGTCTTCTACCTCTGAAGCCGTGTCCAGATTGTGAGACCAGGTGAACGAAAACTGGGTCGTCAGGCCGTGGAAGTTATTCGTCTTCAGCAAGGCTTGCAGCGAGTGGTACGTCGCGAATCCAGTCGAGGAAATCGTGTTAATTTGCGAGAGCGTGGGGAACTTCGTGTTGAAGGGGCGTGCGTTTTGCTCGCAGACAGGGTCACCACTCCCAGGGCCAAACGAACATCCCGGGCCGAACCCTGCGCCGACAGCTGGCTGATTGATGTCGAGCAATTGGAGCTGGTGAATACTGTGGTTGCCGATATATCCGATCTGGAAGACAACTTTATCCGCAAGTTCCTGCTGAATATTGAAGTTCCATTCCTGGACATTCGGCGTTTTCAAATTGTGTTGAATGCTCGCAATGTTGAAAGGTGGAGTCGGAGCACTAGTGCTAGTGCCGAAAGTCGGCACTCCGACCCCGAAAGGAAGTTGGGTTTGCGGCGGAATGGGTTGCGGCACAATCGTGAACCCAGCAGTCGGACCGATCGGATTCTGAGCTAAACCTTCCTGGAAATTGTTGAGTGGAATGGTGTCGTAATAAATTCCGAACCCGGCTCGCACAACTGTTTGTTTTCCTGAAAGAAGTTTAACCGGGGGCTCCCAAGCGAAGGAGACGCGTGGACCAAAATTACCCCTGGGAGCGTCGTAGATGTGCCCACCTGGTAGCTGAGAAGCCTCCACTAAGCCCAGCGTAGGGTCAAAGGCGGAGAACCTGTGGCGCGACTCATTCACAGTAGTGAAGAAGTCGTAGCGAAGTCCGGCAACCAGGGTGAGCCGGGGAGTGAGTTTGATGGTGTCCACTCCGTAACCGCTGATGACATCCTGGTCTATGTTTGCGCGAGGACTGCCGACCCGGGTAATTTGCGTGAGCGTTGCACCCGGCTTCGGGCGACCGGCGATCAAGTCGACGAGAGACGCCATGCCGCCGCTTTGACCCAGTGAGTCCCCCAGTCGAGAACCATCAAAGGTAAATATCCCGCGTCCCCCGGCTAAGGTGTAGTTGGAGTAGTTGTGGAGGAAGTTGAAACCGAATCTCCACCCGTGCCGCCCACGCGTCCAGTTCACCTCATCTGCAATCTGGTAACTGGTTGCAACGCGACCGCCGGCACCGTATTGCAGCCCTAAATTTGCGAAGCCATAGATATCGACTTCAGGCATCCCATAACTCTCAGGGCCGACGCCCGTGTTAAACCCGATTGTGGCTGGATTCACATTCGCATCCCGACCTTTTTGAAACTGGCTGAATCGGTTCCATCCTAGCCGCAATGTGTGGATCAATCTGGGATTGAAGATGTGAATCTCGCTGATTGCGAAATTGTCCGCGACCGTCGGGGTCACGCCAAACCAGGGATTCAGTTGCGACCCTCCCCCGGGACCGGGGCCGCCACCGGGAAACTCGTCATCTCCGTGCCCGTGAAGGTATCGGGCCGAAAGTGTATCCGCCTTCGAGAAATTTTGATCGATCTTCAACACCCCACTGTCCGGAGTCTGAAGGCCTCGATTTTGGGCGGCGAATGGGCCCGAGAGTCCTAGTTTGGAGTACTGTTGCAGGATATTCAGTCCCAGTTGATTAGGGGTGATGCCCTGACCCTGCACCAGGCTCGTGGCCGTCGCGATCTGGGCAGGCGTCGGGGCGACTCCGCTCAGCGTGGTCCCCAACCTGAGACGGCTGCCGTCGTAGCCGGCGAAAAAGAATGTCCGATCTCGTCCATTGTAAAGATGAGGTATGACAATCGGGCCGCCGATCGTTCCACCGAACTCATTCCAGACGAACGGAGCCTTTGGCAGACCGTGAAGGTTCTCGAAGAAGTTGGCCGCATCCAAGGAAGAATCGCGATGCAGTTCGTACACGGAGCCGTGAATCTGGTTCGTCCCGCTGCGCACAATGACGTTCATCACGCTTCCGGAGTTCTGCCCGCTGTCGGCACCCGCGTTGGCGCTAACCGTTACTTCCTCAACAGCATCGAGCGGCAGACGGGTCGCGGCTGTCGCCGAATTGCCCCCTTCATTAATGGATGGAAGATAGGTTGAGGGGTCCGTATTGGACACTCCGTCGATGTTGAAACCATTTGATCGGGCTCTGGAACCATTGATCGTGTACTGTGCGAAGGCGAAGTTGCTGTTCTGCGTTACTCCCGGTAAAACCAGAGCCAGCCGCGTGTAATCGCTGTTGCCAATCGGCAAGGCTTGCACCTGCACCTGGTTGAGCTGCCCGCCGAGCTCATTTGTCTCGGTCTGGATCTGCGCCGATGACGAACTCACCTCAATCTGTGAATTGACAGTCCCGATGGCCAGGACCGGGTCGACATTGTTTACCTGACCCTGGGCGGTCACGACGTCATTAATGATCGTTGTGCGAAACCCTTCTTTTGTCACGGTCAGTTGGAAGTTTCCCAGGGGCAACTGGGGGAAATTGAATTCCCCGTTCGCATCGCTGACGATCGTTCGTTCCTGTCCAGTGGCTGGATTGGAGAGCTTGACAGTCGCGCCAGCGACCACGGCGCCTTGGGCATCGCGGACCACTCCGGTTATCCGGCCGGGAAACAACTGCGCCTCGGCGAAAGAAGCGCAGACAAGCCACATCAGCAGAACGGACGTCACCACACGAACCACACTTAGAGTCTTCATGGCGATCCTCCCCCCATTTTTGGGCGCATGCTACTCCGTAGGCAAATCGTATGTCAATGTTGCAATGAGGAGTTCCGCGAGTTCGCGTGAAGAAGAGAGCTGTAAGGAGTTGAGACTCTGCGTGTCTCAAGTACTCGGCCATAGCGGTATGGGAATCGAAATACACTTATAACTTTTGGCGTCCCATTACCGGTGTTCGCGAGAATGACCCAGGCACCGGGCCAACCGGTCTGGGTTCTGATAACCCCTACCTCGTAGGGCAGGGCGACCCAACTTTCACCCCGCTGGGGGCGCCGGCCGATAACAATAGCGGGACAAATTTCACACCGCCCTTTCCGTCCTATCCCTCGGCCCATGCCGCGTTTGGGGGTGCGTTGTTTGAAGTACTCCGCCAGTCTTACAAGCCCGATCAGACTCCCTCCACTCTCATGTCCGACGAACTCAACGGTATAACGCTAGACAGCTCGGGCAACGTTCGTCCGTTGGTTCCGCGCAGTTTTAATTCGTTTTCACAGGCCGAAGACGAAAACGGCCAGAGCCGATCTATCTTGGTGTTGACTGGCACTTCGACAAAGACGTAAGGAATTGCGCAGGGCCGCCAAGTGGGCTACTACGTATTCGCCAAAGCGTTCCTTCCGGTCCATTAGCTCAATTCTAGAGCGTGTTTCAAATATTGACGATCTTGATTCTCCAGCGCCTCCGCCCCCTTATTTCAAGGCCTTTGGCGGCTACTGGAATGCAACGCAAGTATTTTTGAAACACGCTCTAGTAGTCGCTTAAGAGGTCAGTTAGCCGGACAAGTTGTCCCAGACTCGTTATTTGGCGCATAAAGAAAGCCCCGCACGAATGAGCGCGGCATGTTTCTTCGGCAAGTTCAGCCCAGAATTGTCCGAATCAGAACGCACTTCGATTGCTACATCAGCGATGATTCGGCACGCCCAATTGACAGCGGAAGAGAGTTGGGAAGGGCGCCGGTACGGTTGGGCTGCGTCGAGGAATTCTGGTCGGGGTCGAGGGGAAGGCTTTGCATTATAGTACGGCTGTTCTATATAGTACGACCGTACTATGACACACCCCACGGTGCTCTATCACAGGCAGCGAGCCTCGAAGACGCGCAAAGAGATTCTCCGCACATCTATGGACATTGCCTCAGCCGAAGGACTCGAGGGTTTGTCCATCGGGCGGCTCGCGACCGAACTGCAAATGAGTAAGACAGGCATCTTCGCCCATTTTGGATCGAAGGAACAGTTACAGTTGGCTACGGTCGAAGCTGCCAAGCAAGTCTTCTTGGAGCAGGTGGTGCAGCCTGCACTAGCGCACCCAAGGGGTATACCGCGCTTACGTGCAATGCTGGAGAACTGGATTGGATACGTTGAGAGGATCGTTTTTCGCGGCGGTTGTTTCTTCGCCGCCGCATCTGCCGAGTTCGACAGTCGCCCCGGTCCGGTTCGCGACGAAATCGCAAGCCTTACCAAGGCGTGGTTGATTGCCTTAAAGGACGAGATCGCCTTCGCCCGCTCTTCGAAGCAACTGAGAAAAGACTCCGATCCTGTTCAGGTCGCCTTCGAACTCCATGCCTACGTTCAGGAAGCGAACTGGGCGTTCAAGCTCCTCAATGACAAATCTGCTTTCTCGCATGCTCGGCAGGCGATTGTCCGCTGCATCGAATCGGCTTCATCAAAAACAATCCCCGGAGATTCGGTGAAAGGAGCAAAGACTAATGAACCCAGAACATGACGAGCGTGCATGCTTGTTACGCAAAGCTCTCATCGGGAACGCGCTTTTTTCAACTCTGTCCGGGTTGACCATACTGTTTGCACAAGGCTGGGTGCTGCGGATTTTGGGTCTTCCCAGCAGTGTCAACCTCTTGGTTCTCGGAGCGGGACTGATCGTTTTTGCCGTCACGCTGATGATCAATGCTGGCAAGCGGCAGGTCAAGAAATCTGATGCTTGGATCGCAGTCTGCATGGACTTGGCGTGGGTGCTTGGCAGCTATGTTCTGATTTTCACCGTGTCCTTCAGCACGGAAGGAAAGTGGGTGCTCGGAGTCGTTGCAGAGCTAGTGTTACTCTTTGCCGTGTTGCAGTTCCTAGGCATTCGGCGAATCCAAAAGGGTAAGTTCTTTGAATAGAGATTGTGAAGGCAGCGCCAACGCAATGCTCTTGCCAAGTACGATTGACAGGTGTTCCTAGACGGGAGAAATCGTAGTTGATGTGCCCATCAGAACCCACAATTTCCTTCGTTGAACTGTTCGCCTACACCGACTATCTTGCGAATCGCTGGTTTGGGTACTTCACTGAGCATGGAGCCGCACTCGAAATCAACGTCGGTGGAAAGACAGGTACACTTCGCAATCTCGTTAAGCACATCGTCCAAGTGGAGGAGTTCTTTGCCAGCCGTCTGCTTGAGCAAAGACCAGCAGAGGATGAACCGGAATCTGCCGGGCTGGCACACCTGCTCCAGATGCACAACGACGCCAATCGCAAATTTGAAGCGTTCCTCAGGGCCAGCGGAGATGAGAAGCTTCACAGCACCCAAATGCTTGGAACCAGAAAAGTCTCGAATCGGAAAATATTGGCGCAAGCAGCACTGCACAGCGTGCATCACTGGGCGCAAGTTGCAATGGAAGTACGTCAGGCGGGCTTTCCCGCCGGGAAGCCGCAGGACTTCATCGTGACTGATGTTATGGAATGAGCGCTGAGGGTATGCCGTGGCACCGCGATCCATTTCAGCGAGTGACAGTGGTCTTGAGAGGCGATCTCCTCTCCATTGAGTATCGTGACGGAGGCGAGAGCCACCACGTTGAGGTCGCGCCGAGGCAAGTCGAGTGGGAGGAACCGAGCGCCCGTGTTCATCGGGCGGTGAATGTGTGCAAGCAGCCTTATGAGCAAGTCACGATTTTCCTGCTCGACCACCGGGATGCGGTCGCCCAACCGGGGGAAGAGTGGCAAGTTGCCGACACGCCACTCTGCATCACTCGCGAATCTTCGCACGAGCCGTAGTCAGTTCGGGTCGTTCCTCGCCTGCGGCAACCTCAGTCATTTTCCTGAAGTAGCTGCGTGCGAGGGTTAGGTTCGATGATCCCTCGGCGGCACGGGCTGCCCCGTAGAGTGCCTTGAAGCGATTGGGCGCAACCTTCAGTTCCGCGTGATGGTGAGCGAGTCCTTGGCTCTGTTATGGAGGAGAAAGAGTTCTGCCAGCATTGCGGGGACAATCGCGGCGTGATCACGTCTTTTTCCATAGTGTCTTCTAGCTCCGCTGCTGATCGCATCGTTGCCAGAGCGGCTGTTGTGTCCCCTCAGATCACCCGTGAACTGTACACCATCACAAACCGGCTAGGAGCCGCGATTGCAAGTCGCCGGGCTTTTGCCCTGATCTCTCTCAAATCCGAGGTCTGAAATTCGATCGAGCGAATCGTCAGCTCCTGAATCGACCAGCCCGGAGACAATATCCTCCGTTCGATCGAGACTCCTCAAAATCGTCTGGAACGAACAACAGGTGATTTTCTCGTCGAAGAATCCCCACGGTCACCGGGTCCGCCGACTACCGTATATTAAGAGCACCAGTGCTGAATAGGGGTCGGGCGGAGATGCTTGCATGACCAATGGCTTTCCTCGTTTTGACGTGAGGGGTGATGTGGCATTAGTGACTGGCGCTGCTCGGGGTCTCGGCCGGGCAATTTCGATGGCGCTTGCTCATGCTGGCGCTGATGTAGCGCTCGGTCTGCGAGACGTAAATACCGGAGGTGAGCTAGCCAAAGACATTGAAGCCATAGGCCGGCGCGCATTGCCGTTGCAGATGGATATGACACGGCTCGATCAAATCTCTTGTGCCGTTGACGATACAGTTGCGCATTTCGGGCGGCTCGACATCCTCGTGAACAATGCAGGACTGTCGCCGGAAAACCTTGCGGAAAATGTGCGTGAGGAAGATTTTGACCTGACTCTGGCGGTGAATCTAAAAGGAACATTTTTCGCGAGTCAGACGGCTGGGCGCGTGATGATTCGCCAAAAGCGCGGATGCATCGTAAACATGAGTTCGCAGGCGGGCTTTGTGGCGCTGCCGACGGAATCGGTTTATTGCATGACGAAGGCCGCCATTGCGCACCTGACCAAATGTTTAGCCGTCGAGTGGGGTAAGTACGACATTAGAGTCAACGCCATTGCACCCACATTCATCCTTACGCCAGGTACGGAATCGGTGCTGGCAGATCCTGCATTCCGCAGCAACGTGATTGAGCGCATTGCGGCACTACACCGTATCGGTGAGCCAATGGACGTGGCTGGCGCCGTCGTCTTTCTTGCCTCCCCGGCCGCATCGTTGATAACGGGTCACACCCTACTCATCGATGGCGGCTGGACCGCCACATAAGACTGAATAGAGAAGGATTTGAAGAAAATGAAACGAAACGCTGGCATCGTCGCGAGCATCCTCTTGCCGCTGGTATCGCTTCTTTGTGCTCTATGACAAGTGTCAAGGGTGCGCTGCCACTAGCCCGGTGAAGATTGCTCAGAGAATCACGCCATTGGCTATCTTTTGATGGATACGAAAGATAAGGATCAGCCTTTGCGAGAGGCAGCTTATTACGCAATCTCTTCTCATATGGTATTTCTGACCGGGCTAGGCCTATGGTGCAAGGTCTCTTCCCACACATCGACTGAGAAGCCAAGTTCGGCTGCCTTATTGGCCATCGTTTCGAATCGGACTGGGCACGAACAGTCCTGCAAGGAAGCCGACACCGCTGGTGAAAAGACTGAGCACCAATTCCGGCTTCACTCCACCCGACGGCAATACTTTGAATACACCAATTGCGAGGGTCACGAACGATCCGACCAAAACAAAAGCGAACGTGAAAACAACGATGTACCAGAGGTTGTCGCGAACTCTGCCGCTAGGTTGTTCGATCGTCGCGATGAGGCTTTTTATGGTTTCTTGATCGGGTTGTGCCTCAATCGCGTTCTTTAGCACTTGCACCTTTTTATCGGTTGTTAAGCCCTTCATGCCCGAATCAAGGCTTGCGGTCAGAAAGTCTGCTAGATGTACTGAATCAAGGTCGTGCGGAAGTTTCGCTCCCAAACGACGGACTTCGTCGGGTGACCATGACGAGGCTTTGACTTTGGAACACACTTCATCAGCTGGTGTAGACATATTCCCTCCTATGGGCTGACGGTCCGCCACGAGGTTGTGTCCTGTTGTGCTACGAGCCGTTCAAAACGATAGCCCCAACAGGTTGAGCCAAAGTCTACGCTGGAAATCAGACAAGTGCCTCGGCGACTGCAATCTAAGGACGACGACAACACATGGCCGGAATCTGTGGAACTCTTCCTTGGGATGGCTTTATTTATAGGCGCATCGCCGGGTGCCCCGTCGCTGCATCGAAGAGGCTAGCATGGCTCGCAAGGCAGGCCAAGGTACACTGACTTTGCATTCCCCAGAGTCAAAGTTAGAATTGGCCGGGATTAAGAGGCTGCGTCCCATGTCAGGCCCATTGGACGAACTCACGAAGACAACGGTTCTCCACGATCTTACGG
>Ga0306921_10003741_pt1 | contig 15464 bp, 21 predicted proteins | sample sta12Cox44000080_FD_203760 | JGI IMG/M metagenome (GOLD analysis project Ga0306921, IMG submission 203760) | Lab enrichment of tropical soil microbial communities from Luquillo Experimental Forest, Puerto Rico - statoxic.12C.oxic.44.000.080 (v2)... | ecosystem: Environmental > Terrestrial >...
GAGTGGCGGATTTCCCTCGCGGAGGCTCTCGGAAAAGCCAGTGGCCTAAACGACAGCTTGGCCGAGCCTTCCGCGATCTTCCTCTATCGTGGAGAGATCAGGGAGGTGGCCGAACGACTGGGCATCGACTGCTCGCGCTTCCCTGGACCGATCGTTCCCGTGATCTATAACCTGAATTTGCGCAATCCCGACGGCTTCATGCTCGCGACCAAGTTCCAGATGCGGAACAAGGACGTGCTTTACATTGCGAATGCGACCAGCGTCGAGATCAGCAAGGCGCTGACCTACATCAGACTGATAGTTGGCACGGTCAACGACCCGCTCGTGGCGGCCAACAACGTCTACCTTTTGAACAGTCTAGTCAGAACCAACAATCGGTTCCCCATAGGGATTTCTTCCTCACCCCCGTTCTAACCCAGGGATGATCGCCAATCATTCGCGGCGTCGAAATGACCCCCAAGATATTTGCCGCCCCGGTCCCCAGACACGCCCCACATCGAGGCTGTCAAACGGAGGGATCAGCTCGCTGTTCGTCCGCTCGCCGAATCCTTGATAGAGGCGTGTAACATCAGATAACAATAATTGAACAAAAAGCGGAGAGAAGCGTTAGAGGGCAATTGATTTGAAAAGCGGCGTCGGTAGCCTAGATGGCATCGCCCCACATCGAGGCTGTCAAACGGAGGGATCAGCTCGCTGTTCGTCCGCGCGACACGCTAGGGCGGCAGGCTTAACGCCAGGGCCAGAATATTTTGTTGGTACAACGTGCGGTTGACATAGGATGGTGCGATTTAAATTGACGCATTGGGTCGCATCGCTCTGGCTTGACTAACCTCAACTTGAGGTTGCCATTCGCGGCTTTGATAGCCGAGCGATGGGCAGGCCCTCCGCCGACAGGTTTCTTAGGCGCCATGGCCACGCCATAGGGTTGCGAGGTGTGGTTTCAATGGGTCACAGAGAGAAAGGGTGGACACCGTCAAGGAACCGTTATACGCTTTTGATATAACAAACATCAGAAAACAATAATTGAACAAAAAGCGGAGAGAAGCGTTAGAGGGCAATTGATTTGAAAAGCGGCGTCGGTGGCCTAGATGGCATCGAGTTCTCAGCCCTGTGCGGCAATCCTGCCACTCAGCCCGGCGCCGCCGGCGAGAAAGCTAACTCGACTCTCTGCTTTTCTCAGACGGTGGGCGGCAATCGAATTCATCGTTGTTGGCGCCGCAGCATGTGCCACCGGCGTTGGCTATCATGCCATGATATTGGAATCCTGGAACCTGACGTCTGGATACGTGGGTGCGGCGTTGTTCCTGCCGATCTTGGTCGTGCTGATCTCGATCGGGTTCCGTCATTATACGGCGGTTCAAACGCGGCCGCGAAACGTGTACTTGATTAATGGTCTTGCAAGTGTCGCATTGGCGTTCTCGATCTTCCTATCAACGATGTTTATTTTGAAGCTTACCGACGAATATTCGCGCGCGACGTTCCTGCTTCAATTTGTGACTGTGACCGTCGTCGTGATGTGTGTGCGGGCCCTTTCATACTCGCGGCTGAGTTCGGCAATTGAATCGGGCGCCCTGGAGGCTCGGCGAGTAGTTCTCGTTGGTGATCCACGCTACTTTGCCCAATTTGAACACCGATTGAGGTCTAGTGGCATCCAAACTGTCGGCACGTTTACCATTTCGGTGGGTCAGATTGCCGCTGGCACCATTCGCGAAATGACGGACTACTGTCGCGGGCACCATGCCGACGACGTATTCGTAATGGGCACCCAGCAGAACTGGCTATTAGCGGTCAGACTTGCCACCTCTCTCGCTGCTCTTCCAATCGGGGTTCTGATCATCCCCGTCGACACCATGGCTGTTTTTGCCGGGGCCCGCATTGTCGGATTTGGCGATGTCACAGCGATGCAAATTTCGCAGCCTCCCCTGTCCGCAGCAGACCTGTTCGTCAAGAGGGCATGTGACATTCTTGCCGCGACCTGCGGTCTCCTTCTGCTGTTGCCATTGTTTCTGATGGTGTCAATGGCAATCAAACTCGATTCTCCGGGTCCGGTCTTTTTTCGGCAGAGGCGGCACGGTTACAACAACAAGACCATACGAGTGTTTAAGTTTCGCTCCATGACGACTCTGGAGGATGGGTGCGACTTCAAACAGGTCGTAAGACATGACCCGCGTGTTACGCGGGTGGGTCGCATTTTGCGGCGTGCTAACATTGACGAGCTTCCACAGCTTTTTAACGTCCTATTGGGAGATATGTCGATCGTTGGTCCCCGGCCTCACGCAACTGCTCACAATAGGATGTTCGAGGAAAAGATCTTGCCATTTTCGCGCCGGCACAACGTAAAGCCTGGAATTACAGGATGGGCGCAAGTGAATGGGTGCCGCGGCGAGACGGACACGCTCGATAAGATGCAACGGCGTTTGGAGCATGATCTCTATTATATCGACAACTGGTCATTTCTGTTCGACCTGAAGATCATCTTCATGACTTTGTTCTGCAAAAACGCATACCTCAACGCATATTGATCATTTGGGCAATTTGCCGCCAGATCGCGGTCGAAACAGTCCGGAATGGAAATAGTCTGCGAGCTCGGCGGAACAGCAGACACGAGAATTGTCGAATGTCGCCTTAGCTTCGACGTCAGTTGTACTTGCTCTCGAAGCGATCGTCGCACAGTCCTACTGATGGAAGCCAGGCGCCAAAAGCCGCCAGACAAATGCAAGAAACTGTGAGCGCGTTTTGCTGTGATCTGCGATCCAGCTCCCGAAACGGTCTGCGCGGTCCCGCGGACGCGATCCGCCAGATTGGCGTGAGGGAAGTGACCTACTATCGCTGGCGACTAGAGTTTAGCGGGCTAAAGACCGAGCACGTGAAGCGACTAAAGGACCTTGAGCTTGAGAACAGCCGGCTGCGCAAGGCGATCTCTAATTTGACACTGGACACACTCATTCTGCAGGAGGCCGCCGGGGGAAGGTTCTAAGCCCCGCGCGTCGCCGTGCCTGCATCGACAGTGCGAGCGCAACTGCATGTCTCCGAGCGTCGGGCCTGTGCGGCGCTCGGGCAGCACCGCTCGACGCAACGCAAGTCGTGAGGACGAGGAGCGTCTGACAGACGGGGGCGTCCGGTCCGACAACGGACCTGAGTTCATGGCCAAGGCTGTGCAGGAATGGATCATAGCAGTCAGCGCCAAGACTGCTTACATCCAGCCGGGCAGCCCTTGGGAGAACGGCTACGTCGAGAGCTTCAACGCTTGCTTCTGCGACGAGCTGTCAACACGATCAGCCGCACGCCTCACTCGGATACAAGCCGCCAGCACTGGAGGTGTTCATGCCTTCCTTCGCCGTGTGGCCGGCTGCGCTACGCCGACCGGCTCCGCCGGCCACGCTGGCGCAGCGGCCAACGTTGAACTAACATTCCAATCGGCCACTCAGCGGGGGCTGATCACCGCGTGCCAAGATGCGCGAGGTTGCCTTGATGCTCAAGGCGATCCACGCGCAGGAAAGCTGGTCGAGCTGCCGACGCGAAGGTGGCTGATGCTGTGCTGGCATTAAAATGACCACCAGCTCGACGAGCTACAAACAATTGCGAAGCACATCCCGCGCCGTTTGCGGTCGAAGTTTCTTCAGCGGTTCGCCACGCTGGTGCAGGCTTGTGTCGATCCCGGGCCCGCCGATATGTGGCGAGCCGCGCACTAGGCTTGGCGCGAGGTGATGGCGCCGCGGCCCGACGCCGAATTCAACCATACCGGCGAGGAGCCAGCACCAGATCAGTGGGCGCGAAACCTACGGAGCCCCTTTAAGAGTCATCTGGCAAACGAACCCGTTCGAGCTGGTGAAGCTGGTTTTTGATATAGGTCGCGGTGGCTGCCTCACTGCATATCCGATGCCACCACTTCGTGGTTTCCAGATGCAATCCCTCAAGAAGCTTTGGATCAGCGATTATTTGCCGGGCCATTTCGAGACCGGCGCGCCAGTCTCGAACCGAAACAATAGGGGATCCGCGATAGAAGTGAGTGTCTGGGAGACGCTCCGAGATCACGATTGCTCCAGCTCTTAATGCCTCCATATGTCGAAAAGTCTCTGAGCTGCTAAAGCCCCTCGGGCACAGGACGATCTTGCTATCGTATAGCATTCTTCCGTAGCTCTCAGGCGAAAGCCCGTGTTTAAAGCCGTCGGTAAACCTTATGTAGGATTTTGGAAAGCTGGCCCCAAAATCCGTTTCTTTGGAAAGATGCCGCCTACCACGTTGCATTCCGTAAAAAAGTGCTTTCGCGATCCGATATGGCAAGCGTTTTAAGATGGGGTGCAACTCACGATAGAGCGGGAATCTGTTGTTGTTCATATTTCCCGAGAAAAATACATTGTTCGCTCTGCTTTGAATCGGCTTGGGCATGATTTCCGGAACGTCACGGACGTAGCCAATGTTAAAAGGAAAAATATTTGAGCCAGGCAACTCATGGGGAAGATATGACTTAAAAATAGCTAAATAGTGAGACTGCAGTGCGACAGGGACCGACGAGGACTCGTCTGATATAAAGAACAGTATCTTGCGTCGGGACGCATCGGCAGCGGACTGGGGTAGGATTTCAGGATCATGCGAACTCAGGATATAAAATGTATAGCTGAAAAATTCTGCTCCCATGGATTCTCTAAGACATTCAAAAAACTTCGTCAAAAACACAGTCTCGTTCAGGACTTCCCATTTGTAAGCGGAGGCCCCGTCGAGGATTATATTGTTAGCCAAGCCGGCAATATGCGTGCTGCCTTGCATTTGCGATCGGCCCGAATACTCCCGCAGGGGCTCCGAGGAATACGGTTAATCCGGGATTCCCCGGATGAACCCCGAATTTGAGGCACATGGTAGCGATTTTCCGGGCTTGCCGGAAGGACCGTCCGTGTTGGTGGCAGGTCGCCTGCAATCCGAGCCGAGAGTGGCGTTCTTGCCCGAAGTGTCTGGGTTTTGCTTTGCATTTGGGCGCAGTCCTCCCATCGGGTGCTTCTGAACGCATGACCATCGGCCGTCTCATGCTGGCGCGGGCGACGGCTTCGGCCGCAGCTCCGCAATCAGCCGCAAAATCTCCCGGAACAATTGCCGGGGAATGGCGACCTCGGCCATCGGAAGGCGATGCTTCGGCCATAGCTGATGACCTTGGCGCCGTTCTTGATCAGCTTCTCCTTCAGGCTCGACAGCGACCAGTCCTTGATTGGTTCCGGCGTCGCCAAGGTGCGTGGGAAAATTGCCGAGATTGTAAGCGAGTGCATGAAGCTCCAGACGCACCGCGTTGGCGGCGAACATCCGACACGACAGCCGCGCCCACTTGATCGCACCCTTGCCTTCCTTGATCCACTGCTCGGCTGTGCCGCGCTTGTTACAGAAGGCGACGACCCGTTCGGCCGGGCGGCTCATGTTGGTCACGATGAAGCCGACGCGGGGATAAAGCTCGCCCGGATGCCACTCGACCTTGGCGATTACCCGACGCGGCTTGGTCCAGCTTCCCGCCAGGTAGGTGAAGTTGGCAAAGTATCGTCGGACTTCGTTCGGCGGCCTCCCGACCAGGCGCTTGAGCAGATAGCCGATCCTATTCTGAAGAACTTGGTTGGCGGGTAGCCGCATCGCATATTTGATCCGCTCAGCCTCCAGATACTCGTAGACCTCGGGCATCAGTCCAGCGTCGGAAGTGATAGCGGAGCCGCGAGCTCTCAATGCCTAAGCGTGACAACGCTTAGAGGGCAACTGCCCAGGGCATTGCGCTGGGTCACGCCGATATGTTCGGCGAAGGGTTTCGGGATGGAAAATATGCTCACCATGGAACCGGCAAAACTCCGATCCTATTCATGTCGATCAGATTCGACCCCGTCCACATGCGGATAGCTTCATGCCCCAACGATCGAAGGTGCTTATGTATGTTTGTATTCATGGCCCCAGCAACGCCGGATGGGCGCAAATTTGTCCAAGATCTTGCAAACCTGTTCAACATAAGCCTGCGGCGTTCGCGTTTTCGCTATCTCGGCTCCCTTTTGGACCATCCGTGCGCGCAATTGCTGATCTTGCGAGATGGTGAGAATGGCCGAGACGAGGTCCTCGGGCTCGGCCGGATCGAAGAGCAAGGCAGCATCTCCGAGCTGCTCTTCCGCCCCGGAGACGCGGGAGGCTATCACGGGGCAACCCAGTGCGAACGCCTCTAGCGGCGGTATATTGTCGGGCCCGAAAAAGCTCGCGAACGTGAGTGCTAGTGCTTTGGAATAGAGCGCCCTCAGGTCTTCGCGAGGCACAAAACCAAGCATATGAACCTGATCATGCAACCCCAATTCGTTGATCTTTCCGAACACGTGTCCCGCATTTCCCTTGTCACTTCCCGTAAACACCATTTCAATCACTATTCCTCTGTTTCGCTTGAGTAGCGCAAGGGCGATCAGGATATTGACATGATTCTTGTGGGGCCAAAATTGTGCCGGGTAGATTAGGAAATCGCCGCGTATTCCGTATTTTTCGCGAATATCCAAGATCCCGTGGCGATGATCTTCGCCTGCGAATGCTGGTGCTGGAAACGGGACGACAATCACATTCTCGGGATTCACCCTATAATAGTGCACTATGTCGCTTTTGCCAGCATTGGTTCCTGTCAAGATAAATGATGCTCGCGGCAGGGCGGACCTAAATGTTTGCTCACGTCCTTTCCAATCCCAGCCAGTACTACTCACCTCAGGAAAATATGGTCGTGAGCGATGTGCGAGATCCCATACCGTAGAAATGTATGGGACCGATGCTGTGGCCCCACCCTGGCCCAAGAACCATACCACGTCGATCTGCTGCTCTCGGATCAACGATTCCATTTGAGTGGACCAGTGAATTCGAGGGTCTGATGGTGGCTGAACCAGCCGAACCGCCCTTGCAACCATATCTCCAAACTGAGTGGCCCTTACCTTCATCCGCAAATGTTTTAGATGTCTAAATGCATTGATTTCTCGGCTGACTGAGCCCGCTTCATCAAAAGTCTCCCTAAGCGGTATGAACACATGGTGACTTTGCGTTGTCTCCAGCACTTGAATGAGGTTCTCCAAAAGCGTCGAAGCCCCTCCCGCTGTTGGGTGCGGAATACAGCCGACAACTCCAACCCTCAAAGCACCTTCTCCTCATGACTCTAACTCCGCATTCGATACACTGCGGATACTCGTTCTATAAGCAAATTTATGCCCTCAAAGGTTCCAACCAAAGAAAATGAAGATCGTTTGACTTGATACGATGCTATCAAGATAGTGATCTAACGATCGATAATTCTTGCCGGTGGTAGTCGGAAACGGTCCCATATGTCAACAGCAATCACCATTTACCGCAGCTCACCAGTGCCCCGCGATCCCCGCGGTCGATGCCGAACGCACCAGCGGGTATGCCAACGCCGAAAAAGTCCGCCGCGACACGCCGAGCCCATGGGACGGACTTCGCGATCTTTCGGGCTTGGTGCACTGAGCGCCGGCTCGACGCGCTCCCGGCCTCACCTGCAGTGGCAGCCTTCCTGGCACATGTGACAGTCACTTCCATAGCCGGCGAATCCGCGTGCGTGCGGTTGGCCGACTTGAGCTATTGCCGCCGTCAACTCTCGCAGCCGTGCATGCAGCGGAAGCCGCCACGAAGATTGCACTGCCATGCATCTGACAATGGTGGACGTGACGAGACTGTGGATGCCGTCCGAAGACTACTTCGGTGTGGGACATATAGGCATCCCGACCCGCCGGGGATACGACGGGCCGGAGCTTGCCACCAGTACTGGTGTAGGGAGTAGCGCTGATGACCAACCGACCAACGCAAGGCTTACCGCCCGGTTCGGAGCGGGAACGAAGTCTCCGCTCCGCGACGAAAAAATAATCGCTAAATCCGTTTACAGGCATGTGATTTTGTCTTGGCCGGTCATGCGCGCATCGCTCCGATGTCGGTGCAGCCCTTAAATGGCGGACTAGGCAAAGGGCCGTGCATGCTCTTAGTGAAACCATCACAGTGAAGTTCCGGCCTCGCCCACCTGTGCGCGCCCGGGGGCGACGCGCGCTCGAATTGGAAATCGCGCGCGGGTTGCAAGACCATTCTCCTGGTTAGTCAGGCGCAAAACCACGCCGAATGGTTGAGTTTATCAAGTGTAGTTGTATTTTGGCAAAACAAACCCAACGCGCACGGAGCGGACTAATTTAGTAACAACCCATTCTATGAAAGGAAGTTTTCGCTCGCGGAGAACCTGACACCATCGAGAAGATGCGGCGGCGCATCGAGTGCGATCTATTCTACATAGATAATTGGTCGTTCCTGCTCGATATCAAAATCATCGTGATGACCCTGTTTTCGAAACGCGCCTATACGAATGCCGTCTAGACCCACTCTGCCGTGGCGATCGCGGACGGCATAAGCTGTCGTAGAGTTTACTTTAGCGATAGAAGGTCGCTTCTGAGATTGCCCATCTTAGACCTGAGCAACCTCATGGCTCTTTGCCGAATTATCCGAGCGCGTGGCTATTGCAGAGTGCGAGAGGCTCGTCGCGCGCCGCCGGCGACGAGGCGAAGTCAGACTGATGCTATATCGGCGTGCCAGTCGAAGGCTCTTATCGGCAACTCAACCTGGTTTGTGATGGACGCCCCGTGAACAGCATCCGCAGTTTTTCCGCGGTCGGAAGCGTCGTCTTCGCGTTTCGTTCCGTTTTCAATTGCCGAGTAGGGGATTGCACCTATGACGCAAACCCCGAGTAGCCATGGGATTTTTCGTGGTGGGCGCTGTAGGGATTGAACCTACGACCTCTCCCGTGTGAAGGGAGGTCTGACATTTGCAACATCAACATCTTAGGCCGCCCCCTCTTTCCGCTCCACGTCCGCTCCACGTTTGGGTGTCGGCAAAACTGCGGCGCGACGCGCCTCGGCCGTTGCCTCGCTGTGGGAGTAGCGCTCGACGGAATCGCGGTCGAGCCACGCGCCCGTCCTGGTCAGCCCCAGATCGTCCAGGCCGCCATAGAGCCGCATCCATGTCCCGTAGTTATGCCGGAACACATGGAAGGCCGTTCGCCGCGGCAAGGTTACGCCCGCTCGCCGACAGGCTTCCTTGAACAGGCTTCCTTGAGTAGATCCCGCAGCCGGCCGCCGTCATGGAACCGGAACAGGCGCCCGGTACGATCGAGGCCGCGTGGATGGTTTGCGAGGGCCGCTACTACGACAGGGGGTAGGTACACCCGCGCGCGGCTCGTCGGTCTTGGTATCGCCTACATAGGCGAACTCGCGCGCGAGCTCGACGCGCTCGCATACCATTTCATCGAGCGCTTCCCCTAGCCGCAAGCCAGTGTAGTTGAGCAGCGTGCAGAGGATGCCGAGCTCGGCGTCGATGGCAGCGCCACCCGTACTATCGCAGCGCTGGCCGCAAGAAATTGTTCTCGCGTGAAGATGTCACCCGACTGACTGAGGCGATGTCATGCCCTGGAAGCTCGTACCGCCCCGCGAAGGCAAAACCCCGAGCCCGCCGCAATCCGCCCAGGGTTCTTCGCAGCGGGGATGCAGCCAAATTTCGCGGGTGGGACGGTCGTGCAATTATTATCTGCTCATCGCCCACTTAAGTAATTCCCCATTGCAAAGTCCATGGGGACTAAGGATGGACAGAGATCCAGCCTTCACGCGCCACCGATACCGCATTGCCGGTGGGCTGTATCGCTTCGCCTCGATAGGCCGCGACTGCAGCAAACGATGCGATTACGGCGTCCAAAGCATCTGCAGTTTCCTCGGCTGCCTTTCTAAAGGCGCCAAGATTGACGCGATGCTCTAGACCCCGAATGATTTCTTGTCGCACTTCGATTCCGCCGCGTCCATCATATCTCTGTGAGGGCAGTTTCCACGACCAAAGTTGGGCGGCAGGAAACGCTTCGACAATGAGTCCTTCGGTCTGCCCCGACCATGGCCAGCACGGCGGAAACCCCGCTGTGGCAAGAAGTTTGATGCAAGCGGCGGCAAATGGAGCGCCACCACGCGGTTTCCACCAAAGCGTGGACCGAACGTTAATTCTTCGGTCGGACCATAATTGCTCTGTGAGGCGAAGAGGCTTCTGACACTGTAGATCGGATACAGTTTGCGCGAGCGCGATAAGCGATGGGCCGCTCGGAAAAGGTGCAGGGCTGCACGGTAGTTCGTCAACCAATTCCAATAATTTTAGCCATCCCTCCTTGGGGACGTGGCGCCAAGGTAGCGAGAACGGCGCATCAATTGCAGCTGCCGAAAACTGTCTCCCGGCTAGAATGTCAGCCAGCCGCCGGAATGGTGGTCCCTTGCCTGGAAGGTGCTGCACAGGTCGTAGTTCGATGACCTGTGGCCTTGGGTCTCTCCCGCATTTGATGCGGCAAACCCAAACATTAGAAGTCGAGCAATCAACGCGCCATGACCGGAGGTTCCCCGAAAAGTCAATTCCTAAGAATTCCATGTCGCTGACCTTCCTGGAGCTGCGGTTGGCGTTGATGTGAAAGGCTATCGCGATCGCGGCCACCCAAGCCTTGCACCCAAAATACCGGGCACTTGCAACTGTTCTTACAATGATTATTATAAGAACAGTGAGAGCGATGCACAAGGAAAATTGCCAATGAATGCAACAGCGAGCGCCAGAACTCCAACTACTCAAAAGAGAACAGTCTCTCGTGGTCGGCTGCTAAATGCCGACTATCGGACCCGCGAATACCTCACTGAGCGCGAGGTTGAGCGGCTCATGAAGGTGGCTGGTAACAATCGGCACGGGCACCGCGACGCCACTATGATCTTGATGGCATTCCGGCACGGGCTAAGAGCATCCGAACTGTGCTCGCTACGCTGGGACCAAGTTGACTTCGGCCACGGCCGGCTGCACGTCCATCGGCTTAAGAACGGAATGCCCTCCGTCCACCCACTAACCGGCACCGAACTTCGCGCTCTGCGTCGTCTCCAACGAGAACAAGAACCTGGACGATACGTCTTCATGAGCGAGCGCGGCGCCCCGATGTCAGCAGTTGCCTTTCGCCGGATGCTGACGCGGCTTGGGCGGGCCGCCAAGATGCCGTTCGGAATCCATCCCCACATGTTGCGCCATGCAACCGGGTTCAAGCTGGCCAACCAGGGTGTGGATACTCGTTCGCTGCAACATTACCTCGGCCACAAGAACATCCAGCATACGGTCCGATATACCGAACTTTCTCCCGAACGGTTCCGAGATTTCTGGAAGGACTAGGACGCGGCACTCATAGGCGGCGGTTACGCTGTCGATGGAACAGCATGGAGTGGGCAACAATGGCTAGACGCTTCCCCACGCCTTGGCGCCAAGAGAAATTCTCGGGTGGCTATGTGGTTCGCGATGCGACAGGTCAAGCGCTCGCCTATCTCTATGCGCGCTCCACCGAAAGCGAAGCCGTCGAGGCCAAGCAATTGACCTTTGACGAGGCGCGGCGGATCGCGGTCAACATCGCGAGGCTGCCGGAGCTACTCAGAGAGTGAGCGAGCAACCAACATTGCTGTGTCGCTGTAGAAAAGTGAATGGACGATGGACATGACGTGTCCTGCGTGCGGCGCTGAAACGGGCACATCATCGTCCCGAATACCTGAAGATCGCCAAGGCAATCGGCATCGAGCTGCCGACAGCGATCCTGCTGCGGGCCGACGAAGTCATTGAGTGAAGGCGGCATCCAGGTGGCCTCGGAGGCCACCTGTGACTGCTTCCGGGAAGTCTACCTCAGATGCAGCGCTTCCCGACGCAATACTGGCGGTACTGGCCCACATTGTTCATGTAACCCACTTGCTGCGTGGTCAGTCTTGCAGCCTGGTCGCGGATCACCAAGCCGTTTGCCGGTTTCGCCTGACTGTCGCTCACAGCGAGCGTCAGCAAAGCCAACGCCATAGCAAATGCGAAGGAGAATTTGCCAGACATGATAGTCCTCCTTTGGCTGGACAAGCGCGCATGTGCGCGTCTCCATCATGGCCGACCAATGCTTCGTGTTTTTATGAACCGTTTCACACTTCGCCCAATGCGCAGCGCCCCGAAAAACCGCAGTCAACTGCCGATAGCCTTAATCTATTGGCACAAAGCGGAGCCCGTTGCGTCGCTCGATGTCCGCTTTTGGGGGTAAAGCGGACATGTAATGCTCAGACCAAGTTTTTCCGCTTTTGACCCAAAGCAGACGTAGACGAGACCAAAATTCCACCGTGGCAAGCGATCCCAAGGCGCGGATTGCGAACGGCGCGGCGGAAGAAGCACAATTGAAGCAATTCATGAAGTACGACTGAGACAATCTTGTGCCAGGTAGAGGGAGGGTTGAGCAGGCCAGTCAACCCGCGAGGAGCGAAGACGAGCCGCCGGAGCTACCACGCCTGGCGGCTCTGCGCTGCGTCGGCGCGATCAAGAGAGCCTCCTATTCCGTTGGTTGGCACTCGAAAGGGCTTGGCCTCGTGCGAATGTATTCCGGCCTCAGGCATTTGGCCCGCTTTCCCCAGGAGTGGAATTTTCTCGTAACGCGGCTCAATTGGGGCCTTAGAGCAAATGTTTGGCGCAGAGTAACAAATCCCGCACTGGCGGACGACACTACTTAAGAAGTGTTTACGAGGAGACCTACCGCAATGAAGAAACTCTTGCTGCTAACGGTGACGCTCGGCTCTGTGGTCGCGTTGCCCACAATCGCCCCCGCTAGACCTTGTCCCGCAACGGCGGCTCTCGAAGCTCAACAACATGCGCTGAATGCTGAACTAAACGCGATGACGGACAAGTGCAGTCCTGCTTGGTTCGCAGGCGCAAACCGCTCAATAGCCTTAGCTCGTCAAATAAATTCAACCGGTGGCAATTGTCACACGGTAAAAGACTCTTTGTCCCGTAATCTTTCTATCATCGCCTCCCGCAAACAGCAGTGCGCCGCTGCCGCCGCAGAAAAACAACAACAGACTGCCGTCAAGCCGCCTCCGGTCCAGAGCGCGCCTCGCGACCCGAGAAACATCCCGACGCCGCAGACGCAGCACGGCACGCCGCCGAGCCAGCCGCGTGATGCGCGAAACATTCCGACACCACAGACGCAGCACGGTACGTCGCCTCAGAACGTGGCCAGCAACGCGCCGATCCCTGGCCCCGCCGCGCCAGGCACGCCCAGGCAGCCCGGAGAGTCAGGATACATTCCGACACCGCAGACGCTGCTGGGCAACCCATCTCAGAATGTGCCTCCGACCTCCGGCGCTTCGCCGACCGGTCCTGCCGTGCAGACGACTCAACCCCAACAGAAGAACGATAGATCTGGGTCATCATCTAGTGGTACGGGGGGATCGACTGCAGCAAACCCCCGCGCGCTTCCGAGGAGACCCCGTGGTACTACAAGTGCCACAGGGAGCCCAAGGACACCAAGGGCATGAGCGCCGAGGAGCTGCGCAAGGAGCTCGAGGCGCGCCTCGAGGCAGACACAAAACTTAAAGCGTTGATGGACCAGAGCGGCAGCAATAATCCGCCACCGAGCGGTGCTATTCGTATTCCGACTAGCGGATGCGGTGCAGGACAAGGGCTGAAGCCGGATCCGACGGGCTTCGGACGCTGGACCTGCCAAAAGCTTGGTGGTTTTACCGTTGACCAGAACAACAAGCGAGCTAATGCCGAGCGCCTCCTCCACGAGGCTCAAGGCAATATCACGATGGCTCGCACCGCCAAGGGAGACGTGCTCGACCAGACGCTTCTCGACATTGAGCAGAACTTCAGAGCGGCCAGCGGATTGTTCTTTCAGGCTGGGGACACAGACAGTGCTGATATGGCACTTGGTGAGGCTGCTCGGATCAGCCTAATCCGGTTCCTGGAGAACCACGAAAAGAAGAAGCCGACTGACCAGGAGTGCGAACGAGTCGTAAAGAACTTCGACAGCATCAACAGGGACGACCCACAGGCGCTTCAAAAGGTGAACGACGTTTCGCAAATGTGCTCTAAACAGGCGCTGAATCGATAGGCCCTGCGAGCCACAGCAACGAGAGTAAACCATATGTTCATGAAGAACCTTCTTCCCGCTCTACCGTTGCTGCTGTTGGCCACCGATGCCCACGCACGTGTTGTCCACACCAACAGCGGCATGGACCCCGGCATGGCGATCTTTCTCAGCATTGCCGTGACGGTAGCACTCTCGATCATCGTCACTCGCATCATGCGGGTCATGCGGAAGCGCTGATGCAGGGTCCCGTTCTGGTCGCCATCATCGTCCTACTGATTGTTGCGATTATAAGTCAGGAATATTGGACGCGCACCGCTGCCCTTTTGGTTGCCATCGGTATGCTTCTTCTTGGGCATGGAGAAATAAAATGAAAAAGTTGCTCGTAGTCGCTGCCGTTGTTTTGGCAATCGTAGGATGGGATGCAGTCCGAGCATGTTCGCAAGCTGCCATTGCCGTGCCAAGAAAGATCATCGGCGAGTGGTGCTCGGTCGGGGGAGATACGAGCACCACGTACTACGCGAGGCCAGCACAAGAACGCGATGCGACCGCAAGAACGATGAGGTCTTCGTGATCAGGCCCGACAGCTACGAGGGCACCGAGTACGTCTGCCGCTATGTCAAGGTTACGGCCGATAGCACGAGCACGCAGACCGATTCGAAGTGCGACGGCGAGGGTTGGGAGTGGACCGAGCACGCAACCATCTCGTTTTCGAAGAACCGCCTCGTGGTTAGGGTGCGTCAGACTTCACCAGAAAGGCGCTGACAATGAAAAAGCTGCTGCTCAACCTTTTCGGCACTTACCTTCTTCGGCCAAGTATCCTTAGATGCAGACGTCGGGACCACCGCCTCGCAACGCTCGTGACGCTCCAGCGAAGCAGCTATGCTTCTCCCGAAATCTTTCTCCGAAATTTTCCAGTACGGATACGTTGCTCGTAGCCCTCCTCAAACTCCGAGGATCGCTCAAGCTCACATTGTATTCAACATCTGGTAAAGCCAAAGTCCATTAAAGGCTTATGCCACCAACCCGACGCGCACCGAACCGCTACTCGATCACTCGTGGCGCGTGCGCTGTCCTAGTACGGACACTGTGGATGTTGATTTAGGGCGTGTACTCATAAACGCGGCCTTGGCGAACCGGACATGCCGGGACGGCGGGAATGACGTGAATGATCGCTTCTGCTGTGATGCACAAACACAGCTTCCAGTTCAGCGATGCGCTATCGTGATAGGGTGTAATCCTCAGTCTGAAGGGGGGAGAACATGAGCACATCGGAGTTATCGGGTTCATGGACCTATCGAAGCTTCAACCCTAGGTTCGTAACGGGCAATGAAACTCCGCAAGAAGCCGCCCTTATTGTGGCGGACCGCGTCGTCTTGACGCTTAACCCCCCGGTTCCAAGGAACGTCGTCGATGGGACGATTGAGTGGGAAGGCGGCGGCCTCGTTCTGAAAGGGCTGTTCGCACGGCAGCAGGCCATAATGAGGACCTCTTGCGTTTCGACATCGTGGGCACTGGGCGTCCGGGCACCGATACTGCCGGCTGGGAA
>Ga0306921_10003747_pt1 | contig 15458 bp, 13 predicted proteins | sample sta12Cox44000080_FD_203760 | JGI IMG/M metagenome (GOLD analysis project Ga0306921, IMG submission 203760) | Lab enrichment of tropical soil microbial communities from Luquillo Experimental Forest, Puerto Rico - statoxic.12C.oxic.44.000.080 (v2)... | ecosystem: Environmental > Terrestrial >...
CCACGATGAAGGAGATGTCCGGCTCCTTGCTCTTCCTGAGTGGCGTGGGCACGCAGATGATCAGGGCGTCCGCCTGGCCAACCTCGTCGAAGGCGGTGGTCGCGGTGAGGCGCCCCGAGCTGACGAGGGGAGTCAAGGTCTCGGTGGGCACGTCCACCAGATAGGAGTGACCATGGTTCAGACTGGCCACCCGCTCCAGATCCACGTCGATGCCCCGCACGGTGAAGCCAGCGCGGGCGAGCTCCACGGCGAGGGAGAGTCCGACGTAGCCCAGCCCGATGACGTGGACGCGGGCACTGCGGTCTTCTATCTTGCGCTTGAGACTGTCTTTCCACGCGATCACTTACAATCTCCTTTTCGTCAGAGCCGTCATCAGGCTTTGTAGTAGGTCATGTACTGCTTGTAGTAGTAATGAGTCCGCTTCAACGGCGCGCGGTTGATCACGACGCCGACGATGGGCGTGCCCGTTCGCTCCAGGACCTCCTTCGTTCGGAGCAGGTCACGGGGCCGCGTGGATCCCGAGTCGACTACGAGCAAGATCGCGTCGGCCGCCGAGGCCATGTAGAGGTTGTCGGGGACGAGAAGGATCGGCGAGGAGTCGATGAGCACGTACTCGGCCTCTTCCTCCATCCCCACGAGCACTTCGGTGAGTCGCTTGGTGCCGAGCCCGACACGGGCGGGAACGTTGAGAGCGGTGCCGCGCGGGGCCAGACGCACTTGCTCGCTGACCGAGGTCATGGCTTCCGGCAGAGCGGAAGTGCCTGCGAGTAGATCGGTGAAGCCCTTCTCGTTCCTCGCCTTGGCCGTACGATGCAACGTCGGGCGGTGGAAGTCGGCATCGGCGATGATCACCCGCTGGCCAATCTCGCCGAAGGCCAGGGCGAGGTTGTAGGTCACCGTCGACTTCCCTTCTCCGGGCAAGGCGCTGGCCACCAGGATGCGGCGAAGCGGCATGTCCTCGCTCAGCATCTGGAGCTCGACGCGGAGGCGACGGAAGGCGTCGACGAACAGCACGTAGTCCTGCTGCTGCGGATCCTGAGGCTGGCGTTCGCCGCTGTTGAACACGGGGCGCCGCGACTCCACCTGAGGCACGATGGCGAGAATCGGCAGGCCCGTCGATTGGCGGATGGCCTGTTCCGTCTGCAGCGGCCGGTTGACATATTCGACGAGGCCGGGCCCCGCGACCCCGAGGACCATGGCCACGGCGAGCGCAATGCCGAGGAGCTTCAGCCGCTTCTGGTTGACGGCGGGAACGGGCGTGCTCGCCGGATCGATCACTTTGACCACGTTCATCTCACCGGAGGAGCGAATACGCGAGGCGCCGAGCTTGTCCTGGAGGATGCTGGCGAGCTTCCGGTTCATGTCGACTTCCGAGGACAGCCGTCGATACTCCAGCTCGTCCTTCGACAGTCCGGAGAGGTTCTTCCGCAGGCCGGCGATCTGCTCCTTCAGGGCGGCTTCCTGTCCACTGAGCGAGGTGACGGAGGTGTCGAGGGCCGCCACCATCTCCGCAAAAGCCTCGCGATCCTCGGAGGGCACGGAGCTGCTCGCCAGATCGGCCGAGGTAGAGTCTTTCACGGCATCACCAAGGTCGCGCTGAACCTCGGCGATCTGCTGACGGAGGAGGCGTACCCGCGGATGATCGTCGGTGTAGCGGATCTTCGCCTCGGCGAGTTGTGCCTCGAAGGCGGCCAGACGAGCCCGCAGCCGCTGAGTCTGCGGCGCGGGGGCCGCGGACGCCTCCTTCTTGACGGGAGCGGGCATCGCGTCGAGCTTGGCCCGGAGGCCGGTGAGGCGGGCCTGACTCATGGCCCGATTGGCCTGCACTTCGGCGAGGGTGGTCTCGAGCTGATTGAGCCTGGCCGCGATGTCACCTACTCGGTCGGGCAGCTTGATGCCGCCCTTGGCCATGGTGAACTCCTGGAAGTTCTTTTCGCTGGCCTGAAGGGCCTCGGTCACCTGCGCCCCTTGCTGCTGTATATAGTCACGGGTGCTCTTGGCGTCGTCGACGTTGAAGGAGCGGGTACGGGCGAGCAGGACTTCGATGTAGGTGTTGGCGATGTCGAGAGCGACCCGGGGGTTCGAGGCCTCCGCCCGGATCTGCACGATGCCTGAAGCGCCCTGTGGGAAGAACGCCACGCGCGCGACCCGGAGCTCTTCGAGGGCACGGACTTCGGGACTGTCCACCACCGGCGCCTCCCCGCGAAGGCGCCGGATCCAGTTTAGAATGTCGACTTGGTAGTCGTGGCCGTACGGATTGGCGATGAGGTCCTGGACGGATGCGCGAGGAAGCGCTTCCATGACGGACTGCGCCAGGCCGCGGCTCTGCAGGATGGCGAGCTGTACGGCCAACGGCCGGTAGGGCGAGAGATCTTCGAAGAGCGGAGACGGGGCCTTGCTCTCGAGGAAGATGGTGGCGGTGGTCTGATACCGGGGAGGCTCACGGGAGATGAGGTACGCGACGGGCAGAAACAACGCGAGCGCGCCCGCCACTGTGAGGGCGATCCATTTCTTTCGCCGTACGAACAGCGACAGGGCGACTTGCTTGAGGGTGCTAACAATGTCCATCGGCTACCGTCTCCTTAGAGGATGTTCAGATCCGCGGTGGTCATCGACCCCGGGCGAACAGCACCACCTGCACGGTGTTGAGCAGGATCAGGAGGTCGAGGAACAACGAGAGATTCTTGATGTAGTAGAGGTCGTACTGCAGCTTCTCCAGCGCGTCTTCGACCGAGGCACCGTAGCGATACCTGACCTGCGCCCAGCCAGTGAGCCCCGGTTTCACCGACAGCCGCTTCATGTAGTACGGGATTTCCCTCTGCAGGCTCTGCACGAACTCCGGTCGTTCCGGTCGGGGCCCGATGAAGCTCATGTGACCGAGCAGCACATTGATCAGCTGCGGGAGCTCGTCGAGACGGGTGCGCCGGAGGATCGCTCCCACTCGCGTAACGCGAGGATCGGCTTCCTGCGCCCACACCGCTCCTGTGCCCTGCTCGGCGTCCCGACGCATGGAGCGGAATTTGTTGAGGATGAAGACACAGCCGTTCTGGCCGGACCGCGGCTGGCGATACAGCACAGGGCCCGGCGACTCGAGCTTGATGGCGATGGCGGCCAGCGCCATCAAGGGAGACGCAAGAATCAGTCCCACTGAGGCCAGGGTGACGTCAAAGAGACGCTTGATGATCTCGGTGCGCGCCGTCTTGACGAACCCATCGGCGAAGATCAGCCAGCTCGGCCGGAGCTCCGTCACGAGGATCTTACCGGTGGCCTTCTCATAGAAGGTGGGCCAATCCTCCACGGCGATGCCGCGGAGACGGCACTCCAGCAGTGGATTGGCCGGAAAGCGTCCACGGCGGTCCTGTTGCACCACCACCACCACGTCGGGTCGGGTCTCCTCCACGATCTGCGAGAGATCGGCGATCTTTCCCAGGAGCTCTTGGCCGAAAGGGATGGAGTCGGCGGCGGCGGGATCGTCGTCAAGGTATCCGATGAGCTTGAATGGGCGGGCGCTGTCCGGCGCGAGGTCTGCGATGGCGCGCCCGATGGAGCCAGAGCCGACGACGAGCACCCGGATGGTCATACGAGCCAGGGACCACGATCCGAGCCATGCGGTGCGCCAGAGCAACAGGCCGATGGTGGTCAGCACCCCGAGCTCGAGGAAGGCGCGCCGCCCCAGACGGAGATCAATGAAGGCGTAGCCGGCTGCCGCAAGCAGGAAAGCGGCGGCGGCCTGGCAGATGAGCAACCGCGCCACGAGCTCCCGTCGCCCAAGCGGCAACCTGGAGTTGTAGAGGTCCGCCAGATAGAGGAGGAAGATCTGGAGTGCCGCTACGAAGGCCAGCTTTGGAGCTTGCGGACCCTCGCCCAGCCAAGTCCCAGAGGCTGACACGATGGAAAGAGCACCGATGATGACGAACAAGTCCCCCGCGAGAAGCACGGGCATGAGACCAGGAATGTAGTGGCGAAAGATTCTCAGCATGTCGACCGCGCTGCTAAAGAGCAAGTGAAGTGCCAGGGGTCTATTCGTGAGCATGGACGCTAAGGGCTTGATTTGCTTGGAATACCTCAAAAATGTGACGGAGTATTTTACTGCCCTGACAGGGAAAGATGATTCCTCGATAGTGGAAATTGCGTGGTTTGTCGACAAGAAGACCGAAGGGGAAGATATTCCGACAGTAGATCAGCCACTTGCAACACAGGCCGTCTACGCAATATGTGCGCGCTTGGTGAAGGAAATCGTTACGAAAGCTGAGGCTTCCACCGAGGCGCGGCAAAGGGAGACTGCGACTAGAAGGTAGCCTGAAGCCCTATCAGCACCGAGTTCACATGAATCGTGCCGTTGCTATTCGAGGAGTTGTTGTTGACGCCCGATGCGAAGCCGCCTCCGTTGGTCCACGCCGAATAGCCGTACTGACCGTAGAAAGCGAGCCACCTGAGGAACTGCCAATTAAGATTCAAGGTGAGGTAGAAATTGTCAGTGTTCTGAGATGATGAGTTGTTTCCGCTACCCGTCGGCTCGTTGACCGTGTAGGCCGCGCTGAGCCACGAGCTGACGAGTGGCGTGAAGATGTAGCGGAAACTCCCCGTGACCCCATGAGTATTGACGGTGCCGAAGTTCTGTCCGGTAAGACCAGTCTGTTGAAAGCCGGAGAATACCCCGATCGACGCGAAGGCGGGCCCAAACGTATAGCTCACCGTCGAGTTGGTCGTCACTCCTCCTTGATCCGATTGACCTGATTCAACGAGCTGGTTGTAACCCAAGCTACCCGAGAAGGAGAGTCCGGAGGGCAAACCATAGGTGCTGAAGACCGATACAGTCGATATGTGGCCATTTCCATTGCCCGATCCAGTTCCATTGCCCGACGCGGAAACCGGTTGGGTGAATTGCTGGTACGAGCCTTGGAGACCAATCGAAGAGTACTGGCCGGTCTGACGGGTGAAAGTCGCCGTGCCGAGATTTCCTGTGGTTGTTCCCTGGTTGATTCCGGAACTCGTGCCCGACGTAAAGGCCGTTGAGTATTCGTATCCGAGCCGCACACTGTTGAAGGCCCCCACGGGCATGGTCGCATTGGTCCCCACGATGTTGGCGGTCGTGTGGCTCCCATTCTCGCTACTTCCCTGCGTGTAGTAGGAGTTCCGATAGTAGACCTGCGTGGCAACCCTATCGAGGAGATAGTTGAGGGCAACGCTGGCCTGATTGGTTGTAAAGGTTTGACGTTGAGTGTTCAGCCCAAACTGGCCCGATTGTTGGGGATTGTTGTTTTTAGTGTAGTAGTCGGTGAGCGTCAAATTGAGGCGAGGCGTGAAGGTCTGGATGAGGTTGAAGGCCAAATTCGGAAACACGTTGAAGTTGTCGGAACTCGACGCAGCGGTGTCATGTGTGAAACCCCACACTCCGGCGAACGTTGCCTTGGTGGTAGGACCGTTGATCAGGGTGTTGAAGCCCGGGCCGACCACGGTGCGATAGTTCGACTCTTTGTCGTTCACCGTGAAATTGAAGTTGTCTGTCCACGTCTCGCTCAGGAGCATGGTCGGCGAGAACGTGAAGAGCTTGGTCGCGGGCAGCGCTTCCAAGGCTTGGGGCGGGAGCAGCGGTGGATGCGCCTGCGCGGGAGCCGGCGCGACGGGCGGAGTCCAGGGCGGAATCTGAGCGGGCCCCGGAGGGGCGCCCGGTAGGGGAGGAAGGGGGTTACCCAGCGGAGTGGTCTGCGGCAGCCCGGGAACTTGCCCGGGAACCTCCCCGGGAACCTGGTAACCCGGCGGGAACTGCGAGGGGTATTGCGGAAGGTAGAAGGGCGGTGGCTGAGTTACCGGCTGCCCGGAGGGAGTCTCTCCTGGAGCAGGCGCCTGTCCTTGCGGTGGCGTCACCGGGGATGTCGAGGTTCCTGGGAAGGTACTGGGCGGAATCGTCGTCGGGGCGGCTTGGGGAGGCGTGACCGGGCTCGGGCTGACCGGACTCGGAATAGTGCTAGGCGGAATCGTCGTCGGGGCGGCTTCGGGAGGGGCGACCGGGCCCGGGCTGACCGGACTCGGCGCGACCGTCCCGCTTCCTGAACTCGGAGGTGTGCCGCTCGGCGCATTCCCGGGAGCCGCGGTCCCAGAACTCGACGGTGGAGTTTGACCCCAGGCGCGCGAATGTCCATCGAGGGGGGGCCAAGGGAGGAGAACTAGGAGGGCAACAACGAGAGCGGGAAGGAGCCGAACTGCCTCCCTCCCGTCCCGGACGGCACCTGATCTAGAAGATCCGTTGGGGCACAAAGATGATGTCGTCGGGCTTCAAGGGGACGTCGTTATTCTCGTCCGGAGCCCGCAACATCTTATCAACATCTACTCGGATTCGCTCCCTCTTTTCCCCTTTACCCCGGAGAATGTCGACCCGGCCGCCGGAGGCCATAGGGGTCAGGCCGCCGCCCTGGGTGATCGCCCGCATGAGCGTCAGCTGCTGCGTGTACTTGATGGCTCCGACCGATTTGACCTCCCCCTGCAGATAGACGACGTCGGCAACAGGAGCCACCACCGTGTCGCCAGGCTCGAGCTTGATGTTCTGGGTGAGATCGCCTTTCTGCACGAGCTTCGTGAAGTCGACGGGGATGACCTTGTCCTTCCGAAGGATGAAGCTCTTTTCGGCATCCGCGGTCGGGGAAACTCCGCCGACGATGCTGATGGCCTGGAGGAGGGTCAAGTCACGCATGATCTGGATCGGCCCCGTCTTGCCGAAGCCGCCGACGAAATATACGGGACGGCTCTTGATCTCGCGAACGATGACGGTGACCGCCGCTCCCTTCACCGTCTTCGAGTAAACGGCTGACAGATAGTCCTGTAGCTCCTGAACCGTCTTGCCCGCCGCCTGAATCTCGCCGACCAGGGGAAGCGAGGTCTTGCCGTCCGGTCGCACGAAAACACTCTGGTTGAGGTCCTTATTGTCCCAGACTTGGACCTCGAGGACATCCTCGGGGCCAACGATGTAGTCCTTCATGTCGGGAGCCGGTGCCGGCGCCTGGGTCGGAGCGGGGGCGGGCGCTGGCGCCTGGGCTTGGGCGAGCACTGGAGCCGTGGAGATTGACCAGCACAGCATGGTTACGGAGGGCAGCATCACCAACGCACGGAGAGAGCGCATCATGATTGGACTCCTCGTGGGTATTTGATCTGGCTGCGGCTGATGGGCTCGAGGGACCCTCCTTCACTCTGCGCGTATGACTTGAGCTTGTACTGCAAGCAGCGCAGGCTGATGCCGAGCAGCCGCGCCGCCCGGGTTCGATTGCCATTCACCGTATGCAGCGTGCGCAGAATGTGCTCCTGCTCGACCTCGCGCAGAGTGAGACCCGCCTGCGCGGCCTCGTGATGACCGGCCATCTTCTTGGGCTCGCGATGATCGAGGGACAGGACATCGACGTCGATCGTCTCTTCGTTCGCCAGCACCACGGCCTGCTCGATGCAGTTCTCAAGCTGTCGTACGTTACCGGGCCATGCATAGGAAGTCAAAATTTCCATGGCCCGCGGGGTGATGGTGGGCACGGGCCGCCGATGCACCGTACTGAAGCGCTCCAGGAAGTGTTGCACGAGCTGGGGAATGTCCTCGCGCCGCTCCCGGAGGGGCGGGAGGTGGATCATGACCACCGCTACCCGGTAGTAGAGATCAGCCCGGAATGTCCCGTCAGCCACCGCTCCCCGCAGATCTTTGTTGCTCGCCGTAATCAGCCGGATGTCGGTCTGGATGGGCTGACTTCCACCTACCTCGACGAATTCGTGCGCCTGGATCACGCGAAGGAGCTTGGCCTGCAGAGGGAGGGGAAGCTCGCTGATCTCGTCGATGAAGAGGGTCCCCGTGTCAGCGAGGGCGAACACGCCGTTGCGATGCTCGACGGCTCCCGTGAAGGAGCCGCGCCGGTGACCGAAGAGCTGACTTTCCATTAGCCCCTCGGGAATGGCCGTGCAGTCCAAGGTGACCAAGGGGCGGTCCCGGCGGGGGCTGTTGCGATGGATGGCGCGGGCGATCAGCTCCTTCCCCGTACCGCTCTCGCCCATGATGCACACGTTGGCGTCGCCGCCGGCCACCTTGTCGATCTTGGTGAGCACTTCGCGGAGCTGCTGAGACTGTCCGATGATGCCCGAATACCGCCTCCCTACGGATGCGCCCGCGCCGGGGGGAGCGAGCTTGCCCGCCACGCGATCGAGCCATGCGTTGACCCGGACGAGATCTTCCCGCTCGGCGCACTCGATCCCCGCCAGCGGGGTGAGCACATCGAGGGCAGACGCAGAATGGCGATCGAAGAGCACCAGCACAGATTTTTCGCCTGGCATCGACTCGAGATGGCGTGAGACCTGCCAGGCGCTGACATCCCCCGCGAGATTAACGATGAACAGGTCCGGATGCTCGGAGCGACTCACCGTCATTTCGAGCTCCTGGATCGAGCAGATGCACTGTACCGCACAGCCACGACCTGCCAACAAAGGCCGCAGGCGAGAAGAGAAATCCAGGGTTTCGTCCAAGATGAGAGCTTTCACGAGTTGTGTGTTCCCTTCAGAAGGTAGGCGCCGAGCCTCGCACGGGAGGGGTGACGCGAAGGTGACGTGTCAGGGAAATATCAGCGACTGAACGCGAGCCCGAATGAAACCATGAGACTTCCAGAGGCGATAACCGGGCCGCCAGTAGCCATCGGCCTGTATGTGCATGCTCTCCGGAATCCTCGGAGAGTGCGAACGTTCCGCCCACTGCATCCTCCTTGTAGGAGTCGCTGCTTATCCTATTCCAGTGGCGAAGCCGAGACCTGTTCGGAGTAGCGACGCCACGCGATCTATTTCAACAAGCAAAATGTGCGCCGAGGCCTTATTTCCGACCCCAGCAATGCCTACATATTCAGTCAATCCCTTCTAGCTCAGCTACTTAGGAGTTTCAAGGAGGACGGCTCTACGGACCAATCAACGAATTGGCCAAGCTGGAGTAGGCTCTGGCGAGATTACTAGCGGCAAATCACGGCAAAGATTGTGTCTAACCAGGGCAAATTATTTCCCATTTTCTTCAGGTTTTGGGGCCATCCAATCCGCACTGACGGATCTTGTATAGGAGCGCCTTGTAGCTGATCTTTAACAACCGCGCTGTCTCGGCACGGTTCCACCGCACCCGCTCGAGAACTTCCTTGATCGCCGCCGCCTCGGCCGCCATAGCCGCCTTCTTGGCGATTTCCTTCAGTCCCATGTTCCGCCCGGGTCGCGCGGGAGATGGATCGCGAAGAGGCGCGGAAGGTGCCGGGGGCGCGGGAACTCCGTGGGGCTTCTCCGTGCGAAGCGCGATCTCTTCTTGGACGAGGAGCTCGCTCTGCAACACGACGAGGCGTCGAATCATGTTCTCCAACTCGCGAACATTGCCCGGCCAGCTGTATTCCTGGAACAACCGCATGGTCTCCGGTGAGATCGTGGGCGTACTGCGATTGTATTGCTTGCAAAACCGGCCGAGGAAGTGACGGACCAGCAAGGGAATTTCCTCCCGACGGGTGCGCAGCGGCGGGATCGGGATGGTGACCACGTTCAGGCGATAGTACAGATCTTCGCGAAACTGGCCGTTGGCGACGAGGACGGCCAGGTTGCTGTTGGTGGCCGCGATGAGTCGCACATCGGCGGTGATAAGCTCCGTGCCACCGACGCTGAAAAACTTTGCATCTTGCAGGACGTGGAGAAGCTTGGCCTGCAGGCTCAACGGCATCTCGCCAATCTCGTCGAGGAGGAAGGTGCCCTGATGGGCGAGCTCGAACTTACCCGGCTTGCGTCGGTGCGCGCCCGTGAATGCGCCCTTCTCGTGCCCGAACAGCTCGGACTCCAGGAGCTCGGCGGGGAGGGAGGCGCAATTCACCTTCACGAAGGGCTTGTCGAGCCGTCCGGAGATCTGGTGAATGGCCCGCGCCACCATTTCCTTGCCGACGCCACTCTCCCCGGTGAGGAGTACGGTGACGTTAGTGTCGGCGGCGCGGCGCACGATGTCCTCGACGGCGCGCATGCGTTCACTGCCCCGGAAGAGCAGATCGAGGTTGTAGGGAGAGCGATCGACCTCCGCCACCGCAGCCGGCGACAGGTCGAGCGTGGCCTCGTGTCCGTTCAGAGCGAGGCCGCGATGGATGGCGTCGCGCAAGACCTCTGGCTGAACCGGCTTGACGAGGAAGTCACACGCTCCCGCTCGCACAGCCTTGACGGCGAGCCCCGCATCGTTGGTGCCCGACAGCACCATGAGCGGCGTCTCCGGACTCTCGAGTCGAAGCTGGTGGAGGAGATCCAGGACTCCCGGTTCGGCGTCGTCGATATCCAGCATGATCGCCTGGGGCCGAAGACTGGGTACAAGAGCGAGGGCGTCGGGGAGGCTTCCGACGACGACGGTGGAGTAGCCGACTTCCTTGACACCGCGCGCGAGAAGGTCCCTACTCTGGAGGTCGCTGCCGATGACGAGAATAGTGTCGGCGGGCATAAGGCGTAGGGAATGTTAGTCCTTGACGAGCGCCGGCTGAGACTCAGATACTGCTTTCGCGGAGTTCCCCATGCGTATACTGGTTGTCGAAGACGATCCCTCGGTGGCCCAAGTCCTTGCAGAGGTCTTGCGTGTCGAAGGGCATGACGTCCTGGTGGCGCTCGACGGCGTCGAAGCGCTCAATGTCGTCGAAACGACGACCGTGGATGGTGTCTTTCTTGATCTCGTCATGCCTGGACTCGACGGTCTCTCGGTTCTCTCCCGCATCCGGAACCGCTTTCCGGATCTGCCCGTGGTCATTCTCTCGGCCCACGCTGAGACCGAAGACACGCACCGCGCGCGCGAACTAGGCGCGGTAGACATCCTCGCGAAGCCGAGTGCGCTGCGGGATTTGACGGAGGTGCTGAGGCACTTCACGTCTTCCTGAGCAGCTGCTGCACGTCGCCCGTCTGTTACCTGCATCGACAGCCTTTACCAAGTTTCCCAATTCTGAAAAGCTTCTCAATTTTCACCAGATTGACTCCGAATGCAAGGTCAAAAAAGGAAGCAAGTCTAAGCTCCGAACATTACGAAGCGATCCCCCGTTTTTGGGTGTCCATCCCTCCCCTTCGTGGGGAGGAATTACCTTATGCCCGGCCATGTCAGGGAAGCTGACGGGAACTGAACCCTCGGTGGCCGCAGAAGATCGTCGTGGTTCCACGCTTCTCCCTTCTTTCCTTGACGGGTCTGGCCGCCCCAGGCTACCAAGAGAACAGAGCATGCCGATCCTAAAGGGCAACCTTCATGCCCACACGACCTTCTCGGACGGACGGCTGTCCGTCGAAGCGGTGGTAGCGCGCTATCGTGATCTCGGCTACGACTTTCTCGCCATCACGGACCACGAGGAGCTGATCCAGCCGGACTACTGGATGAATCTGCCCGCCAGTGATGACCGGTTGATCATCCTGCCCGGGGTCGAGCTCGACTACCGCCCGTTGTCGCAGCACGTGGGGAAGGTCACCGGCGACAAAGAGACGCTCTACGTCCTCAATCACCCGGCCCGCTATTCCCTCACTGTCGACCAGGCGTTACGGCGCGTCCGCCGGATCGGCCGTGAGTGGCTTCCCATCCACGCCGTGGAGGTGACGGATACAGGCATCTATCAGCCGGAATACGACGTGGAAGCGATCAACCTGCCCAAGGTGGCGACGGACGACTCTCACGAGGCTAGCCACATCGGCCGCGCCTGGATCGAGGTCAACGCCGCGCGCAATCCCGATGCCATTCTGCGCGCCATCAAGGCGGGAGACTTCACGGCGGGTTTCGCAAGCCAGCGCTCGCCTCGGCCGTCGCGGTAGCCTCGACCTGGCCTGGCCACGCGACACTTTCCTCTGAGGAGAACGTGATGACCGAGCCAACCCTGGACGAACTCACGAGGCGTCTCGAGCGGCTGGAGCGACATGGCCGCCACTGGAAGAGGGCGGCGGTGACGGTCCTTCTCGGAGCGGTCGCTCTCGTCGTGATGGGCCAAACCCCACCGCATCGTGTCCCCAAGTCCCTCGAAGCGGAGGAATTCTTGCTGCGAGACAGTCGCGGACAGGTGCGGGCCTCTCTGGGTACCGCCCAGGGCTCGAATTCGACCGTGCTCCAGTTCCACGGCGAGACCGGCAAGCCTCGGACTCGTATCACCGTGGCGAGCGATGGCACCTCCAGCTTCGAGGTGATGGACACGGGCGATCACGTACGTCTCCTGCTGGGCGTCCGAGACAACGGCGTACCTCGGATTTGGCTCGGCAACGAGACAGGCAAGATCATTTGGCGAGCACCGTGAGCCTGCTCCTCCGGACGCTCGCGTCGAGCATGCCGGCGGTGGCCGCGGCCTCGGCAGAGGAAGTCTCGGCGGTCGATATCGTCCGCAATCCGACCCCGTACCGAAACCGCGTCATCACGTGCGCGGCATCACGCTGAATCCGCGACCGGCGACCATTGACGCCCTGGCCGTCGCGCCCGCGACCGGTTTCGAACTTCGGCCGGTCCCGCGCTTTTCCAGGTGCTGACGACGGTGCCGCCCACCGGTCAGGTACCCTCCACCGTCACCGTCGAGGGTCGGCCACTCCTCCGTGAGCAGGTTGGCCAGAATGTGTACACGAACGTGATCTGGGCGATCACCGTCAGCTGCCGGTAGGCCGGGGGAACGAGCTCCCCGTTAGGAGCCGTGAATAACCTTGTCGCCTCCGTCCTGGCGCGCCTGCTCCAGGTACCGCCTGGCCCTCGTGAGGAGAGTGGTCGAAGTCTGGCCGTCCCTGGGGAAGGATACGACTCCCGCGCTCAGGGTCAGCTGAAGGGGCGGCAAATCAGAGCCGCGACGAAACTCGATTCGTCTCATCGCGACTCGCACTCGTTCCGCCACGCCGAGGGCCTCGGTGTGGCCAGTATGGAGCAAGAGAACCCCCAGTCCCGTCGGAAACCGACCGACGATGTCCGTGGATCGGATCAACTCCGCGACCCGAGTGGACAGCGCGACCTCGATCGCCGGCTCGAACTGCGCGTCCTCGGGAGCGACGTCGGCTTTGAAGAGACACAGGGTGAAAAAGTCGCGATAGCGGGTACCCCGCCCGGTCTCGCGGAGCAGGAGATGAAGGAAGGCTTCGTACTGAAACAGGCCCGTGGCTGGATCAAGAAGGGACATGGCCCAGCCTCCTTTCTCCCATGCACCGAACCCTGCATCGACCGTCCGCGTGGAGGCTACCGGGGGTGAGGACGTCGCGTGAAATGGGTTGGCACGCCGGCCTCGGATCGCTTCACCCGGGGCGAGTATAGTCGCTGGAGGGATCGACGCCAAGTGAAACAGTAGCATGGACGTACTTTGTTTCCGTCGGAGCGGTTATCTTGCTTGCCGACGCCAGCAGTGAAACACGATGGCCTGAAGGAAGGACATGAGGCCGAGGGTCGAATCGTTGACCCAGTACACGGAGAGAAACCGGTCACTCAAGGCTCGTGCGCTCAGGATGAGACAAGTGCCGACCGCCAGGTTGGCGACCAGAAAGACGATGGAGAGACCGAAGAGCTCTAGTGCTTCCGTGATAGCCGATCGCAGGCTGCGCGGCTCAAGCCTGAAGGCTCGAGTAGCCAGGAAATAGGCCACCACCGACGTCAGGAGCACCACGCCGAGAACGGTTAGCGAGACGACGGCTGAGCCTCCTCAGAGTGCTCCCACCAAGCGATGATACGCCAAGGCACAGAGCTCGATGGTGAGGTCACGCGCCAAGCTCAGTCGGGACTCGGGATTAGAGGGTCCGCTCGAGGCGGTCGGGGCGGGGTGGACCACGAAGCCCGCCTGCTTCATGAGAGCGGAGGCGCGAGGCATGTCGATGGGATCCGCAACGAGCAGGATCCGGCTGCGGCCAAGGGGACGTAGGAGCCTTTCGATTTCTGCGGCCTCCTCGCGGGTTGTCCGCGCCTGGTGGCCGGTGAGGATGGCCGAGTCAGGAACCCCGAGACCACGAGCGAGAATCCTCCGCGCGTCCGTCTCCGCCTTGGAGCCTGAGAGCACCAACACGGGGGCGAGCGCGCGGTCATAGAGGCTGATGCCAGTGAGCACGCGCCGGAGCGAGCGGTTGGTGAGGACGCCATCCGCGTCCGCTCCCCCGCGACCGAGGACGACGATGGCATCCGACGCTTCGAGCGTTGGCGTCCCCGCCATCCACGCGTTCATACGGTTGGCCAGGGGCGAGAAGGCCGCGATACCAAACATGAGAACTCCAGCGAGACCTAGTGCGCGCAGGCTACGCATCTCATCCGATGCCATGGCAGGCCGGTGAACCCGGAATTCAACACCACCAAACGAAAGGTAACACGTCGGCAGGCGCGCAGCCTATCTCTGGGTACCTCGCTTGGAGGTCGGGGACGCTCTCTACGATATTTGAGAAGCAAGTGATCGTCATGGTGATCTTGGTTCCCCACGCTCCTTCCACGGAGGACCTTCGTGATGTCGCGGGGCCGCCGGATCAGCCTCACCTTGGCGGGACTCGTGGTGATCTTCTGTCTTCTCGAAGGCCTCTTCCGCTCCTCGGGCGAAACAGTTCACGTGATCGGCATCGAAAGTCTCCGCCCCGAAATCCTCGGGCGAGAGCTGGATCACGACGGCGACGGGACGATAGCTCGACATGACGGCAGGACCGAAAGGAGTCCGACGGCTCCCTCCGCGTCGTCCACCGGGAACTTGGAGTGGGCTCGCCGTCTCTAGGGGCTCGCGTCAAGCACGCCGTCGCCCTCGTGACAGCGAGCTAGGGTTACTCCGGCAGACGTATCCGGACGTACCAGTGATCCTCCTTCTCTTGCCCTTCGTGCCACGGGTGCAGACGGGCACTGTGATCACCGATGATCCGGACTACCAGAGACTACTCGCTACGATCCGGTCGACCATCCGAGGCTATTCGGGATGCCAGGTCGTCGATTCCCTGCCGGCGTTTCAGTCGCTCGCGGAGGGCCGGATCCTGCCGTGAGGATTCGCGAACTCCCGCCCCGGGACGGGCCATCTGAACGCCATTGGCCATCGTGTGGTTGGCGTCTTCTCGCCGACGCCCTAGGCGCTCTCCGCCCCAGGCCGGGCTCTGTCACCCGCCTCTGCTGCTCACCATGCTCCTGGGCGGGCTCTGGCACGGCGCGAGCTGGAACTTCGTGCTTTGGGGAGGACTCCACGGAACCTATCCGACGATCGAGCGCATCCTCCGCGGGGAAGGGAAGGTGGCTCCCGCAAGCTGGACCACGCTGCGCGCCTGGCTCAAGGCTACCTGGATCTTCGTGTTGGTGAGCGTGACCTGGGTCTTCTTCCGCTCGCCGTCGCTCGAGGTCACCCGCACGGTCTGGCAGAAGCTGCTGCTCCTCGACAGCGCCGGACTCGCGTGGTGGTTTGTCCCCGCGGTGCTTCCGGTGCCCGCGATGGTCCTGGGGGGATTCGTCGCCCGGCGGTGGGAATGGCGGTTCCCCATCGTGGAGACGTGGAACCCGCTGCTCCCGGCCGTCT
>Ga0306921_10003750_pt1 | contig 15451 bp, 11 predicted proteins | sample sta12Cox44000080_FD_203760 | JGI IMG/M metagenome (GOLD analysis project Ga0306921, IMG submission 203760) | Lab enrichment of tropical soil microbial communities from Luquillo Experimental Forest, Puerto Rico - statoxic.12C.oxic.44.000.080 (v2)... | ecosystem: Environmental > Terrestrial >...
CGCATCGTCCTCATGATTGGAGAGCGTTTTCGTCGGCCCACCGATGTTCATTACACCAGCGTCCCGGTGTGGAAGCCCTGGCGAGACTTTTAGGGCCGCGATCAACCACCACAGGCTCGGCCTGATTCCCGCTATTCGGCACCCTCGGCTGGCAACTAACTCGTTAAGAAAACGGGATGTACCGCTTTCAGTGGACGCGCACGTCTAAGAACCGAGAATGACTGCTCGAGCCAAGCAGTTCGTGTGTGGGCGGCCAGCGCAACGCTCCTGACAACAAGCATTGGATGGGGAATCCGGAGAGCCGATGAGGCATCGTATGAATCGCAGTGGGAACCGGGCAAGCAAAAGGTGTGTCGCCGTATTCGTCATTGTGGCATTTTCGCTGACGGCGACCTTGCTGTATGGGCAGACGTCCACCGCGCAAAAAACACCTCCGGCGCTCGGCACGCTGAAATCGGTCTCCCAGAATCAAGTGGTGCTGACTGCCGACGGCGGAAGTGAAATAACCGTGCAACTCCCCGCCGACGTGAAGGTACTTCGCGTGCCTCCTGGCTCCAAAGACTTGAAGGAAGCAACCATGATCAGTCTGAGTGATCTACAGACCGGTGACCGGGTGTTGTTGCGAATGAGGTCCAGTGATAGCGGCAGTTCGGCGGTTGCGACCACGATTATCGTGATGAAGAAGTCCGATATCGCTGACAGGCAGGCCAAGGAACGCGAGGACTGGCAGAAGCACGGGATCGGCGGGCTGATAAAAACCGTGGACGCGCCCAACGGAACCATCACGGTGGGAGTACTGAGCGCAAGTGGACCCAAGGACATCGTGGTCCATGTGGGCAAAGACACGGTGCTACGCCGCTATGTACTGGGCTCGGTGAAATTTGACGAAGCGAAAACCGCTCCTGTCACAGAAATTCACGCGGGAGATCAGCTGCGCGCAAGAGGAAGCCGTAGTGCCGACGGTAATGAATTTGCGGCGGACGAAATCGTTTCCGGCTCTTTCCGAAACATCGCGGGTCCCGTCACGGCCCTCGACGCGAGCGCGGGAACGGTAACCGTGAACGACATCGCAACGAAAAAACCGGTGGAACTCAGGATCACGAGCGACTCACAAATGCGCAAGCTGCCGCAACCCATGGCGCAGCGCATTGCCGTGAGATTGAAAGGTGACAACGGCCCTACAGTCGGGCAACAGGCTACCGCAGCGGCGCCCGCTGCGGGAGCAGCTGGCGGAACGGGCGGCGGTGGTGGCGCCGCCGGTGGTCCTCCGCGATCGGGCGGAGCAGGGGACATGCAGCAGATGTTGAGTCGTTTACCGGCCAGTCCCTTGAGCGATTTTCAAAAGGGCGACGTCGTGATGGTCGTGGCAACCTCCGACCCATCCAATGGCCAAATCGCCGTGATCACGCTTTTGGGAGGAGTAGAACCGATACTGCAGGCTACGAATCAGGGACAGGCGGCTTCCATCTTGAGTACATGGACCTTGAGTCAAGGTGGAGCAGGCGACGCAGGTACGCCATAAGGACTATAGGCACACGCTAAATAGAAAGAGAAAGAATGAAAACCAGGTACTCGAGAGTGTTGGGGAGCGCGGTGTGTGTTGTGCTTCTCGCGCTGCTCGCCATCCACCCGGCCTTGGCGCAAACGGCTGGGGGCATTCTGAGAGGACGAGTGACCGATCCGTCGGGGGCCGCGCTGGTCGACGCGACGGTTCTTCTGACGACACCCTCCGGCGGAGCGATGGAGACCAGAACGAACAAAGATGGCGTGTATGAATTCAAGGACCTGCCGTCCGGAACATACGAAGTGAAAGCCATCGCGGCAGGATTCGCGCTGTTCACAAAGAGCGGTTTGCTCGTCACAACGGGTCAGGTCACCCGCGCAAATCTGCAACTCAGCCTCGAAGTGCAGCAGGAGAAGGTGGAAGTACAGTCGACAACAACCCAGGTGGATGTCAGTCCAGAAAACAACGCAAATTCCATCGTCCTGCAGGGGAAGGATCTGGAGGCGTTATCCGACGATCCCGACGAACTGCAGTCGGAACTGGAAGCGATGGCCGGTCCGTCGGCGGGCCCGAACGGCGGCCAGATTTACATTGACGGGTTCACTGCGGGGCAATTGCCGCCCAAAGCGTCGATTCGCGAAATTCGCATCAATCAGAATCCATTTTCGTCGGAGTACGACAAACTGGGGTACGGCCGCGTGGAAATCTACACGAAGCCGGGGACGGACAAGCTCCACGGGCAGTTTATGGTGAGTGGAAATGCTTCGGAGTTCAACGCGCGCAACCCGTTTGAGATTTTGCCGCCCGGCGAGGCGCCTCCCTCTTACAATTCCGAGCAGTACAGCGGGAACATTGGCGGCGCCATCAACAAAAAAGCCTCGTTCTTTTTCAATTTCGAGATTCGCGATATCGGGGCGCTCAACGTCATCAGCGCCACGGTACTGAATCCGGATTTTCAGATCGTTCCCTACAGCGCATCGGTGACCAATCCGCAAACGCGCATGAATTTCGCGCCCCGCGTCGATTATCAGTTGACGCCGAACAACACACTCACGGGGCGCTATCAATATTGGCGGGATTCGGAGACGAATAACGGCGTCGGGCAGTTCCTTCTGGCTCAAGCCGGCAATAACGTACTAAACGTCGAGCAGACGCTGCAGCTCACCGACACGCAGACGGTCAATCCCAGCACTATCAACGAGGCACGTTTCCAATACATCCACGAAACCGACGTACTCACGCCCGTAAGCACCGCCATCAATGTCCTGGTACAAGGAGCCTTCAATGGAAATGGCAGCGGCGGTGGAGGCACTTCCGACACGGAGAACCGCTATGAGTTCACAGACATCGTGTACAAGAATTTCAGCAAGCATTCGTTGAAATTTGGCGGGCGGATCCGGTCGACCGCCGACAGCAGCTCGACCACGGTGAATTACACCGGCGCGTTTACGTTCGGTTCGCGATTTCAGCCGGGTTGCACCCCGACGCCCGCGGACGACTGCGTGTTGACGGCAATCGAAGCCTACCAAATCACTGAATCCGGTTTAGCGCAGGGTCTGAGCATTCCACAGATCCAGGCACTCGGCGGCGGCGCGAACTACTATCAGCAGACCACCGGCGTTCCCTCTCTTTCCGTAAACCTGGTGGATGCAGGAGTTTTCGCCCAGGACGACTGGAAGATTCGTCCCAACCTGACCTTGAGCTACGGGCTGCGCTTCGAGACCCAAAACAACTTCAGCGACAAGAGCAATTTTGCGCTGCGTGTTGGAGTGGCCTGGGGCATCGGTGGCAACGCCAAGAACCCATCGAAAACGGTAGTGCGTGCTGGCTTCGGCATGTTCTATGACCGCTTTACCTATACACTGCTGGAGACGCAGCAGCGCTTTAACGCCGCAGGCACCGGTCAACAACAATATCTGGTCCAGAATCCTAATTTTTATCTCGCCGGTAACCCCAATTGCGTGCCGCCCCTTTCCGTGCCGGTGCCGCCGGCCTGCGGTTCTTCGTCCAACAGCACCATCCAGTACGTTCCCAACAACAATCTTCACACGCCGTATACCATTCAAACCGGAGTCACGGTCGAACGACAACTGACGCGGGTGGCGAACATTGCCGTGACCTATCTGAATTCGCGTGGTGTCCACCAGTTCTACACGGACAACATCAATCCCATCAATCCGGACGACCCCACGGCACCGCGTCCTATTCCGACGGAAGGCAACCTGTTTCAGTACCAATCGGAAGGGGTGTTCAAGCAGAACCAGCTGATTGTGAACGGAAGCATCCGCATGGGTGCCAAGTTGTCGCTGTTCGGTTACTACACATTGAACTATGCCAACAGCGATACCAATGGGGCGACGACCTTCCCATCGATACCGGGGAAACCCTGGCTGGACTATGGCCGCTCGATTTACGATTACCGGAATCGCCTGTTTGTGGGAGGTACGATCGGATTGCCGCACGCGTTTCGTTTGAGCCCCTTCCTGGTGGCAAGCTCGGGCGTGCCTTTTAACATCACTACGGGTGGCGACCTGTTCCAGGATTCGCTCTATAACGTGCGACCGGCCTTTGGCCCGTGTACGCCGGCCACCCAAACAAAATATGGATGCTTCGAGGCGCCGCCTTCGGCTGACTACATACCCATTCCGGTGAATTACGGCGAAGGGCCGGGGCGGTTTGCGCTCATGCTGCGCCTGAGCAAGACCATCGGATTTGGCCCGGTGTTCGAGGGAAATGCAGGCCAGGCCGGTGGCGGAATGGGTGGCGGCACGTTTGGTCGTGGTCCCGGCGGAATGGGAAGAGGTGGCTCGGGTGGCGGTGGTGGTGGCGGACGAAGCATGGATGCCGGGGCCACGAACCATCGCTATGGACTTACCTTTAGCATTGCGGCCCGGAATGTGTTTAACAATGTGAACGTTCTTCCGCCGATTGGCAATTTGAGTTCGCCGCAATTTGGTGAATCCAACGGACTGGCGGGCCGGCCGTATAGTGACACGAGTTCGAACCGCCGACTGGATTTGCAAGTGTCGTTCACGTTCTGACGTTTCAGGCCCATTCTTAAAATGGGTGCAACGCTCCTGCGTGCCAAAGTGTTGGAGGTTGTCTTGCCCAACACAGGTAAGCAGGATTTTTCAAGCACGCGATCCATGTTCGTGGCCGTCACGCTATTTCTGGTTGCCAGCGCGTTTGTTCTTAGCATTGAGCTCGGCGCACGATCCGCACTACAACGGCAAACCTCTTGAAGTTGCGGGACTGTTACTTCTTGGCGAAATCTCATTGATTCCTTGTGGAAATCATCCTCTCAGGTTCCGTTTCGACCGCCTCGTCCGTGATTTTTGTCACCAGATTCGAGGTGAGTTAAGATTTCTTAGGGCTAAGTCCCTAGTCTAGTTGGTATTCAACCTACAGGGTGATGATGTGACGGACCACAAGGATTGCATGCTGGGCATGAATCGCGATATCCCGCGCAGGGATTTCCTAAATGGCTTGCGTGTTGCGATTGGCGGTGCATTGGTGCCAGGTGGTTTGTGGTCAGCAGTTTTCGATGACCAGGCCCAGACCTTGGCTCCGGAGAAACAGCCGGGGTATTACCCGCCGGCAAAAACGGGCATGCGCGGAAGCCACGACGGCTCATGGGAAGTGGCGCACGCGATGCGCGACGGGAAGCACTGGGAAACGGCCGCCCAAGACGCGGAATCCTACGACCTGATTGTGGTCGGCGGCGGAATCAGCGGTTTGTCGAGCGCGTATTTCTATCGCCAGCAAGCTGGGCCCAGCGCCAGAATTCTAGTTCTCGACAACCATGACGATTTCGGCGGGCATGCCAAGCGCAACGAATTTCAGGGGGGCACGCGCACCATAATTGGGTACGGCGGGACCCAGACGATTACCTGCCCGAACCTCTACAGCGCGCAGGCCAAGCAGTTGTTCGAGGACCTTGGCGTTCAGGTCAAGAAATTCGAAAAATATTACGACCAGGATTTCTACGAATCCCGTGGAATGGGTCAGGGGTTTTTCTTTGATAAGGAAACGTTTGGCGTGGACCGGCTCGTCACGGGGGCTTACGAAACGCCGTGGCCGGAATTTCTGGCCAAGACGCCACTCTCTGCGGATGCTCAGAAAGATTTGGTTCGACTGTATACGGAGAAGCGTGACTATCTGGCGGGGAGGACTCCGCAGGAGAAAAAAGGGTACCTCGCGAAGACCAGCTACCAGGATTACCTGCTGAAAAACGTCAAGATTTCACCCCAGGCGACGAAAGTGCTGTTCACGTCGATGTATGGGTTATACGGCGTGGGAATTGACGCGGTGCCTGCCGGCGACATGGCGGGATTAGGCTACCTTCCGGGATTCGCGGGATTGGGAATCACGGATATGGACGGACCTGGAATGGGCTGGGAAGTCACGCGCCAGGATCACGAGCCATACATCTACCATTTCCCGGACGGAATCGCGTCGGTGCCGCGTTTGCTGGTTCGGAGCATGATTCCAGGCGTTGCGCCGGGCGACACGATGGAGGATGTGGTCCTGGCGAAGTTCAACTACGCGAAGCTGGACGAAGAAGGTTGCGCAGTGCGCGTGAGGTTGAACTCAACCGTGGTACACGCGGCAAACGCGAAGGATTCATCGGGCGCCGAGAGCGTAACGATCACCTACGTGCGAAGCGGCCAAGCGCACCGGGTTACTGCGAAGGCGTGCATTCTTGCCTGCTGGAACATGGTTATTCCGTTTATGTGTCCGGAGATGTCGGAGACGCAGAAGGAGGCGCTTTCCTACCAGGTAAAAGTGCCGTTGGTTTACACCAATGTGCAACTGAGGGATTGGAGGGCGTTTGAGAAGTTGCGAGTGCACAGCGTGCATTGCCCGGGCGCGTTTTTCAGCAGCGTGGAAATGGATTTTCCAGTCAGCATCGGCGGCTACCAATTCACGCAAAAGCCCGATGAGTCTTGCCTCATTCACATGCAGTATGTTCCGGTCGGACCTGGCAACACGGCGCGCGAGAAACAGAGAACCGGGCGGATGAAATTGCTGGCGACGGATTTCGCCACTTTCGAACGGAACATTCGTGATCAGCTGGCGCGCATCTTCGGTCCGGCCGGATTTGACCCGGCCGTGGACATTGAAGCCATCACCGTGAACCGCTGGCCTCACGGATATAGCTACGAATACAATTCGCTCTACGATCCGGTCTGGGGACCGGGACAAGCGCCTCACGAGATAGCTCGCAAGCCCCTCGGCAATATCCACATCGCGAATTCGGACGCTGGCGCGTTTGCCTACACCAACGAAGCGATCGATCAGGGCTATCGCGCGGTTCAGGAAATCGCCGCGAAACAGAGCTGAAGATGAAGCGGCGCAAACCACGCCTCGAAAAGGGAACGGAAGCGCGTCGCCGGGCGCGCCGCTCCGGCCTGGCTCCCGGCACAACGCGCATCATCGAAGACAAACGGCAGAAGCCGGACAAGCACAAGAAGAACCTGCTTCTGCAAGCCGACGAATCTTGAATGGTGCGTAGGTCCCGACCGGACCTAGTTTTTGGCCCCTCATCCGGGTTTGTAATCCGGAACGACTTCATCCTGCCCAAACAGCGGTGCGGCTGCAACCTTTTCGTGCTGCGAAAGCTCGCCGGCAATCTGCTCGAGTCCGGCCTTGTCGAAGCCCATGCATTCGATCCTTACCTTGCCGTCGGGCGCTATCAGGAAAACCGTGGGAACGTTAGTGAGTCCATAGGCGTTCGAGACCGGATACCCGTCGCGATCGATGACCGTCGGGAACCTCACTCCAAACTCCTGATTGAAGTCCCCCGTGTCCCGTACATCGTCCTGCGAAACGCCGAGAACCGAAATGTTTTTTCCCGCAAACCGGTCGGCGATGCGCTGAAGGAATGGAAAGGTGAACTGGCAGACCGGGCACGAAATCTTAAAGAACGCGAGAACAACGGGGCCCCGAACGCGCAGCGAGGCGAGGGAGTATGTGGCGCCGTCCAGTGCCTTGAGCGAAAAATCGGGGGCAGTCGTTCCACTTGCGATGTGCACCAAAGTGCGCCTCCGGGTCCACGGCTAATGATCACCGCGGACATCCTCCATTTTAACAGCTTCCGGAAGGGGATCGTACTTCGGTGGTCAACACAAATGAGAGGGGCCCACCCTGTGAAAACGAATGGGCCCGCCGGGATCCTTACTTCGATGCGCCGGAATTGCCTTGCGGGTTCGATTGCTGCGCGGCGGTCGGCGGAACTTGGAGCGAATAGTGCTTGCCGCCGAAATAAATGGCCGTCAGCGCCTTGCTGTCTGCATCTTGGCCATAACCGTTGGCTGTGACGGGTACTTTCTGTACCGCAACCTTCGCGGGAAACGTGGCAACCGTGTCATGGCCTTTGATCAGCTTGACCTGAACATCCGGCCCGCTGCCGCTCCACTCAACCCGATAGTCGCCAGGGTTCAGTGCAGTGCCAGCAACGGTCACTTTTTCTTGCAGTCGAAGCGTTCCTTTATTCTCGTCGCCAGCGAAAGCGCTGGCGGAAAAGAAAAGCGCCAGACCAAAGAAAGCAACCGCGATCCTCGACAATTTCATAAAGACTCCTTGGATTATGGCCGCGTGAATCGCGGCGTTATTACTCACATTCATTTAGACGTGATTAGTGCCAGTGTGGTACGCGAATTTACGGTAACGGAAGAAACGGAATGTTTAATGTGACCGGGGAACCGTCGAAAGCATCACGCGGCGCGAGAGGTGAGGCAACCTAGGCCTAGTGGATCGTTTTGGTCTTGCGCTGCATGTAATCCATCAACAGGTACTGACCCAGAGTGTAAGGGGTGGTGAAATACGCTTTTCCGCGGCACATTTGCGTGATTTTTTGCACGAATTGAACCAGGCTGTAATCCGTTGCTAGCATGAATGTGTTAATCATGATGCCTGCGCGCTTGCACTTGTTCACTTCCTCGAGCGTTTCCCCTACTACAAAAGGATCAAGGCCGAAGGCGTTTTTATAAATGCGACCGTCTTCGAGAGTCAGTGCGGAGGGCTTTCCATCTGTGATCATGACGATCTGACGCATGTCCTTGCGCTGACGAAGCAAAATGCGTTGTGCCATGCGCAGTCCTTCGCGAGTGTTGGTGTAGTAGGGGCCCACCTGCACGCGTGCCAATTGCGAGAGAGGCACTTCTTCCGCGGAATCATGGAACAGGACGAGGCTCAAGGTGTCGCCGGGATACTGCGTGCGGATCAGATGCGAGAGCGCCATAGCCACGCGCTTCGCGGGTGTGAAGCGGTCTTCACCATAGAGAATCATGCTGTGACTGCAATCGAGCAGCAGCACGGTAGCGCAGGAGCTCTGGTATTCGCACTGGTGAACGGTGAGGTCGCGATACTGGAGATCGATCGGTACTTTTGCGCCATCGCGACGAATAGCGTTGCTGATCGTCTCGCTGATGTCGAGATTCAATACATCGCCAAATTCGTAGGGACGCGAGATGCCCCCGGACTCCACGCCGGTGGACAAATCGCGTGTATCGTGGCGGCCGAAACTGCTGCGCCCGAGGGAGCCCAACAAATCTTGCAGCGTTTTGAAACCGAGAAAGTCGATGGTCTTGTCGGTAATTTCGAAACGCGCTTCGGTGCGTTCCTGCGCTTGCCCGAGATGTCCGCCGGGGGTTTGTTGTGGCGGAGGCGTGACCTGGGGAGGCTGCTGCGGGTTGATGAAACCCTCTTGCGACAACCTTTCGATGAGCTTATCGATCATTTCGCGGATTTTTTCATTGTTCAGCGCACCAGGGTCCTGCAGCATCTCGCGAAGTTCGTCGCTCAGCAAATCCTCCGGAAGCAGTTCACCTTCCTGAAGGGCGCGAAGGATGGCATCACGCAGGGCTTCCATCGAGTGGGCCGCGTCGAACTCGGAAAGACCATAGAACTGGGATTCGAAGCCGCTCTGGAGAAAGAAGTCGCCGAGCCGCTTCATCAGTTCGTCGAGATCCACGGCGTCCGCCGGCTCTCCGGTATACTTTCCGTACTTGACGACCTTCATTTCAACCCCCGAGCAAGCAAAACTACCTCAGTTATACCCACCGCCACTGCGGCGTGGGCGGCTCGGATAATCACGCTCTCGTGGCTCGTTCACCCGCTGGGTTTTTTCGGCGTAGAAGCCGCGCTCCTCGCTGCGTCCGATTCGCCGATGGGCCCACAGGCCTTCAAGAATCATTTCCGCCGCGGCAGCCGAGGCCGCTTCATCTTTGCGATTGGTGACGCCGAGCTTGGAAGTGTGTTCCGTCAGTCCTTGAATCTGACAGAGTTGCCGAAAACGCTGATTCGTTGCGGCGAGCTCGGGAATTTTCAATTCGCCGCCGACTTCGAACCACTGGATCACCTGTTGAAAATTGACTTCGCCGAAATATTTGCTGAAGATTTTGCCGACTGCCGTGCGAATCAACTCACGCGCAATCGTTTCGGCGCCCTTGAGCTCGCCTTCATATTCGAGCTCGAGTTTTCCGGTTATTGCAGGCAGAGCCGCATAGAGGTCCGTGACCCGCGCAACAGTATGCGTTTCACCGAGTCGTGCGGAGCGTTGTTCCGCACTGCTGACCACATTTTCCAGCGTGGTGATCGGAAGGCGCTGGCTTACGCCCGATCGCCGATCGACACGCTTGTCTTCGCGCGCCTGAAAGGCGATTTCTTCGATGGCTTCGCGGAGATACTGCGGTACGTCGACTTTGATTTCGGTGTCGCGTTCCATCCATGCTTCCTGGTTGGTGATGGTCATGCCTTCCTGGATGGTGGATGGATAATGGGTGCGAACTTCGGCACCGATGCGGTCCTTCAACGGCGTGATGATTTTGCCACGCGCGGTGTAATCCTCGGGATTGGCCGTGAAGACCAGCAGAACATCCAAAGGCAGGCGCAAGGGATAACCTTTAATCTGGATATCGCCCTCTTGCATGATGTTGAAGAGCCCCACCTGAATTTTGCCGGCCAAATCGGGTAGTTCATTGATGGCGAAAATCCCGCGATTCGCGCGCGGAAGTAGACCGTAGTGAATGGTGAGCTCATCGGATAGGTCGCGTCCGCCGCGTGCGGCACGGATGGGATCGACGTCGCCAATGAGGTCGGCAATCGTTACGTCGGGAGTGGCGAGTTTTTCGACATAGCGTTGGTCGCGGGGAAGCCACGCAAGCGAAGTATTGTCACCCTCGGCGGCAAGTCGCTCGCGGCAGGAGCGGCAGATGGGGCGCATGGGATTGTCATTGATTTCGCATCCGGCGATCACCGGGATTTCCGGGTCAAGCAACTGGATCAAACCGCGAAGGATGCGGCTTTTCGCCTGGCCACGCAGACCGAGCAAAATGAAATTGTGCCGTGACAGTAAGGCATTAACGATTTGCGGGATGACCGTGTCCTCATAGCCGTGAACCCCAGGAAACAACGTCTCCCCTCGTTGAACCGCACACAGCAAATTCCGGCGAATCTCGTTCTTTACCGACAACGCTCCTGCGCGCATATCGAAATCCGGAATGCGTTTCCACTCGCCGATGGTTTTTGGCCTCGCATGACCTGATGGAAACGGTGAGGTGCTCGCTGTCATAGACCCTCTCTGCGAGCCAGCCCCGCCAGCCCGCCAGAAACTAGTTCAAGCCGTGACCGGGACCCGCGGCACGGTGGCGCAACGTCTCCACATTTTGTAGATGCGGCGCCCACTCCCGGAGATACCCCAGCAAGCGCTCCTGTCGCTGCGGCTCGGAGTGCAGTTCGAGAATCTGCTGCTTCCAGAGAAGATCGATAGGGAGCGCCGAGCTAATGGCGAAGGAAATCAAGCCAGGCTCCACTTGGTCCAGATTGCGAGGCATCCCGGCGAAAAGAAGTGTGTAACACACCTCGTAAAGCTCGATGAGTGTCTTGCGCTTCTGGGGGTCCAGAGGCGAATCATCGTCCGCCAGGTATTCTACGCGGCCTTCCAGGAGGGGGTCTTCGTCGAAAAGTTCCACAACGCGGAAGCGGTCACGGCCGACCGCGAGAATATCCAGGCGCCCGTCGTCGTAGCGTTTCGTGACTTCCAGGATTTCGGCGCTGGACCCGACCCGCACGCAACCATCGGGGAGAGCCAGTAGCATGCCGAAGGGGCTCTTGGTGTCAAGGCATTCGCGGACCATGCGACGGTAACGAGGCTCGAAGATGTGCAAGGGGAGAGGTTCGCCCGGAAAGAGAACGACGTTGAGCGGAAATAGTGGAATGCGGTCCGGCTGCATGAGTCCCACCGCGACATGATACCAGAGGAGGCCGGTGAATGAACGCCTATTGCGCCAGCAGCCGTGCGACCGCGATGCTATCTTCTTACGGCGAAAGAGGAACTGACCGCGGTTCGCGAGCGGAGCGTGAAGGGAATGTTGAAGAACGGCGCTGCGGCCACGACGGATTGCAGCTCGGCTTCGTCCACGTAGCGACTCTTGGGAATGCGGCGCGCGAGGATCGCGAATTCCAGGGGATCGCGGCGAAACGGGTAAGGATAAATGGTGAACTGGTTGCTCGTGGTCGGCCGCACCTGCCACTCCACTTCTCTGCCGGAGTCATCGATCGGGACACCGTCGATCGAAGCGTCTTCGGCGCCGCCCAGACAAAAATAGAGAGACAGGCGATCGAGGGCTTCCAGACGTTGCGAGTTCACCTTAATCAAGTTGTCTTCGATAAACGGCTTGGTCGCGAGATCGTTTCGCAGATCGACCTTGAGACGAACCTGCTGCAAGCGCAGGCGCTGGACAAAATCGTTGGCGAGATGCTGCTCGTGGCTTTTTACGTATTTGGCGGAGTAGCCGGGAATGGTGGCTCGCGAACGGTCGTAGAGATTCATGCAATGCATGCTGACGAGTAAACCGGCATAGAGATCGACCTTTACGACACGGTCGATGCCGCGCTGATAAAGCGAAATATGTTCGTTGGTCGGTATGGTCATGAAGCTATGCGGCATGAAGGTCTTGCTATCGACACCGGGAGCGAGCTCCCACTCTTGCCAGCCATTGTCGTGCTCGGCGGCCGCTAGGCAGAACGAGGAGAAAGGCTCGGGCCGCGCGAATGGGGAATTCCCCCATTCGCGGGCGAAAAAGCCGCTTAGGAAGGCGTGATCGGTTTGGCGAATCACGACCATGGGGTCGAATTGCTGCTGCACAATCATTCGCGTTCCTTCCGCGCGAGACGAGTTGATAGTTATTATCCATGGAGCGCGGCGTCGTTACTAGCAGAACCGCCGCCGCGGCCGGATGGCCGACCCGCGCCGAATCCAAGTATCCTGATAAAAGTTGTGGGAGTGGCGGAACGGGCAGACGCGCGAGATTTAGGATCAAAGACAACTCTATTGCGAACAAAGGCCCTATCGTTGAAAGAAAGGAGGGTGGTCACAGGACGGGTTGGAAATCTGCGCAAGTGCCAGCGCAAAATGTCGGACGATGAACTAACGTACTACACGAAATGAGAAGGGGAACTCTTCACACCAGCGGCCAGACAACATCGGCGGCGCCGATCAAAAGTCGGCCGTACACGGTGGGAGAGGCAATGGACCTGGAGCCGAGTTTTTCAGACGCTGCCACAATATCACTGACCGCCGCAGGGTATTTGCACCCTTCAGGTTGATAGACGATTCAACAGGGAACGTCCGGAACTCGGTTGCCGAAACCCGATTGAAACCGGGTGCCAGGCCGCGATAGGCAAGCGGGCTCGGCAATCGAGGGGCGGATAGACTCCTCTCCATTTTGATTTGGCCAACGGTTTCTTGTAATCCGGGGAAAGTTGTACGCTCTCGTATTTGAAACAGGGCGAAAGCCTTAGGAGTGGCAGCGTAGGAAACCGCCGGTCATCCGGCTTCTTCTGTGGGCAGCCGCCGAATCGAATTAGCGCACTCAAGAATCGGCAAGCTCCAAATCCTTCATGTTATGGTGCCGGACATACTTGCGAGCGCGCAGGAGTTGAGTCGATCCATTGACCACCGGAGCCGACTTGAAACCTGCCCTCCAGGACGGCACGGGCGCCATCGGTAAACGCTTCTAGTGGCGCCGTCCGGTTAGCGCGGTGCGGTCGGGCAGTGCAATCATTCGCGCCCGGGGGAGGATTCATTGCAACGGGATTTGTTTTGGGCTTGCATTCCTCGCACTTCACGTCCCTGTCTACCCACTTCCCGTTTCGACAAATCTGACACACTCGTCCATTTACATTCATTTCGTCGTCGGCAAATATCTTACCAGCCCAAACACACTCCTGCCCCGTCGCAGTCGATAGAGTCAGAAACGCGACGGAAATCCGTAACAGCGTGCGCACGTCCGATCCTTGTTAAGGGAATCTGTGTTTTATGACTGAACAAAACGGAAGTCTAGATGTTGGAGTGCTCACTGTCAATTACGGTGTTGGTTCAACACTCTAGTCAAAATGGAATGACCGGCTACGATTCGCGGTTCGTGGGTTACGCTGCGAATCGGAAGACTAGCAGTACAGAGCCACAAGCGAAGGAGCCGGTCGATGAAAAGAATAAAGTTTGTTGGTTTGGATGTCCATGCCGAGACGATTACCGTGGCGGTTGCCGATCAGGATGGAGAGGTGAGATCGCTCGGAGTCATTCCGAATCGGGAGGAGTCGATTCGGAAGCTGGTTAAGAAATTGGGACCCGTGGAGCAGCTGCGGTTCTGCTATGAAGCAGGCCCCACCGGGTATGTGGTGTACTGGCAACTAACGACATTGGGAGCGAAGTGCGAAGTGGTGGCACCCACCTTGGTGCCGATGAAATCGGGCGAGCGGGTGAAGACTGATCGGCGCGATGCGCTGAAGTTGGCGCGGAATCATCGGGCCGGGGAGTTGACACCGGTGTGGGTGCCGGATGCCGCCCATGAAGCCTTGCGAGATCTGGTGCGAGCACGGGAGGCCGCGAAGAAAGACCAGTTACGTGCGAAACATCGGCTGGGCAAGTTTCTCTTGCGACATGGCCGGCGGCCGCCGACAGGTGTGAAGCCCTGGACCTTGAACTACCTGTCGTGGGTGAAACACGAAGTGCACTTCGAGCAAATGGCGCAAGAAGCCACCTTGCTGGATTACCTGCATGAGGTGGAGCACGCGGAACTGCGCATCGCCCGGCTGAACCTGGCGATCGAAGAAGCGGTGAAGTCGACACCGCCGAAGATGCGCGCGGTGATCGAGGCCTTGCAGGTTCTACGGGGAGTGGCCAAAGTAGCGGCGGTGACGATTGTGGCCGAACTAGGAGAAGTATCGCGATTCTCGCGGGCGCGGCAGCTGATGGGCTACGGTGGGATCGTAGCGAGCGAACATTCCAGTGGCGAAAGTAACTGGCGAGGAGGCATTACCAAGACGGGGAATGCGCACGTACGACGAGTGGTCGTGGAAGCTGCCTGGGCGTACCGCCACCGGCCCAACGTAGGCGGAGTTTTACGGAAACGGCAGGAGGGGGTCAGCGAAGAAATCCGTGAGATCGCCTGGAAAGCGCAGCATCGGCTGCATACGCGCTATCGGAAACTGATGGCACGAGGCAAGGAAAAAGGGAAGGTGGTAACCGCGATGGGCCGTGAGCTATTGGGTTTTATCTGGGCCATTGGGATAAAAGCAGAAGCAGCACAGAAGGAGACCGAACGTCAGGCGGCATAAGTTGTTTTTCTACTGCAGAATTTCTTAGGAGGCAGCGTGGGTAGCGGTCGAGAGGTGCATGGAAAGGAGAATCCTCGAAAACACTATGCGGTAGGTCTGCGGACCGAACCCGCGCACCTAGTCCGAGGCAGCTCCCGACGGATCACGATTATGCGGTTTCGACCCGCGAATATCAGAGTGATCAACCGTCGCAATAGCCGCCTCGACCGCGACTTGCGCTGCCTTCTACGGAAAGACGGAAAGAAAAAAGAAAATAAGGAAGAAGAAAAAACAAAAAGGCCAATTCCGCGAGGGCTTGGCGACGATCAAGCAAAAAGGAAAATG
>Ga0306921_10003751_pt1 | contig 15451 bp, 10 predicted proteins | sample sta12Cox44000080_FD_203760 | JGI IMG/M metagenome (GOLD analysis project Ga0306921, IMG submission 203760) | Lab enrichment of tropical soil microbial communities from Luquillo Experimental Forest, Puerto Rico - statoxic.12C.oxic.44.000.080 (v2)... | ecosystem: Environmental > Terrestrial >...
TGGCGAAAATGTCCTGTAAAAGGTCGTTCGTGTCCTCGTGGTTGGACGTCATGTTGTAGACCAACCCATAGAGACGTGGCGTGTATTTGACCACAAGATCATCGAACGCGCTGGCGTCGCCCGCCTGCGTGCGCTTCACCAACTCCTGGTCTGGGTCGCTTCTTGGCTGCTCCATCGCCGGACGCTTAGACTTAACACGCGCCTCCAGCCCAGACGATAACAAATCGGTAATGCGACGAGCAGGTAAAGCGAGAGCGTGATCCATTTTTTTGTCGCGCGATTGATCAGCGCCGGTCGCGGATCGACATCAACCAGAGCAAATTGCCCAGTGCAGCAATGAATGCCGCGATATAAGTAAGCGCGGCTGCGTTTAGCACCTTGTTTACACCGGCCGCCTCTTCGCCCGGTTGTATGATCCCCATTTCTTTGAGGATGATTTTCGCGCGCCGCGAGGCGTCGAATTCCACGGGCAATGTGATCAACTGGAAGGCCAGCAGAATCAAATAGCACCAGATGCCGACCGTAATCAGACCGGTGATCCGAAAGAACAACCCGCCGAGGATGATGAAGGGCAGCATCTGCGAAGCAATCATTGTGACCGGCACAATTGCCATACGCGCCTTCAGCGGCGCGTACGCGCGGGCGTGTTGAATCGCGTGCCCGCTCTCGTGCGCAGCGATGCCCAATGCTGCTACCGAAGGCGTGTTAAAAACATTGCTCGACAAGTGCAGCTGCTTCTTGGTCGGGTCGTAATGATCGCCGAGAAAATCGTTGGTCTCCATGACCTCGACGTCATGGATCTGCGCTGCTTGCAGGATCTCACGCGCGCATTCGGCTCCAGTGATATTCGCACTCGCACGCACCTTGCTCCACCGGCCAAACGCGCTTTTCACCCGCATCTGCGCCCAAAATCCAATGATTAGCGGGACGCCGATGTAAAGCAACCAATTGGAACCCAAGCCAAAACCGGATGCGCTGCCGATATACAGCAGGCAACTAGAACCCAAAACAAAACCCAATAGAGGATACATGTGGGGGTTAATTTACCGCGTCAAAGTGACTTGTCACTTCGCCGGGTAGGAGATTAGACGCTTAACGGCATCGCGCGTTCATTTCGGAAGGTGGATCTCCTTCTCCGAAGACGATGCAAACGTTTTTTGGAGCAACCCCCATGGCAACGCGCCGACGACAACGCATTCCACCTAGATCTCGAGATGTTTAGGAAAACGCGAGAGAATTCGGCAACCTGTCTTCATGACAACAACCACGTCTTCCTGACGCGCGCCGCCCACGCCGGGATAGTACAGACCCGGCTCAACAGTGAGCACCTGCCGATCCTTCAGGACGACTTTTTGCAGGCGCGGATTTTCGTGGATTTCCAGACCGAGCCCGTGGCCGGTACCGTGGAAAAATCCGACCCGCCGGCCGTTGCGGACTTCGGTGGGGAAACCGCGACTGGCGAAGAATTCCTGAATGGCTTTGTGAATCGTCATGCCGTCAACGCCAGCTTTGATTCTCTTTAGCGCGAGGGCTTGTCCCGCTTTCACTGTTTCCCAAAGTTTCCGCTGTGCTTCATTTGCGCGGCCTCGCAACACTGTACGGGTCATATCGCCGAAGTATCCGGTCTTCGCGTCCCGCGGGAAGACGTCGAGAATAATCAATGAATCCGCATAGAGCGGCCCGTGGCCGCGTTCGTGAGGGTCGCAGGCCTGATCGCTTCCGGCTACGATCGTGCCAGCCGGAACGCCGCCTGCACGCAACACAGCGGAGTCAATTTCCGCGCGCAGCATTTCGGAGGTCAGCGTTTTACCGTTCCAGCGCAATCGTTTTCCCGAACCTGGTCTCGATCCTTTCAACACTTCGATCGCGCGTTTGAGTCCGGCTTCTGTGATCCGCAGGGCGCGCCCCATCATTTCGATTTCTTTGTCGGATTTGGCTTCACGCTCCGGCCAGAAAAATCCGTCGACCGCGCGAACTCGAATTTTATTTGCCGCGAGTTCCTCCGCGTAACCAAGCGGAAAATTTGCCGGCACCGTGGCCGATCTCACGCCTCGCTTTTTCAGAAAATGGGCCAACACTTTCTCGTACGGCGGCGCCTTTTTCGATTTCCCCTGCAACTCGCGTTCGAGCTCGCTAAACATTACGAATTCATCCGCATTAGCTTGCTTGCGGCCTCGATCGATTTCCAGATCGCTTAAAACCAGTGTCCGTTTGCCGTTACGCTGAAGGAAAATGAATGGATCGGGCGCCCAAAACTTCGTCGCGTAAAGCATGTCGGGATCTTGCTCGCTCGCAGCGACGATAAGGCGTGCCGGTTTAGTTTTTGTCTTACTCATAAACACTCCGAATCAGCTTCTACGCACTTCCAGTTGTTTCCGCAAAATCCAATGCAGCACGACAAGCAATACGAGTATGGACGCGATCAGCACGGCCGTGTCGAAAGTAAACACGCCGAATGCGAGTCCGAAATAGCGTTTCTCCAGACCGAAGAACACGTTCGGCTTGCTGCCGCGGCGGTAATCGTTCTGCTCCATCTCGGCTCTTGAAATCAGGTCCGAGACCTTTTGGTTCACGTAGAGTTGGTCCGCTGTGACTGGGCCCTTCACGTCTTTGAACAACGATCGATCGAACCTTTGCTTTCCAGCAACGACAGGATCGACCAGCTTGAGATATCGGTCGACGTCGCGCGCGGACGGTCCTTCCAACCCCGAGAGCAGTGCCAGTACATCTTTCAAATCGTTAAGATGCGCTCGTTGCTGAGGCGTTTCCGCTTTGGGGGCGAGCTTTTGAATCTTGTCTTGAGCCTTGTCCTGACGCTTCGTAAGTGGATTAAGCTTAGCCTGGGCAACGATCATTTCTTCGTATGACCAGCGCATAGCAATGAACTGGCAGACCAGTGGCACCTGTAGCTTGCTTTCCGTCTTTCTCGTCTTTTCCGAGTTCGGATGTTCGGAGAACCAGTGCGAAAAGGAATAAAGCAGACCGAGGTTCCGGTTCATGTCCTCATATTTGATAAGCGCGCCGCCCATGATGATCTGCGGAATCAAAACCAGCGGCACGATATTGGCCGCCGTTTTCGGGTCGGCCACAAGCGACGAGATAACCAGACCCAACGCCACGCCGCTCATCGCCGTGAGGAACATTATGGCGAGGTCGATCCAGAACATGCCCCGGATTTGCAGGACGAAATTGCCAATGAGGACAAAAAGAACGCATTGGATGAGCGCAAAAAATCCGAGCGTGATCGTCTTGGAGATTACGTAGTAAGACAGGCGCACCTTAATGTTGCGCTCACGTTGAAGCACCGGCCGGTCCCGAATGATGTCATCGGCGCTGTTTGTCAGTCCGAGGAACATCGCGACGATCAGACCGAGAAACAGATAGGTCGGGATATGATAGGCCGACGCAAAATCGTACGTGCCAGTCTCTGAGTACCGCAGGATTGTTCCAATTAGCAGCGCCAGCACTGGCGAGACTCCGATGGTGATCACGAGATTCGCGCGGTTGCGTAGCTTGCTCGTGAAAGCACGGCGCAGCAGCGTGCGAAATTGCGTCCACTCATCGTGCCACCGCAGCGGCAACCGCTTCCTTTGTACCGGCGCGACCGGCAACGCGTCGGCCTGCTCTTGTTGCAGCGAGACTTGCTTGACGTCTTGGATCAATCGGAACGCTTCGTATTTATCGCGCCAAAAATCCGGCGCGTAACGGCGAGCGGGGACGAGCTGTCCACGGATGTTTTCCTCATAGATAACGTCACCGCTCAAATCGCGCAGCGGCGTCTCGAGGACATCAAAGATGAATTCCGGCCGGGTAGTTCCACATGATGGACATGCGCCCAGTTCAGCGCCGAATTGGTGTTGATGTTCGGCTTCGGCAAAATACCGCAGGGCATCGGAAGGCGCGCCGAAAAACACGAGTCGCCCACCCTTGTCCAGCAAGATCACTTTCTGAAACATCTGGAAGATCTTCGAGCTCGGCTGGTGAATGGTAACGATGACGATTTTGTTGTGCGCCATGCTCCGAATGATTTCGATTACGTGCTCGGAATCTTTCGACGAGAGACCTGAGGTCGGTTCGTCAAACAGATAAACGTCCGACATTCCGATCATATCGAGCCCGATGTTGAGCCGTTTTCGCTCGCCACCGCTTAATGTCTTCTTCTCGGGACTGCCGACGACCGCGTCGCGACGTTCGCTTAGACCGAGCTCGATCAGCTTTGCGTCCAGCCGCCGGACGCGGTCGCGCTTCGAGAGATGGGGTGCGCGGATCGCCGCCGCGAACTGCAAATTCTCACCAATGGTGAGGTGCTCGTCGAACGCGTCCTGTTGCGGCATGTAGCTTACGTACTGTTTCAGGACGTCGAGGTTTCCGTAGAGCGATTGTCCATTGAGCAACACTTCGCCGCTCGTTGGCTGGAGCTGGCCGGCAAGCACTCTCATCAGCGTGCTTTTGCCCGCACCGCTCGCGCCCATCACGCAAACAAGTTCTCCTCGCGTGATGCTAAAGGAAATTCCATCGAGGCCAACCTCGCCCTTCCCAAAACGGTGTGTGACTTCGTTCAGCTCGAGGCTGCGAATGATGTTTCGCTCCTCCTCGATGATGCGCTCCAAAAAATTGCATCGCAGAACCTGGCCGACATCGATTCGAATGATGTCGCCGTCCTTGAGTTCCGCGGTCGTGCGAACCGGATGGTCGCCCACCATGATGCGACGGTCCGCTTCAATGACCTCAAGCGTGCCGACTCGCCGATCGTAATCGCAAAATATTTTCAGCAGCACGTCTCCAGCCGTACCGGGAGAAAGCAGGATATCGTCGGCTTGCAGGCGGCTCGGATCATTCGACACCAGATATTCCGATTTCGAAGCTTTCAGTTGGAATCGTCCACCGAGCGCGCGTGCGCGCCGACGCAGGTCGTTTAAATCCAGCTCGGTGTCGTTATGGAAAATAATTCTGTCTTCCAGCGTCGTGTCGACCTGAGTGCCGGCTTTGAGGCGAACTCCCTTGAGCTCCGCATCGATATCGCGCAGTGCCTTGACGCGCACTTTGAGTCCGAAGGTGACTCGCAGCGCGCTTTCACGGCTTCGTGAGCGCTCCAACTGTACTTGCTCCGCGTCTTTAGTTACCCGGATAAAGATTTCCGGAAGCGAAACGTTCTTCTTCGCGTTGAAATATTGCGCGAGCTCCTGATAACTGAGCACCTGGTCGCCGATCAAAATTCGTTGACCAGGATAAATCCGACAAAAGCCGCCACGCACCAAAGGTCTCCCGCGCACAGAGACGTTCTGGCCGCTGTAGTTTTTCAAAAGAATCAGGTCGTGATACCGGAAGGCCATCAGCCGATCGGTTTCAGCCAGGTTCTTCAGGATGATATCGGCATTGCCGTCCGCCCCGAACGACAGCGATTCCAGCGGCGACGCGCCATGCTGGTAAATCGACGGGTCAGATTCTTCTGATGCGTTAAGTTGATAAACGATATCAATCGCCTGCGCAGCCATACCCATCTGCGACATGAACGAATAGAACGCGACGACCTGTTCCTGTTTTAAACCGGCTTGCGAGATGAGATCGTAGAGCTGGACCCCAAGCATGATCTTGCGTTCGGTGCTCAATTGCGCGCCGAGTTTTTGCGCCATCGCTGCGAGGTCCTGCTGCTCGTAAAGCGCCTGGCGAAACAACTGTCGTAACTCGGAGTAAACCGCTTCCGGATAGTCGTACCGCAGAAAGCCGAGGCTCGAGTCGATCTCTTCCTCCATGATCACGCCGTCGGCTTTGGTGAAACTCGCGAGCACCTGAATCAACAACGGCAGGAGGTTCGGCCCTTCCGAGACACTGCGCGGCTTGCGCAACGCCCGACGCACCAGACGACGGCCAGTTCGTCGCACCCGATACGCCAGCGGGATTACCCGCTGCATCGTGCGGTCGATCTTATCGGCCATTGATGAAACCAGCTCTGTCATGGTGATTTTCGGATGCAAATCTTACGCGAAAGCGCGAAGCGACGCAATGCAGTGCGGATTGCAGAAGTTACAACACCTGGTCCCACTTGCCCTGGTCTTTGAGCATGATTTCCCGGAGGAGACGAATAGGCGGCATGCCGTGGCTGAGCAATTCGTTATGGAATTTTTGTAGTGAGAACTCGTCGCCCTGTTGCGCCTTGTAGTCATCGCGCAATTTCAGGATCTGCAGTTTGCCCAGGGTGTAATTCAGATAACCCGGATCAAACGTGGCCCGCATGGCTTCCTGGCGCGCAGGCTTCTGTTCGTAGTAACAATTGTCCTGAAAAAATTTCGTCGCTTCATCAATAGACATCTTTTGCGTATGCACTTTTATGGACACACATAGCCGGCAAAGCCGCAGCAGTGCTTCGTCAGCCTGCGCCATGCGATATTTTGCCGCGCGCTTTAGGTCATCCTCGCTTGGACTCGAGTTGGACGTGGCGCCGAATCCTTCGTCGACCATCATTTTTTCGCAGTAATGCGCCCAGCCTTCGATGAAAGCGTAGCTACCGAAAATCTTTTCGACCTTGCTGGCAGGCGACGCATTCAGATGAAGAAACTGCACGTAATGTCCAGGATAGACCTCATGAATCGAGACAACATCGGAGGTGTAGTAATTAAATGCCGTGAGCCATTCCTGCTTTTCTTGCTCCGGCCAATCCTCTTCCGTCGGAGTGATGTAGTAATAAGCCTCGGTGGCGCGCTTCTCGAATGGACCGGGAGTATCCATCGAGGCAAAAGAGGTGGCCCGCAGATATTGCGGGGTCTCTTTTACTTTCGCGCGAATCTCCGAAGGAATTCCGACCAGGCGACGGCTCACAACGTATTTGCGAATCTTGTCCAGGTCCTTGGCAATATCCGGGATCAATTTGTCCGAAGCCGGGTGCTCGCTCTGGATTTGCTTGAAAACCTCAATCGCAGGTTTGTTGGGATCGATTTTTTTCGCCGCTTCGGCGAAGGCTTCCTGTTCGGCTTTTAGCTGCGCCATGCCTATGTCGAGAACTTTTTGTGGCGGAAGATCGACCAGCTCCGTCTGCGCTAGGCCGAATTTTTCTTCGCCGAGGGCGAAATCAAGTGTGGCTTTTGGAAGTTTCTCTCGTTCCAGCCACGTTGCATAATCAGTGAGCGCGTTTGCTGCTTTGCGGTTGGCGGCCTGAAAGGCAACGCGGAGCTGCTCGTCTTTGAGGCCGCTCACAGCGGCAACGAGATCTTTTTTCAGAAAATCGGCCGAACCTCTGGCGATTTGGATTGCAAGCTCGGCAAACGCCTTGGGAACTTTTTCATCGAGGTTTGTTCGCGCTGCGATCAGGATGTTTGGGATTTGTGATTCTATGGCGGTAAGGCTGCGAACGCGGTCCTCAAGTGGAGCAAAATTCCTTTTGATATAGACGTTCACGTCACCCGCACCCGCATAGACCATCGGGTTTCGTTCGAACACGGACATGTCCTGCATTTCAAACAGCTCGCGCTTCACCGCTGCCTGGAGAATTTGCAGGTCGATGGATTGCCGCGGACTCAGTTTGGCTGGATCAAACTTCGCCAACCGATCATCGAATCGCCGGAGCCGGGAGAGTTCGGCGTCGAGCGCGAGGCGGCTGTAATCGCTGATTTTGCCATCGTACTCGTGAAAGCCGAGAGCGGTTCCCTGGAGCGGGTGAGCGGCCAGATACGTCTTCACGTATTCTTCGGCTACCGCTTCGTATTCCGCGTCCTGCGGTTGTGCGGCGAAAACCGCGCTTGCGACCGAGAGCGCCAGCAGAAGAAGCACAAATGAGCAAGTTCTCCACACCGTGCTTTCATTAACACCGCGCTTTAGCGCGATGAGAACACAGGAAGGCGAATGAAACCGTTTTGACGGTTTGTAGTTCTCAGGGAAGCCGTTGAAACGGCTGGTGCTTGGATGTCGTTTACCACCCGGCTGAAGCCGGATGTTACTGACATCAGCTAAATCGTCACTCATTTGCGAATCCCAGATTGGAGTCTCACTACAGACAACGCCGCATGTTGGGCGTTGCCAAAATTTCCTCTTGAGCGATTGTCAGCTGTTCTTTAATCGTGGTTAAACATATGAGGCGCTTCGTCATCATGCCCTTGGTGGGTTGTCTCCTTTTCAGCGCTTTGCCAGCCGCTTTCGCGCAGGAAGTGCAGCCGCCAAAGACCGAAGAGGATAACGGCTACTCGCAGATTGCCATTTTCGCAAAAGCCCTGGAGCTGATCCGGCAGGATTACGTCGACGAGAACAAGACGAGCTATCACGATCTCGTCAACGCTGCAATGAAGGGGATGCTTTCATCACTGGATCCGCACAGCCAGTTCATGGACCCGAATGATTTTCGAGACATGCAGGATGATACCCGCAGCCGCTTCAACGGTCTCGGCATCGAGGTCTCGATGAAAAACGGCCTGCCTACAGTTGTCACGGCGATGGAGGACACGCCTGCCGCCAAGGCGGGAATTCTTTCCGGCGATCAAATCCTGCGAATCAATGGCATGTCGACGGACAGAATGGATCTCCAGGATGCGATCAATGTTCTGAGAGGGCCCGCGGGCGCAAAAGTCAGTCTGACGCTGTTGCGGCCGTCAACGAAGGAAATCAAGGAGTACACGCTCCAACGCGCAGAAATAAAAATTCAAAGTGTTAAGGGAGAAAGGTTGCTGCCCCCGGAGCTGACCGGTCCATTCAGGATCGGTTATATCCGGCTGATCCAGTTTAACGAACCGACGGCCGAGGAATTGTCGAAGGCGATCGATGGTTTGGAGAAGCAAGGCATGCAGGCGCTGATACTCGATCTTCGAAATAATCCAGGCGGGCTATTGAACAGCGCAGTAGACGTGTGCGGTCAATTTTTGCCGCCCAACACAAAAGTGGTTTCGACGCAGGGCCGAGTTCCTTCTCAACAGCATGATTACGCGACTTCCGCCGTAAGTAAGTCGCGTCCGAATTTTCCGATGGTATTGCTGATCAACGAAGGCAGCGCGAGCGGCGCGGAGATCGTTGCAGGTGCGCTCAAGGATTTGCGTCGGGCGGTCCTGGTTGGTGAAACCACTTTTGGAAAAGGTTCCGTTCAGAACGTTCTGCAATTGCCGGACGGGTCGGCAGTGCGTTTTACCACGGCCAAGTACTACACGCCCAGCAGACAGGTCATTCAGGGTAACGGCGTGACGCCGAATATTCGTGTCGGCATGACTGCCGAACAGGAGCGCGCTCTGTATGCGCTGCGCAATGCAGGAAACGTTAAGCCAGACGACGAGCTCAACATCATCAAGACCAAAGATCCGCAGATGTTGCGCGCCATCGACGCACTCAAAGGCGTGATGATTTACGCACAGCAAAGCGCGCCGAAGGCCGAAGCGGTAAAGAAATAGGCTCGATCTTCTCGGTTCAAACTGTAGGCCAACCGCGTCGGTTGCCGAGTTTGGCAGGCGAAGCGCCTGCTCTACAATTAGCGGATGACAGTGCTGGCATTAGAGACCTCGTGTGACGAGACGGCAGTAGCCATTTTGCGCGGCGATCGTTCCGGCCACGAATTGATTGCTAGCGAAGTCGCATCGCAGGTCGCTGCCCACGAAAAATACGGCGGGATCGTACCGGAGATCGCGTCGCGCAATCATCTGATCTACGCGCCGCTGCTACTCGATCGCTCTGCGCGAGCGGCGAAAACACGGATGTCAGAAATCGATGCGTTCGCTGCTACCAGTGGCCCCGGTCTGGCGAGTTCGTTGATGATCGGCGCATCGATTGCGAAGGGATTGGCAATCGGATTCGGTAAACGCTACCTGGGTATTAATCATCTCGAAGGACATTTGTTTTCGCCATTTTTTGGCGTCGAAAAAGACGGCGACAACGAATTCAAGGCAAATGTGTCGCTCATCGTTAGCGGCGGACACACAATGCTGGTCGTCGTTCGTGGCCTAACGAATTATCAACTCATCGGCCATACCTTTGACGATGCTGCGGGCGAAGCATTCGACAAAGTAGCGAAAATGATCGGACTCGGTTATCCCGGCGGCCCGGAAATTGAAAAGCATGCGCGCGGGGGCGATCCGAAACGTTTTGATTTTCCCCGCAGCATGCTCGGCTCGGAGAATTTCAGTTTTAGCGGGTTAAAGACCGCGGTGCGCTACTTGTTGCTGAAAATTGGGCCTGGCGAGGAACGGCGTCTGACACAGACGCCCTACAATTTGGATGAGCAAACATTGCGCGATCTTTGCGCATCTTTTCAGCAGGCAATCATTGACGTGCTCGTGACAAAGACAATCGCGGCGGCGCAAAAATATCGTGTGGATCTCGTGACGATAAGCGGCGGCGTCAGTTGCAATCAGGAATTACGCCGCCAAATGCAGGACGCGAGCAGTCGCAAAGGAATCGAATTCAAAAGCGCCGAGCCGTGGCTGTGCACCGATAATGCCGCCATGATCGCATTTGCCGCGTTGTTGCGTTTGCGCGCTGGCTTTGAATCGCAGGTGACCGAGGAGATTGATCCAAATTTGGCGCTCGCTTGAAAACCTACGAATTCAGTACTCACGCTCGAGTAGATAATTCGCTAGCGCATGGAGCGCTTCAGCGTCGCGATTACTAAAAATCGACAAGGCATTGTGCGCTTCGCGCGTGAGCCGTCTGGCTTCCGCGCGCGATTTCTCCAAGCCAATGACCGCGGGATACGTTGCTTTCTTTGCCGCCACGTCTTTTCCGGCACTCTTGCCTAAAATTTCGGAGGTCTGCGTTACGTCGAGAATGTCGTCGATGACTTGGAAAGCCAGCCCCAGCCGTTCCCCGAACCTTGTAATACCAGAAAGCGTTCTAGCATCCGCGTTGGCGCTCATCCCGCCCAGACGGACTGAGGTTCTCAAAATCGCAGCGGTCTTGTTCTCGTGAATGAACTGCAACTCCCGGCGTTGGACGTTTTTGCCTTCGGCTTCGAGATCGGCCACCTGGCCGGCGATCAGTTTTTGGCTACCTGCCGCGACTGCAATCTCGCGCAACAGCGTTGACATATCGTAGCGCCGGGTTGGCTTGGCGCGTGAAACAATTTCGAACGCGATGGTTAATAGAGCGTCACCTGCGAGCACGGCGATGCCTTCGCCGAAAACCTTGTGGCAGGTGGGACGACCGCGTCGGAAATCATCGTTATCCATGCTCGGAAGATCATCGTGCACGAGCGAGTAGGTATGGATGCATTCAAGCGCGCACGCCAGTGGAAGCGCATCGTCGATCTTGCCGCGACAAGCTTCGGCCGCAGCCAGACACAGAATCGGCCGCAAACGTTTGCCGCCGGCAAACAAACTGTAACGCATCGACCGGTGAAGCGTCGTGGGTTTCGTATTCGCCTTCGGCAAATAACGGTCCAGCGCGCGGTCGATCAGTTTTTGGCGAGTGACGAGATAGGTTTTGAGATTCACGTGACAAAACAGCTGCCTGAATTGCTAGATTCCTGTTACTGGATAATCCAACGCCTCGCAGAGTGTCCAGCGTCCAGCATTCGTTCGGAGCCTTCAAATATTTTCCGCTGTTTCTGCTGTGGCGATGGGCTTGGTGCGCATTGCAAGGAAGGCACCGATCAGCAGAATGCCAGCGCTCCAAAGCTGGGCGTGCGTGAGTCGTTCGCCGTAGAGCCAGGCAGATAGCGCCATAGCGATGGCTGGACAAAGGAGTTGGAGGCTTTGAGATAGCGCGACTCCGATTTCCCGGATCGCCACGTAGTACAAAACGTGGGCGAGAGTAATACAGGTTACTGCCGAGATGATCAGGATCAGGTTCGCTTGCACGCCGGCATGAAATGGAGTTCCGATTTTGCCGAAGGCGAGGGTGAGTGGAAACAGCAGTGCCGAAGTAATGAAACTGACGATGCCAAAGCTCCGGATCGATCCAAGCTCAGCTGACGGGCGTTTGATCAGAACGCCATAAAGTGCCCAGCAGAATGTGGCGGTAAAAGCAATGAACAGTCCCGGCAGGGCGACGTGCTGGTCATGTCCGCCACCGGACGGATTCGCTGCGGCGAACGAGTTCGCATTCGCCTGAAACCAGATTACGCCGAATGCGCCGATTAATCCCAGGAACGTGCCAAGCTGGAATTGCCATTGGCGGATCACAATGCGTTCCTCGGGGAAGAATGCCAGCGCCAGAAGGGCTGTGAAAATGACTGATGCCCGGGTGAAAATAGTATAGACCCCAGGCCCGATATAGAAAAGCGCCATCACCTGGGTGACTTGATGGACCACGTTTGGCAGGCACGGCAGCAAACAAAGTTTTACCGCGCGCAGGTCGATGCATGGGCCGCCGCGGCGAATTTGATAAAATAGAAACGGCGTAATAGCGATGCATGCGACCGAATAGCGGTAGAAATTTTGCGCCCACGGATCGTAATACCGATTGAGGTAATACATGAAAAGCGACGGCACCGACCAGATGAACACCGTGGCAAAAACCGCAGAGTACCCTTTCGAGAGATTGGCACTCCGGTGCGACGCGGCGCTGTGCACGGGCGACGTTTTATAGTTCATATCAAGTCTGTCCAGGGATGCTCAACAGTTCTCGCGAGCGCTGTCCTGAGCGCATCGGATACGCGTGCTGCGCGCAAGGCGCTGGTCCGCTGAGACAGCGGACACTACAGCATCTCCGATGCGCACACCTAAACTTTGGGACAGCTCCTCGCATAAATTTTCTCGCCTGTAAGCGGTAAATCGCGCAAAAAGTAGACCAGAAGGAGAAATACATATGTTGAACAAGCAATCACTCATTGTCGCGATCGTATCGGTTCTTTGTTGTGCGGCGGTTCATGTTGAAGGAGCGAAACCGGCCAAAGGAGGCGGCGGCGGCGGCGGCAACCATATGCAACGCGGCATCGAGCTTGCCCAGCAAAAACACTTTGACCAGGCTGCTGAGGAATTCGGCAAGGCAATCCAAACCAATCCGAAAGATCCACGCGGATATGCAAATCGCGGCACAGCCTATCGCCAGGGAGCACGGACCGCCATTGCGGCGGGAGATTCAGAGGGTGCCTCTACCAGGTATCAATCCGCGTTGGCGGATTTCGCAAAGTACATTGAACTGGCGCCGAAGGATGCCTCCGCTTACACGGAACACGGTCAGACCTTATCTGAACTCAAACAGTACGACGCCGCCCTTGCTGATTTCAACAAGGCGTTGGAACTCAAGCCGGACGACCTCAATACAATTAAATTTCGTGGTTTCGCCGAGATCGGACTCAACCAGTGGGATAAAGCGGTCGCCGATTTTTCGGCTGTGATTCAAAAGAAACCGGACGATCTGCAGAGTTATGATCGGCGCGCGTTGGCGTATCGAAGCATGAAGAACTACGACGCTGCCATCGCCGATTACACATTTTTAATCACGAAAAATCCGAACGACATGGAAGCGTTGACGAAGCGTGGATATACCTACAGCCTGGCGCAGCAGTACGAAAACGCGATCCCAGACTACCAGGCGGTGTTAAAAGTCAATCCGCAGGACAACGACACGTTTCAGCGCCTGCAGTACGCCCAGTCGATGCTGGCCGCTAAGAACGCGTCTCCATCTCCCACGCCGCCCATTGCGAGCCCGACGCCTGAAGAAAAACGGCTGATGGATAAAATCAGTCCGCTGTACATTGGAATTGGTGTCGTCGCGCTGCTCATAATTGCTGTGCTGGTACGTTTGCTTACGCGCGGAAAAGCAGAGGAGACCAGCCACAGAATTCGTTAGGGGACAAATGCTGTAGTGTCCGCTGTCCCAGCGGAGTTAAGCTCGCGCGCTTAAGTCCCATGCGCTGAGGACAGCGCACGCTACAGCCGCTGCGTGCGCAGCCCAAAATTTCTTTGACACTACGGTGGGCACGGTTAGTTTGCGGACGCTTTTTGCCGGACCAGGCGATCCCATGGTCGTTCAAATGGAGATTTGACGCGACTCTGGGATTTTTGACTCTCTGGTGGAAGGCACGGCCGGTTCGCCGCCCGGGTTCCCAGGGGAGGCGCTGGGTTGGCGACGAGCAGCCGCCCATGTAGCTCAGTTGGCAGAGCACGTCCTTGGTAAGGACGAGGTCACCGGTTCAATCCCGGTCATGGGCTCGGTGAGCTTGCGACCGGCAATGAAATCCAAATTATAGAGGTAAACAAAAAAACGATATGGCTAAGGAAGCTTTTAAACGCGACAAGCCGCACGTGAACGTCGGCACGATCGGTCACGTTGACCATGGGAAAACGACGCTCACGGCAGCAATCACGAAGGTGCTGAATAAAAAGGGCATGGCCGAAGTGCGCGAATATGACTCGATCGATAATGCGCCGGAGGAAAAAGAGCGCGGCATCACTATCAACACTGCGCACGTGGAGTATTCCAGTGAGAAACGCCACTATGCCCACGTCGATTGCCCTGGTCACGCCGACTATGTGAAGAACATGATCACGGGCGCGGCTCAAATGGATGGCGCCATTCTCGTTGTCTCCGCAGCTGACGGCCCGATGCCGCAGACGCGCGAGCACATTCTGCTGGCCCGACAAGTGGGTGTGCCTTCGATCGTCGTTTTCCTCAACAAAGTCGACATGGTGGATGATCCCGAGCTTCTCGATCTCGTCGAAATGGAAGTGCGCGATCTGCTGACGCAGTACGAATTTCCAGGCGACAAAATCCCGATCGTCAAAGGCAGCGCACTCAAGGCGCTCAACGGCGACGCAGACTCGGAAAAACAGGTACTCGCGCTCGTGGAAGCCGTCGACGATTACGTGCCCGTGCCAGATCGGCCAGTTGATCAGCCGTTCCTCATGCCGATCGAAGACGTGTTCAACATTGAAGGCCGCGGCACGGTTGCGACCGGTCGTGTCGAACGAGGCATTCTCAAGAAAATGGGGGAAGTCGAACTCGTCGGCATTCGCCCAACGGCAAAGACCGTAGCCACGGATATCGAGATGTTCCGCAAGCTCCTCGATGAAGCACGCGCGGGCGACAACGTCGGCGTGCTGTTGCGCGGTCTCAAGAAGGAGGAGGTCGAGCGCGGTCAAGTTATCGCCAAGCCCGGCTCAATCACGCCGCATAAGAAATTCAAGGCCGAGGTTTACGTGCTGAGCAAGGAGGAAGGCGGACGTCACACTCCATTCTTCACCAATTATCGGCCACAATTTTATTTCCGAACGACGGATGTGACCGGCACGGTCAAACTGCCTGATGGCGTGGAAATGGTGATGCCCGGCGACAACATTTCGATCGAGGTCGAGCTGATCACGCCGATAGCCATGGAGAAAACCATTCGGTTCGCAATTCGCGAAGGCGGCAAAACCGTCGGCGCGGGTCGCGTGAGCGAGATTCTGGATTAACAATCTTCCTCTACCTCTTCCGTTTCGTCTGGTAATGTTGAGGCGAAGGCGAGGAAGAGGAAGAGTAAGCCGGAGAGGAAGAATTAAATACGCCAGTAGCTCAATTGGTAGAGTAGCGGTCTCCAAAACCGTCGGTTGGGGGTTCGAGT
>Ga0306921_10003753_pt1 | contig 15449 bp, 10 predicted proteins | sample sta12Cox44000080_FD_203760 | JGI IMG/M metagenome (GOLD analysis project Ga0306921, IMG submission 203760) | Lab enrichment of tropical soil microbial communities from Luquillo Experimental Forest, Puerto Rico - statoxic.12C.oxic.44.000.080 (v2)... | ecosystem: Environmental > Terrestrial >...
GGTTTGCCAAGGCGCACGGGCCACGAGCTCCCCTGAGGTTTTCCCGTCGTGGGGCAGGTCGTTCATCTCGCCGTCGACGATGCGAAGCTGCGCCAAAGGAATGGGGCGGCCGGCCTTGCACCGCATTTCGACCTGACGTTCGAAATCCCAGCCAGTCATTTTTGGCATGAGACCGGAGAGCGTCAGGCAGGGGCAGGTCTCTGACATGCCGTAGCCAGCGTACACGTCGAGGCCAAGCTCGAGCGCTTCTCGGGCAAGCGCCTCCGCCAGAATCGCGCCTCCAATGAGCATTTTCCAGCCGGAAAGATTGATGCCCTTTGCCTTGGCGCTGTCGAGCAGCATCCGCAAGATGGTGGGCACGCAGTGCGAAAAGGTGACTTTTTCACGTTGAAAGAGTGCAACGACAGAGTCAGCTACATATCGCCCGCAATAAACCTGTTTTAGGCCTAACATGGTGGCAATGTACGGGACGCCCCAGGCGTGAACATGGAACATAGGCGTGATGGGCATGTAGACTTCTCCATCGTTAAGCCAACCGTGCCCGATTGCAGCGATGCCGGCGCGGTCCGACAGCGTGTGCAGCACCAGTTGCCGGTGACTAAAGTAAACGCCCTTCGGCGGCCCGGTGGTTCCGGTCGTATAGAACGTTGTAGCGCGAGTGTTCTCATCGAGGTCCGGGAAATCGCGCCGTGGGTCGGCGGCAGCAAGCAATGCCTCGTATTCGGCGTCGAAAGAAAGTGAGGTCTTAACGGTCTGAATTAGCCCACCAGTGTCGTTTAAGAGGACGAGCTTTTTCCCGGGGTCGACCCGGTCCCAGATCTGCTCGAGGAGCGGAAGCAACTCGCTGTTGATCAGAATGAAGTCATCCTCGGCATGATTGATCGTGTAAAGAATTTGTTCGGCCGAAAGCCGGACGTTCACGGTATGCAGCACTGCGCCCATCATTGGCACTGCGAAGTAACACTCGAGATACCGGTTGCTATCCCAATCCATGATTGCCACCGTATCGCCCAGCTCTACCCCCAAACTGGCGAGACCTGAGGCGAGCCTTCCGACTCGCTCGGCGAACTCCCGATAGGTGAGCCGAGTGCTGTCAGCGGAGACGATCTCCTGCTCTGGGGCGCGCGTGACTCCGGATTCCAGCAAGCCCTTAATCAATAAAGGAAAGCCGGACGCCGACGGCGTTTTCGCGATGCACTGGCTAGCAACGCCTGGATCCCGTTCCGGTTCGGTATTGTTATTCATAGTGTCGTATTCTGCCTGATTGCTGACCGAAAGCGGTGCCATCCCCCGGTCACGTTGCGAATAACCTCCAGTAAAGAACCATTTAGCCGACGCTACGAAACCACCTGCTGACCCCCCAGGACCAGCACAAGCCCAGCCATCCCGCCCAAAACAAAACGGACCAGCGCAATTCACTCCCCCACCCGCACAACCAAGCCGCCACGCAAAAAAGCAGGGTTAATCCTGTTGCGATCAATCCGGCCTCCCGCCGACTCTTTTTCCACACTTTTCGCAGCAGCACGTAAGCCAAACCCATTTCTAGGAGCAGCCCTGGAATAACGATCAACGCCTGAACAACCTGAATATCCATAATCGCCGTAAGGTTTCTAGCCTGCCGCGTTTCTGTATGGCGAGAAAAAACTGTCCTCGCTTCGGCTCTTAAGCCCGGATAATTTGGAGCGCTGATCAAGTGCTAAAAAGATCTTCGGGAAGCCGGTAATGATGCCAAGCAGCAATCTGCACGCCGGCCTCTATGACTGGATGCCGCATCAACAACTGAAAATGCTCGTACCAGTTATCCTCCTCAGAACAAGCGCCGAAAGTGCAGCGAGCAAATTCCAAGGCCGCTTGGCTGAGCCTCATAAAACCAGCCTCTTTACCTAACCCACGGCCAGACCCCACGGAGCCTTCAATGAAGGACCCCAACAAATTCACTCCATACTCGATGCCTTTCGCGACCGTCACCGGCGACAGGTGCCCAGGCTCTTGGATGGGCACCTCAGATTTCGCGATGTAGCGCCAAAAGTTCTCCAGAGCCAAGTGTTTAATCTCAAGCCGGTCGATGATATCCAGATCGGAGTACTTCCAATCAAAGTCTTCTATGAAGTCCGCCAGGGAGACGAACTTCCGACCCATTGTAATCTCGTCCAGGGAATCTGGCGGCGGCGCAAGATTGAAGTGAAACTTCTGGCCAATCCGGTCGATTTCGTGGCGCTGCTTTACATTGAGCCGATACTGATCGTTGGACTTAGCCATTGTCTCTCCAACACATTCACAACAAATAAAAAAAGCGAGCGCAAACTTGCCTCCAGCCCACCCCCACCCCCAGATCCTGCAGTGACATCATGCTCGAGGTGCGGTAGCTCCTCGCATCATGTCGCTGCGCCCATGACCCCCAGCGCGAGGGCCCCGGCCAGGCCGGCTCTAGGCAAACGCCAGAAAAAGAACTCGCGAGCTGGATGGCCTGAAAACGTCCCCCGGTGCTACCTGTGCATCTTGCCGACATGTCCAGAGATTTGGGCGGCCGTTTCTTTCTGGAGTTGTTTCCGTTTTGCGGCCGTTACGGCTTTGTCGCGCGCGGCAATTAGGGACGGGATTTCTTTTTCAAGCGCGAGCCGGTCTTCAGGGCTTTTCACAAGTTCGTTGTAAAGCTTAATGGCATCAGCGCCGTCCATCTCGTTATCGGCTCCGTCGTCTTGTTCCCGATTCCGGTTTTGCGGGGTCTCGACCTGGCCATCGTGCTCTTTGACGATCGCTACGTGATCAGGCTCGGAGAAGCGGATTAGAAGCCGTCTGGAACCGAGATGTTCGATCGCCGCGGCGCGCTGGCTCTCTGTTGCTGTCGGCCAGTGGCCGTCGTCCAGTGAGCCGTGACCGGATTTGATTACCTCCCTACGGATCCATTCATGAAGCTTTGGGACGCGGATCTGGAGCTCGCTCGCCAGATCTGAAATGAAAACTGCGGACCCGAGCTGCCGCCCGCGGACCCTGTTGTAGGCCTGATGAACCTCGTCTCCAGAGAGATCGTGATTGTTTTCATGTTCTTCGCGCAGCTCCATCGATCGGTTACATAACCGGTTGACTGCCTGAAGCTCCGGGAGAACTTCAGTGCCCCCCCTGCTCAGAGCGTCGTGTTTCTGGTTGAGCGCCTCGACGATCTGCTCCAGTTCTTCCAGATTTAATTCTACATTCATAATTGTGATCGGGCGACTGTCTTCCCGGTTTATAGCGAAACGGCCGCATCAGTCAAAATCGTGTCAAATTATTTTTCTTTTCCTAGGTAAAACTGCCTGTGAATCCTCTTCTAGAGCGGTTTTTAAGACTGCCGTGTGGTAAATTGTAGCCGTGACAAAACTAGCAAAACCAATTTCGGAGAGAAACTATCCAACGGTATCGACACTACGGCAAGACTATCAATTGTCACGCTATTTGCCGACTGTGTTTCTCTGCGGCTCAAAGGCACCACAAAAGAAAAAGCCTATCAGTTGCCGATTCCTCACCTCATGGACGAATTGTGCAGACGCGAAGCACGACGGCCTATCATAGAGAAGCTCAAAGAACCGGGAATGTAGGAAGCGCCTGATCTGACGCCGGTGTGCGGGACACGAAGCCAATACAGTATTTGGTACATTCGTCACACCAAATAAATTGACGCACTCCCACGCCTTGAAGCCGTGAAAGTGCGGCAATGACGGACCGCATCCGGCGAGTTGTCCTCTCCCCGGGCCCGTTCTCGGCGCTTGTCTAAAGCGCCCGCCCCGGCCTACTACGGGTCAACGACGTCCCGGCATCGAAAGTGCTCACTCCCTATGTGATCCGGGCCTTCGGATTACCAAACTCAAAGAACAACGATGAATCCAGACCTAAACCCAGACCCCATCAAAAGGCGCGCCAAGCCCAGGAAGCGACGCCGCACTTGAAGCAGTCTGCAAATGCCCAGTGGTCGATAACGCCCACGGCCATGGCGTGTTAGTCGTAAGCGTCAGAGCATCACACCTACTCGGCGACGCGCATTAATGATGTGACGTCGGGATGAGTGAAAAAGCCCGGTGAAATTTGCCGGTCAAGATAACCCATAATCCGACATGGTTGAGTAGAAAAAACAGATCAGCGAATGTCGCCGAGACAGGCGATCTGTGTGTTTTTACTCGAAACGTTACCGGCGCCGGTGCAAAGTTAATCGGTGAAGACGGAACTACTCGTTGCATTAGTCTCGGGCGGAGTCGCGCTATCCGCCACAGCGGTTTCGGTCTGGGGTCAGTTCACTTCTGCGAGTCTTTCTGCAAAGCTACAAGAACTCAAGCTGGCGGAAGAGAGACGGATCTAATCGGAGAAAGCGATGTCGCGCTATCGCGAGCCGCTCGCCAGAGCCGCCTACGACCTGCAGAGCCGCCTCTACAACATCCTCGAGCAAGGCCTGGTTCGCGCCTACGTCGACAAGGGAGGCGAGCGTGAGCGCTCCTATGTCATCGACAATACCGCCTTCTTGGTCGCTCAATACTTCGCCTGGACGGAGATCATCCGGCGCGACATCCAGTACATCGACCTTGGGCAAGACAAAAAGGCCCGCGACCTTGTACGATTGCAGGACGATATCTACGCTCTCTTCCAAACTGATGAGTTCGATAGTATGTTTCGCGTCTTCGCCGGAGAGCAGCGTGCAATAGGCGAGCGCATGATTCGCGACGGACCGCGAGGACCAGAGTGCGTAGGCTATGGGGCGTTCCTCGATCAGCTGGCCAAGGCCCCAGATCCGCTACTCGAGCCTGTCCGGCAAGATGTGCAAACTCTGAGCACCAAGCTCGAAGTTGCCCGTCCAAGGCTCGTGGCGCTGCAGAACGCACTGATCGACCTTCTAGCCGTTCTCGACCCAGACTTCATTCGGTTTCCAGCGGAACGCCGAACAAAGGTCATGAAGTAGGACGAAATTTGTGGCCACCATTGGCGGAAAAACCGCGAACGCCTACTTCTCGCTCGCAAGCCTGTTGCGGGCGAGAGGTTCTGGTCGCAGTACAAACGCCAGGAAAAAAACGCGGACCTGGGGCTCAAAGAGCCGAGCTCTACCTGCGCACTCTGGCGACCTTGTGTGGCTTTTCAGCAGTTTCTTTCTGGAGTTTTTCTCGCCTGAGCTCGACAATCGCCTGGTCGCGCGCAGCCACTAACGACGGGCGTTCTTTCTCGAGCCATTTACGGGCCGCTGGCCCGCCTACTAAGCGATCATACTCTTTGATGATCTCGGATTTGTCGGCCTGTAGCTCCTCACCAGGTATGGATTGCTGTTGCTGGAAGCTCTGGAGATAAGTGTGTATTTTTTCGCCATCAGCCGCAGCGCGAAAGATCTCAAGGGGCTGGTGCTCCAATATCTGGATCCAGGATGCTGCATAAGCCGCGTGCTGCCCTGGATCGTAGCCGATCCCCAGCTCTGAGCCGATGATCATGCTCGCTATCTCCGCGCGCAGCTCTTCTCGAGCGTACCCGATTGAACCAAAGGGATCCGAGAGGTCTCGGTTCAACCGAGTCGCGTGTCCAGTCCAATGACCCAGTTCATAATCCCCTGCCGACACTAAAAGGAAATTTTAGCACGCTAACGTTTAGTCTTCGTCTCAAGCGACCCTCTGAGAGGGTGCAGGGCGGCTCAGCAGTTGGGACAGCTTAGCCTAGCCCCTTATTCGAACGACCGTACGAGTTTCGTATCCGTCTTAGCACCACATGGCTGACCATGCGCTGTTCACTTGATGCCGGCTGCTGCCATGACACCCTGTGTCACCCGCTTCTGGAAAATGAGGTAGGCAACCGCAGTCGGGAGGGAGGCGAGCACGGCGATGGCAGACGTTTTCGCAAAGGCGACTCCGTAGGCGGACTGGACTTGAGTCATGCCCACTGGAATCGTGAGCATTGGAGTCGAGTTGGTAACGATAAACGGCCAGAAAAAGTTGTTCCAGGCACCAATGAAAGTGACGATAGCCATCGCCCAGATAATGCTCCAGTTCAGTGGGATATAGATGTTAAACAGAATTCTGAAATCACCTGCCCCGTCGATCACCGCGGCATTGCGGAAATCAATGGGGACCTGGTCAAAGAACTGCTTGAAAACGATCACCGAAAGCGGCGTTGCGATTTGAGGCAGAATGATCCCCGCATAGGAATTTACCAAATGCATTCTGTTCATCAGCAGAAATAGCGGGATCGCCATCGCGCCAAAGGGAAGCATAAATCCTACTAAAAGCATCCAGTAAACCATCCGCTTACCCCTGAACTCCAGGATGGAGAGAGCGTAGGCGCACATCAGCGCACACAAAATTGACAAAAATGTAATCACTGCAGATACCAGGACTGTATTCAAATACCACCGGAAAATCGGGCTATTCTCAATGACGTAAATAAAGGCTGTGAAATCTGGCGGAGACGGCACGAAAGAGGGTGGAAGCTTAATGGTATCCGTTTCGCTCTTTAATGCAGTCGCCGTGATCCAGTAGACCGGCGACAGCCACGCTAACGCCATAATCAGCGTCAGCACGGTGCAAATCGCGCTTAACATCGAAATGCGTTTCTGTTTCATTTTGTAGGCTTTCCCTGCAGCAAGCGGAATTGTAACGCCGATATGAGTAACATGATGACTACCAACACTATGGCCACAGCGGAAGCATAGCCACCGCGATTCAGCTGAAATGCCTGGCGATACATGTAGAGCAGTACGACCATCGTGGAGTTATATGGTCCTCCCTGGGTCAGGAGATATACCTGGTCGAAGATCTTGAACTGGGCGATGAGTTGAAGGATCAACACTAGGCTTGTCACCGGCCAGATGAGCGGACAGGTGATACTAATAAACTGCTGGAAAGCGCTCGCTCCATCGATCGCTGCAGCTTCATAGATGTCTGGCGAGATATTTTGCAGGCCTGCGATAAAGAGAAGCATATTAAACCCGACTGTCCACCAGATGGTGACCGCGGCTACCGCGGGCATGGCCGAAGTCGGGTCCTGAAACCAGGAGATCGATGTGCCAAACAGATAATTAACAATTCCAAAATTTGTGTCTAGTATCCATAGCGCCGCAGTCGTCACTACGCTCACTGGGAGCACGAAGGGCAGAAAGAATGCCGATAGGACAGGTAGACGCAGCCGTTTCAAGCGAAAAACCAAAAGCGCAAGTAAAAATCCCATGGCTGTATTTGGCACAACCGTCAGGACAACGAAGTAAATTGTATGCCCGACGGAAGCCCAAAAATCCTGGTCACGCATCAGCGCGATATAATTCTGCAGTCCGATAAATGCTCCTTGGCCTGCGATATCTGAGTTCGTTAAGCTCAAATAAACCACCTCGATCGCGGGATAAATCAGAAACGCTCCATAAAAAAACAAAAAGGGAGCAACAAAAGCCCAGGCGATCGGCCTGCCTTTTCGCCGCCGCGTCGGATGAGTATCGGGCTCAGCTTTCGTCATGGTAGGGAAACCGCTCTCCCCCAGGCGGACCTATTGTACCGTCTCGCATATAAATGTGACGTTGTCGTGTTCAAGATGAGCCGTCCCTTACACTGGCTAGTGCTGCTTTGCGTATTTCTCAAGTTCGGCGGTGAATTGGGTGAGTCCTTTGTCGACAGGCGTTTGGCCATTTATGACCGGGATCAGAAAACTGCTCACCGCGGTCAAGCTCGGGCTGCCGACGCCGAATATCTGGAGCTCAGGTTCAAATACGACATCTTTCGCCGCGCCTGCGCTATACTGGTTATTTGGCGACAACTGCTTGTATGCATCACTCTCCTGAAGAGGGAGGTAGGCTGGAATGTGACCGCCACCAGCCCAGGCCAGTTGTTTAACGACGTAGGCGACGAACTTCAGAGCAGCCGCTACCTTTTCAGGAGATGCCGGCTTCTTCATATTGTTTGGGATTGCGAACTGGTGGGAATCGGCCCATGTCGCCTGGCCATCGAATAGTTTTGGAAACGGCACGATACCGTACTCAAAGGGAAGCTTACTTTGCTTTTGCAGGTCAACAAGGGTTGGTACCTCCCAATTACCGTTGATCATAAAGACAGAGCGACCGGCAGTGAACAGTGCTACCATTGCAGGATAGGTCGTATTCTTCGGAACCAATCCGCCCTTAGCCCAGTCAGCTATCACCTGGAGTGCTTTACGGCCCTGATTGGCAAGGTCTTCGAAGGATAATTGACCATTTTTCACGAAATCCCCGTTTTGCTGTTTGAACAAGGTGTACAAGAGGCGCCAACAGGACGCTGGATCGGCAGAGTTAGTAGACCAGGCTATCGGGAGCAAGCGGGTTTTGCCTTTCGCTGCGGTCAGCATCTGGGTAAACGCCTCGATGCCCTCAGTACCGGTCGGTTTCCCATCGGCGCTGAGCAGCCCGGCTTTTTGAAGAGCGGTCTTGTTGTAGTACAAAACCAGGGTGTGAATATCGAGCGGCACACCGAACAGTTGGTCAGCCTGTCCATATTTTTTACTCACCTCCAATGACCTATCCACCAGCGATTTCTGAAAATCCGAGGCCTTGAGGCCGGCTTGCGCGAGCTCCTCGGTTGTTATGGGTCGCAGGTCCTTAGACGTAATGCCGGCAGGAAAACGCGATAGATGGTAGGTCATAATATCGGGCGTCTCGCCAGAAACCACCGCCGTATGAACCTTAGTATAGAATGGCTCGCCCCAGGTAAGGGTCGATTTTGTAACGCGGATTTCGTTTTGACTCTTATTAAATTCATCCACGATCTGTGTCATCCGCACGCCGTCGCCGCCACCGAGAAAATCCCAATAGATGAGTGGGGCAGGTGCGGCCTGCGCGACAGTAGAGATAAACCACGCAAAAGAATAGATAGCTGTCTTCATGGGGGGTGTTTGTGGATTAAAAGAAGGTTGAGGTTGCGATCAGAGCGTGTCAAGCCAAAGATCTAATATGAGAGCAAGAGCACATTCCAGGAAAGAGCAGGCAGCCTGGCGATTATTTTATCGGCTTTAACCGAGCATTCTTTGTGCTCGCTTGGTTGGACCGCGTCAGGCGTTTGCGCAGTATTGGTTGCTAGGAGATCGGCTCCGGCGATTTCAACGACATTGCAAGCCGTTATTTGCGGGAAAGCTCGCAAAACGATCGAGAGCTCTACCGGCCCGGAAGTATCGCGATTTAGCACGAAGAAAACGACTTTGCGTTGATCAGTGTCATGCACTGCAGATGCGATGAGGTGATCGGTGGGGCCCGCGGTCTTTGTTGCGCATTGGCTCGAGTGAACCTTTGTGTGAAGGACGATGCCGCGAGCATGCCTGGTGGCGAGCTTGAAGGGATGAAAGATCGTCTGGCGCCAGGCCGCACCGCCCGGTTCCGTAAGAATGGGTCCGATGACGTTGACCAGCTGGGCCAGGCATGCCGCTTTGACCCGATCGGAATTGTTTAACAGCGTTATAAGAGCGCCCCCAACCATCAGGGCATCCTGCAGATCGTAGACCTCTTCAATCAATCGTGGAGCAATCGGCCATCCTGGCTTTGCCATATGCTCGCCGGAACGCGCTTTGTACCAGACATTCCATTCGTCGAAAGAGAGCATGATCCGCTTCGGTGATCTTCGCTTTGCCGCGACCGCATCGCAGACGGCAACAGCTTCTTTGGTAAAGCGGTCCATAAGCTCGATGTTCGCCAAAAACTCCAGCACGTCATTGTGCGGATTCTCGTAGTACATGTGCAGCGAGATGAAATCTGTTACCTCAAATGTGTGTTCCAGGACCTCGTACTCCCAGGCACCAAACGTCGGTATCGAACAACCGGAAGATCCGCAGACAGAAACCTGAATCGTAGAATCCACCCACTTCATTACTTTTGCGGCCTCTCGCGCGATACGGCCGTATTCGTCCGCACTTTTGTGACAGATCTGCCACGGTCCATCCATCTCATTTCCAACGCACCAAAACTTTACGGCGTGCGGTTCCCTGTATCCATGCGCGGCTCGAAGCTCGCTCAGGCGCGTGCCCTCGGGATGGTTGCAATACTCGAGGTATTCGCGTGCCTCATCGGGGCCGCGGGTTCCCAGGTTAACCCCTAACATTGGCTCCGTCTGAGCTAATTTGCACCACTCGATAAATTCATTTGTTCCAAATGTGTTAGTCTCGGTGCTGAACCAGGCAAGGTCGAGCCGTCTCGGTCGATCTGCGACCGGGCCTACACCATCTTCCCAGTTATAGCCCGACATGAAATTGCCTCCCGGATAGCGGATGATCGTCGGCCCAAGTTCTCGAACCAATTCGAGCACGTCACGCCGAAACCCGTGGTCGTCCGCCGTTGGGTGGCCGGGTTCAAAGATGCCGGTGTAAACGCACCGGCCCATATGCTCTACAAACGACCCAAAGAGACGCCGATCAAGTTCGGAAATTAAAAAATCAGCATCAACGATAATCTGAGCATTATTCATAGGAACGAATTTAATCTTGGCCAATAATAATAAAATAACCCATTTGTGAGTCTTGGCTACTGATCATAGTCGATAAGAAATGGGGTTGTAAGCCCAAACCCCCGAAAATTCCGTCACCTCAACTCCAGTCCCGCCACGATGGCATCCAGGTCGATGAGCTGTCCGTAGCCGCGGAAGGTGTAGTGCCCGTTCAGGTGGATATGGCGCCACGCCGGCAGTACACCCTGTGCAAAGTTCGGATTTTTGACACAACTTGACACAAATTAGAGCTGACATTCTTAACAAAGGCGTCGTTGTTCATTTCTCTGACTCAAAGGCGTCGTTGTTCATTTCTCTGACTCAAAGTCCTCTGCGCTTTCTAGAGCGTCTTTGAAAGAGAGAGCGTATTCGACAAATGCCCCCATTTGTTCCGCCTCCTCTGCGCTATAGTCGGTTTCAACGGCTGGATCCCGTTCCGGTTCGCTATTGTTAATCATAGTGGAATTGTGGGCCGGCGCTGGTTGTGATTTGCCAGTTCGTTCGCAATTTTCTCGCGCTTGAGCTGGACGACCGCTTGGTCCCGCGCGGCAACCAACAGAGGCGCGGATCTTTCGAGTTTTTTGCGGTCCTCAGGGGTCTTGGCTAGAACATCGTAGGCTTTGATAAGCGCCTCGCGGTTAACCCCATGATTATCCACCTGCCAACTGTTACGTTTTGCGTCAATTCTGACCGTCTGTCTTGAACCGTCCGGCTGTTCCTGGATTTCTTCCACTGTTACGGGTTTGCTCGCCACCCGAGTCGCAGTAATCGAGTCACCTACTTTTGCCCCAGCCTCTTCCAAAGCGCGCGGGAAATCTTTTCCCCAATAAATCCGCTGCTCGCCAGCTAGAGTGATCGTCCGCACAAAATAATTGAGCTCGTTCTTCTTATCGAAATCGAAGGGCGCCGAGCCGGCATCAAGGAAGACTTCGCCAGCTTGCTGGTGTGCCGCGTTGTCAGCAATTTTCTTTTCTGGCGTTGATTCGCTGGCGCTTGCGCCAGCGCCGCGTTTTTGCGCCGAAATCTGCTCTGCCTCTGAGGTCGGGATCGACCGGCCTCTGTCCAGTTCATTGTGGACTCTTCTCAACTGGATCTGGGCATTTAACCGATCGTCGGTAAAGGTCACCTGCAGATCGTGGGTGACCACAATATCGACCAGGGTTTGAGCGCCGGCCTGGTTCCCTTCAAAATGAAGATGACCGCCGAAGCGCTCCAGAGCGCGCTCCAGGGCAAGGGCCATGGCATCGTGATCTTTGGCCAGGATGTGGATTTTGTCTCCGCTCTCCCGGACCGCCACACGGCCGTCTTCAGTCCGGAAATGTTCAATCGCGCCGTCTTTCCCGATCCGGAAATCCCATTCTAGTTGGGGATTTCTTTCGAGCGGCGCCGGCGGGGTCTGTTTCTTCCGGAGCTCCCCAGAGGAGAGTTCCCAGACCGGCTCTTGTTCGGCATCGCCCGAGTCAACGCGGGCTTCTTGCGGCGTCGCCGTGTTTTTTTCTGGCGTTGCCCCTTGGTGATCCTCGTTAAGGATCCGAAGCTTCTCGCCTCCTTCACGAACCACGAAGCGGCCGTCCGCGGTCCGGACATGCTCAATTACGCCATTCTTGCCGAGAGAGAAAAAGATCTCCTGCTCATTCTGCATGGTTACGCCAGAAGAAATATTCTGGTCAGCGGAAGGCTCCTCATCTTCCAGATCAGTGGCGTTCTCAAGCTCAGTATTGCCGTCTACGTCCAGCGCGGGATCCCGGTGCCGGGCGCGCTCCAAAGCCTTTACAAGCGCGTTTTCTAGCTCCTTAGCAACGAAGGCTGCGCGCACCTCGTCTTGGCTGGCCAGGTCGTTCCAGTCACTGAATCCGGCTTCAAGTTCCTCTTCGGAAAAAGAAGGCGCCATCAGCACCGCTCCGGCACCATCGGCCGCCAGTTGCCCCTTGATGAGACCTGGATTGCGGCCAGGCTCTTGGCCTTCCATCGCCTTATCATTGTCCGCCGCAATGACCATCGCCGCGCTGAGGTGCCGCTCGCGAAGCACGCGGGCGACGTGCGGCACATTGCCGGCATCAAAGGCCGCAACGAATGCTACGCGCCCTGGCGGATCTCCCGCTTGCGAATGCAGGGATTTCAGCGTGGCGGCAGTGGCGTAACCCTCGGCTACGACGATGGCAGCGGCCTTGTTCAGATCGCCCACTGGATCGGTTGATCCCACCACGTGAAAGCAGCCTTCTTTCCGCGATTCACGGGCGAAACGTTTTGACCCGTCCGAGTTAACGTACTGCACGCTCCAGAGCTTCCCTTCCGCGTCATAGGCTGGTATCGCCATGCTGCCTCTGGGCGTCTCAAAGACGCCAGGTTCAAGGCTGATGCGTTTGGCTTTTAGATAATCGTGGTCCGGAGAAAGGGCCGGGTAAGCCTCTATGTGCGCGCTCAATCGCTCCGCCGTGCGCTCGTAGAGCGCTACCCGATCGGCTTCACGCTCGGCGAGCTTGCCAAGCGCGATCGCTGTAAATTGCTCTTTGGTCATCGTGACTGCGGAGGCTTTCCAGCGCTGTTCTTCGCCGGTTCGATTGTTCTTCGCGTAGCCGGCCGGCCGGCCGTCGGAATGGGCGATGTAGAACATGGATTTTTCGCCCCGATTATCGTCCAGGGTTGCCATCCGGTGGGGACGGCCGTCCATGATCGGATGCTCGCCCGTCAAGTCGCCCCCGAGTTCGCGCAAAACCTCTGCAAACTCTTCATGCGGGCTGGCACTGGCCGGCGCCGACGCCGCGGCATTCTCCGGCATCCATTTAGCGAGCCCTTCCCTCGTTCCTTCGGGACCGATGTACCACAATTTCTCGCGCCAATCCCATTTGGCGCCGGCGGCTTTGGCCGCTTCGCGTTCCGCGTAAGGCACGGCCAAGTACTGTCTGATCTCTATAGCGCTGGCCGCCAACTCTTTTTCATTTGCGAGCTCTTCGGTATACTGTCGTTCCCAGGCCTGCGCCGCGGCGCTCAGATCCATCAGCGAGAGTCCGCGCAGACGGGCCATGGGATTATCATCCTTTTGTTCGGGCATAGCTCCTCCTGTCTTTTGTGTGTTAGCGCTGGCAACCTGCTTTGCTGCGTTGGCAGCACCTAGGAGATCCCCTTTGCTACCTGTTTCCGATGCTCCTTGTCGGTTGCCATCCGTTCCGTGGCTTTCTGATTTATCCATAGTTTTTCTTTCCGGCTCCGGCTCGATAATCCGAGCGGCTTCTTCCGGCGATGCGCGGGTGTGGCGGGGAACAAGTTTCTCTGGTTTTACCCATCGCGTGACTCTGATCCATTGCGAGTCAGGCAAGGTAATCGCGCCGACCGGTGTTCGGACTTGCTTTGACTGTGATGGCACTGCTATCTCAACCCGCTGACTCCCGAGCTTAGTCACCACGCCGGGTACAGCCGTGACGTATCCGTACCCACCTCTAGCCTCGTAGTTCCAAGTGACTTGGTCGCCAACGTTGAAACCATTATTGAGCATGCCATCGCCATTTTTTCTTTTGGCGTCTGCAATCGCTTCGAGCACTCCCAGCCTCTCCCCTTGAGCACGCTCAGCGCGTGCTAAAAACGCTTCCTTGCTCGGGATATAAGTATCGACGCGCTCCCTCGCCCGGCTGTGCGAGACATAGATAGATTTCTGGTCGAAAGCAGCACCGAAAACCACGGCAAAGTTGGCGGTCAATCCCTGGCTTGAGTGACTCGTCGTGGCGTACCCGTGAGCAATTTTAAGGTAATCATCCGGGACAACAAACCCATCGGTTGTGACAAGGCGTCCTTGTTCATCCGTGCCCGCAAGACTCGCCAAAGTGCCATTTGTTACGCCGGAAGAGTTAGCTCTGAACCAGAGCCGGTCACCGGCTTGCAATTCAATTTCTCCGATCGTTCCCAGCTCAAGTTTCTCTCCGTTAGCGCGGACGTTGATCTTGTGTTCCTTTCCGGCCTGGTCAACGAGCGTTACGAAATCTTTCTTTTTTGGCGTTTCCTTAACCGTATAGACTTCCCGCGCTGAAAGACCCCTCACCTTGGTCTTTTCGGAGACCAAGGTTAGAGCCACACCAGGCGTGTAGCTGTTTGAGTCACGCCGCACCCCGCGCGTGGTGTCATGAGGAACAAATGCGCGCCGTTTGATCACCGGGCCACTTAACGCACCGGCCTTCTGCATCTGTGCACGGACATCGGTCGTAAACGCGCGAATTTCGGCGTGCGTTGGACCCACGGCCAGCACATGCGGCTCGCCTCGCTCAGCGACCAGCTTCCGCCCGTACTCGCTGACCTCCAGGTACCGCCTGGCAGCCTCAATCAAGTAGCCGGACTTCTCTTCGTGAATCCAGCCTTTTTGATCCAGCTTGTCTAAGCCCTCTTTAGTGCGCCTGGCGGCCATGTCCGCCACAGCGGCACGGTACTCCGGATCGCGTTGACGCTTGATTTTAGACACGTAAACCGATCGCAACTTCGAATGCTCTTCGAGCGTGCGGCCGAAGTCGCCAGCTTCGACTCCGACATGCTGGCTGGTATCGCCAACAAAGCGCACATCGGCGCCGTTGGCTCCAGCAACCGCTAAAAGAGCGTGGCCAGCCCGGTTGGAGAGCAAACCCCACTCGTCGATGGTGATAACAGCATTATTTAGCCTCGGCGAAGCGATCCTTCCGAGCAGCCCGAGAGCGCCGCTGTTTCTCGCCTTTTGACTTAAGAGAAAACTTTCAACTGTAGTGACGCGAGCACCGGAGATCTCGCGCTTCAGAGCCTCAACAGCTTTGGTAGTTGGAGCCAGTAGGATATGCGTCTTTCCGGCGGCCTGTACACCCGCATCAAACTCTTTCAAAGCGGTGGTTTTGCCAGCTCCTGCCAATCCGCGCAGAGCGAACACCTGGTCGGTTGTTTTGAGCATGGCCTCGACGGCCTCACGCTGCTCAGTATACTCCTCTGTCACGCCCCTTGCGGTGTTAACCCGCAGCCATTGGCCGTCCTTTTCGACCAGGTCAGGGAACGGAACAAACTCATGGTTAATCG